>Ga0214542_1000038_pt1 | contig 157398 bp, 66 predicted proteins | sample CNSS1metaG_FD_160096 | JGI IMG/M metagenome (GOLD analysis project Ga0214542, IMG submission 160096) | Root nodule microbial communities from cowpea collected in UCLA plant growth center, Los Angeles, California, USA - CNSS1 | ecosystem: Host-associated > Plants > Roots > Nodule | place: USA... | reverse complement strand
TTCTTCAAGTAATGAAAAAAAAAAAAAAACTGTTGCAAATTCTGAGATAACTAAGATTTTCTTACTGTGTTATTGCTATCTTTGAGCACTCTTTTGGTAGAGATAAGTGTGTATTAATTGAATAATCTTAACAACGCCAGCCCATATTAATTACGTTACATTTAATATAGTTTTAAATTAAACATTACAAAAATAGAAGTTAATTAATAAAATATTAATTGATAAAACTTTTTAATTAGTATATATATTGTTATTTAATCAAAAGAGGGGTTGGTAAAGATTGGTATGTGTTGACAGGTAAATCATGTTCATTAATAGGTTTGGTTTGATGTCTTCTAAAGTTATGATTGTCATGATTGCAGATGTTGTTTATTAATATAAAATAATCGTATATATTTACAATGGACCATAAATAAATTATATAAGTGAATTTAAAATTATACTTAACCCAAAATTATAAGACATTAAATTTAAAGATTTTTTTTATATATGTTATTTTATCAAATGTGCAACTCATGTTTACATTTACATTACAATAAATATTATCATGAGAAATTTCTTGTAATAACAAGTTGGTGATACTATTTTCTAAAGTGTAAGAATTTCAAGTTATATGAGAATGGATTTATTTTGTTTCATAGAACTTACTTGGTATATAGTATCTATTCAAAGGACTGGAAGCATATATTGTGACCGTTAAAGAGTAATTAATATTAATTCAGATAAATTTTTTCATAACTTTTAAGAAAGAAAAATAAACGAAATTAATCTTTTAAGATAAATTAACTATACACACATTCAAGATAAAAATGTAGAGAAATCATATAAAAAAATGTTTTATAAATTAGTTTAAAAGATAATTTAAATCTGATATGTATAGATAAGGCTAGTGAAGTAAAAATGTTTTTTAGGTAAGATAGTGAGATAATTCTTCTTTTTCAAGGCACATAAGATATCTTAAATCCAAATGTTGAATAGGTAATTTAAAAACAAATTTTCATGATCAAATTACAGCAAAAGAAACTTCAAGATTAGATCTTATTACTTAAAAGTTCAAAACTCAAACACGTAAGTAAAAAATTCAAGAAAATTTCCTACAAATGGTAAAGAAGCAAAACAAAGTCATTGAAGGAGTGATAGACCTACTTTGATTGACATTACAAATGATAACAAGTGAGGAAAGTTATAACTTCTTTATTATATTGAGATGGTTCCCAACATGCTTAAAAAATAAATAACTACAAAAATTGTTATGTATCATAGTTTTTTTAACTTTTTTATTGTCTTGTCATCCTTCCCTTGTCGAATATCTTTATTTCTTATTTCCAAGCTCTCATCATATATAAAAGAGTACAAACCATGGTACCAAGCTTGAAAGTGGGCAAATGGGCCAGATCCATCATCATATGGAACAATTTATCCCTCATATCATATTGTGTGGGCAAGTGGGCCAGATCCAAATTTGTCTTCAAATGGTAAATCAATTTCTACGTATAATTGAGATTGAGAAGAATATGAGGATTGAGATTGTGTTGAAGACTTAAAAATTGGTGTGCTTCAATCGATTTGTCCTTGTAAAAACAATAATATAGCATTCTTGTCTTATTGTAGTTCATAGGCTATATCACTTTTGTATGACAAATTTACCTCTATCAAAGTCGATTTATATTTTTTTATGATAATATTCAGAACATTTTTTTTATAGTGCTTAGTCGTATATCATATCTTTAATTTTATCAATGGAGAAGACAATATTGTAAGGCTAATATTAAATAGCTTTTATAGTTATAAAGATATATAAATTTAACTATATTTTGTTGCATCCAATATAAATAGAACATTAGCCAAGCTAAACAACATATCATCCAATTGTTAATTTTAAACTATTTTATTTAATATTTTAATACATGTTTATTTATATATTATTAATAATATTATTATTAAATATTTTTCTCTAACGCCCTCTTTTTTATTTTTATTTTATTTTATTTTATAAGGTTTAAAGCGATTAAAAAAATACTTTATAAAGATCTATTATTATAAAATAGTCATCAATACATATGCATAAAAAGTCTTAAAATGAGAGCAGTGATATCCAAAAGTACACACAAAAGCTATGCATATGTCATTGATATGCATGTTTAATAAACAAATAAGAGAAAACACAACATATATTATTATCAATAAATAAAAGAAAGAAATCAATGAGAACATAAAGTAGAAACTTTAGATAATGTAACATGTACTTCTAAACTTTACTTTATAATAAAGTAAAAAATAGGTGATTAACTATTTTATCATAGATTTCACAAATGGGTTCTACTTCCTACCACAACACCTCTCTTTTGTAAGTTATCCCTAATTTGTAAACAAATGAGAGAAAACACTACATATATTATTATCAATAAATAAAAGAAAAAATCAATGAGAACATAAAGTAGAAACTTTAGATAATGTAATATATACTTGATTTCTACTAAAGTAAAAAATAGGCGATTAACTGTTTTACCATAGGTTTCACACATGAGTTCCACTCCCTATCACAATACATTTCTTTTGTAAGTTATCCCTTATTTGTAAGTATTCGCCGTGCAAAATGTTGTGTTGTAGGTAAGATTTTTGTTCTCTATAATAGATCAAATAAAGATCATTCATTTCTCCTAATTCCATTTTGTAACAACCCATATGTTGATTTGACTATATATAAATATGATTTCTCTTCATTCCACAACCATTCATCCTCTCCATTTGGAACCATTGTTTTACTCTCTACTTCACTCCTTATTTTGCTTTCCGGACATCTTTTTCACTCAAATCACTCTCTTCTCCATGTGAGGTTCCATTTTCACATACCTTCATTCCAACAACCTATATGAAATCTTTCTCTAAGAGGATAATCGCTTAACCAATTATCATCCTAAAACCTTACTTTATCACCTATACGACTTTTCCACTTAATGCTCTTATTAAACCAATTTCTCTCATGTCTCTTCCAACAAGTTCTCTTCATATCCCTCCACCAGAATGAGTCACAACTTTCATCTTTGTTTATATCTAGTGCTCTCCATAACCCATATTTTTTCAAAATATCTTTTCATAAGTTTGTCTCCATATTGTTTTACATATTGTTTCTCATTTGACACATGCTATCTTTCATCCCTCATAATCCTGTCTCCATAAGAAATCTCGTTATACTTCTAATAATTTTTCCCATACCGGTGTACCTAGATACTTAAATGGTATATTCATAAGTTTGCAATTTAACCTAGCTGAGTATCTTTGTACACACCGCTATTTATAATTGGATGATACTATAAAATTTTACATTACTATACAACTTGATTTCTCTTCTTTTCTAAAGAATACTTAATAAACTAGTTTTATTCAATATTATTTTTTCTAAAAATTAATTGAATTTTAAATAGATTATGCTTTACATTTAAAATATATTTTTTGGATGATAACTTTGTTATCCATCTATAAAATATTATAATAACTAAAATCAATAAAATAATTAACATAAGCAACTTCATTGTATGGATTAACATTATACAATAAAGGCTATCATGTTGAGTCCTTAATCTTGGATCTTATATATGAATAATTATATAGATATTAGGATACCTTAGTACTATTGTATCAAAGTGATGGGATGCGACATATCGACGATAATGCGTCAATGGTGAAGACACCAACGATGACTTTGACCCAGAGAAGACACACAACATCAAGACCAGGTATTGGAAAAATGAGATGATATATGCTTTCAAATCCCTAAAAATGTCATCCATTGTATATTTACAAATAAAATAATTACTTTCTATATCAGTTATAACTAGAATCGATATAAAAAATTTTCTTTTTTATTACAAATATTTTATCGTGTCAACTTTTTATATCGAATATAACTAGAATTAGTATAGAGAATTTTCTTCTTTATTAAAAGATGTCATTGTATCTACTTTCTAGACCGATTATAACTCTAACTGATATAATTATTATATTATTTATAATTCTGCTAACGCATCACTTATTGTAGTGAGTGTAGATTATAACTTGTACAAAAAAATCGTTTTAAAAAATTATTTTTCCACTAAAATTTGTATCGAATAAGTTTTAAATTCAACAATAGTTCTTACTATAGAGCTCCTATTTTCGCAAAATAAACTAGTTGTTATCCACGTAATATACATAACAACTCACTATTTAAGAGGATATTAGAAAAAAAAAGTTGGCAACTATGACCAAACAATAAAATTTTCTTTTAAAACTTACAGTAATATCTAGCAAATATAGAAACCATATATAGTTTTCAACATAGCTATTTAATACCAGTACCATCTAATAAGGAAGTTCATAGCCAAAATTGTTGATATATATAGCGTCAGATTCACAAAATTAGAAAGTATAAAACATATTAAAACACTTTCCTTATGCACAATAATAAGAATAAAAAATATAAAAAACTTCATATATTAAAAATATTGATAATTTTCACGAGAGTGTGTATAAATAAAGAAGTGTGGGAGTGATATCATATGCCTAAACCTTTCTAATAACCTCTCTTTTGTTTATGGCTCCCCAATAACTTTTCTTTCTTTTTAAAGCTTTGTTCTTGAATCATGGGTCGTCGAAAGATTGAGATTACGGAAGTGAAGGACCCCAACACCAAACAAGTGACATTTTCGAAGCGTCGAACAGGTTTGTTCAAAAAAGCAAACGAATTATCAATTCTGTGTGGAGCTGAAGTTGCTATTGTTGTGTTTTCTCCTGGGAACAAGCCTTACTCTTTTGGGCACCCAAGTGTTGATGCTGTTGCAGACAAGTTTCTGCAACAAGAAAGTGCATCAGATGTTGCTGTCACACCAAATGTTGTCGAAGGAAATGATTCATCTAATGCTGACAACATAGATGCACTGAATCAAGAATTGTGTGGTGTTCAAACTCAAATAAGCGAGGAACATAAGAAGGCTATTGAACTTGACAGGAGAAAGAAGCAACAAGATGTTACTAAGGTTACCCTCAACAAACAATTGCAACGTTCATACCTAAAGGTTCAGCGTAAGGTGGAGGACTATCTTGATGCCATTGAAGTGTCGGAGTATATGTTGCTTCTTGCAAAAGAACCTGTGATTGGAATAACAAAACAAGTAACTGCAAAAAGAAGAAAGAATTGATGCGTTGTAGCATCAAAATTATGTTCTCGTTTGGGTTGGTTCCTTAACCCTAAACCGTGTTGTTCCCAGTGTGTTGTTGGTTGAAAAAAATAATATTGTGTGTGAAATGGTTGTTATTTATGTTTGCAGAATCTATGTTAAGGTTGATTTCAAGAATTTTATCTATTACTGATTACTAAATTTTACCTTGTTCCAATTTGAATGTTTTTTACAAGAGATCTCATTGTATTGGATAATGAAAGAATATAGTAAGGTTGAGAATATCATGAAAAGCATTATTGATCTAAGTGGTGATTTTCCTTTTTGTTTCTTCAAATAAGAATACAAATTCTGACAAATCCTGAGATAGCTAAACAATATAATCAGACATTTTTTCACTATGAAGATGTCTATATTGGATGATCTTGTCAACTAATATTACATTACATCTAAGATAATTGTAAACTCAAAATTTTAAAAATAGTAGTTTTTCATAAAACTTTTTAACTAGAGTACGCATTTTATTCTTAATAATTTAAGGTTACTTTACTAATTATATAATTAGTGCATTTAGTTTATCAAATTATTGATATGTTTTATCTCAAATTTTTTCCTATCTTCTCGATGGATCAAAGCCTTAAAATTTGTCTTTGTTATTTATGTTGTCCTCTTTTTGAATGCTTATTTGTCTTCATACTAACAGTTATCTCATTTTTATTTTTATTATTTATAGCATTTCTCAGTTATTTGTTTGATCTTTCTATATCAATTTAAAAATTCTTGCACCAGATATCAATTATTTTATATATTATTTTCCTATATGAATATACATTATTTTTGTTTCTCTAAATCCTTAACATGTAACCAGGTGTTGGCATTGTTTTAACCGATAGAGAAGAGATAATATGCAATGTATATGAATATAACTATGGTTCAAAATTTTCAATCATTTTTTTATTTTTGCGTTTTATTTTATCTGTTATGTTAATTTTCACCCGCTAAAAATGAATCAAACTCTCATCGAAACCTTTTATGCAATTTTCATGAGATATAACAAAGATTCTTTGAAAACAAAGACTTTGACAAAGAAAATATAATAAACTAGCAATTTTACATAAATATTAAAGTTTCAAATAGAAAAAAAATGTAATATGATGCGTTATCCTATTATATTACTACACTAGTAATTCAAATAATGGAAAATGACTCAGCTCTAATCTTCCTAAAATTCTATCACCCATGTTAAAAGATGGTTAGATCTGGGACGTTCAAAACAATTTAAAACTTTAAGGAAATAATGAGAGAAATTTAGGACTAATTCATTACAAAAATAAGAGTAATAATGAATTTATTAAGTAATATAGTGTTAATACATTACTGTATTTAATACAATAAATATATTATTGAATATATTCTTTAACTTATTAAATAATACTATTTCATGAATTCAATAATACATTAAATGTAATAATTAAATGGAATAATATATTTAATATATTAAATGTAGAAATGTATCAGTAATACATTTTTTAATAAATTAATTAATTACAACTATTTAATCATAATTATTATAAAACAATAATTAAAACCATAAATGCCTAGTTTGTTATATTATCTTTGTAAAATTTAATAAATACATTACATTTCATAAAATTATTAAATTAAACTGTATATTATATTTAAAAGTACAATGACTGCAGTTAATCATATATGTTAATTTCATAATTATTATATCTCTTAAAAATATGAACAGCATATTAGTAAATATATTAAATTTAATAATTAATATTGTATTAATATCTTGTATTTTTAATAAATTTACTACTTACTATTATTTAACAATAGTTTAAAGTAAAATAAAACTTAATAAAATAAAAAGATGTTAATACAATGTATTTGATAAGTTTAATAAACATAATATATTTCATAAAATTATTACTGTTAATTATATATCATATTAAATACTTAATAGCATATGAAGAAAATGTTTTATTTTATCAATTATTTGTGGTGACAAAGTTTAAAGCATTATAATATATAAATGCTAAATAAATTGAAAAATATATATAAATATATATATATATATATATATATATATATTATTAGAAATTTTCATATTAAATAGAATTTTTTTTATAAATTTATTAAAAAATTGTAAGAAAAGACTATTTTTATCATTTTTTCTAAAAATTTTAATTGTGAAGTAATTTTTGTGTGAATAATTATTTTTTATAAAACTATAAAATTCATAAGTATATTTTATAATTTTATTTTTTGCGAATAATATTTTATACAAAATATTTTAAATAAAATTGATAATAATTTCTTATAACAAATTTTTTCATAACAAAGTATTTTATAAAAAGAATTAAATCAAAATTCAATGGAATATATATATATATATATATATATATATATATATATAATTTATTTGTGTGTATGTATGTGATTACAATAATTAATAGTTAACAGTATTACGGTGAATAAAGTTCGAAGTATCACATACATTATGATCAATTCAAACTTATACTAATATTTTTGTTAATTCTAGTCGTTTATTTTAATCTAATGTGGTTCTTTTTTTTTAATCGAACGTATTTCTTTTTTGTTATTGTTATTTTAATCTAACGTAGTGTTTGTTAATGCTTAGAAGACTTTTGAAGCAGATGGACATGTGAGTATCGAGGCAATTTGTTTTAGTTAATTTAAGAGAAATTGTGGTACAGATTTATATATCCTCGCATAATTCAAGAGATTTGTCATTACATCCAATATAACATTACTAAATTGTCTTGACTTTTTGTCCTATATTCTTTTTTGTGATGGTTGGTTTAGGGTAGTTCAAATAATATTTTCTTCTCTTTCTCACGTGCATCTGTATGGAAACATCTAACTTTTTTCAATTATTTTTCTACAAGGTTTAGTTTATGTGCCTAATTATTTTTAGGAAAATTTAACTATAATTATTTATGAATGTCTAATTTGTTTGTCTCGTTTTTCTTAAATGTGAATTTTATGATTTTGTATTTGAACTTTTTTAAATTTGTTTTTATATGCATGTATATTAATTTAGATGTCAAAATTTATAGAAAATATAATTTTAGATGATGTAAAAAATATGGTAAAATTATTTTATTAGTTTATATTATGTTTTTAAGTTATTTAAATTATAATTTTAGATGTAAATTGAGTGAACTTTAGTTTATATCTGAGATTTAGCACAAATAATTATTTGTATTAAATTTTGAATTGTTGATTTGATAATTTTGAAATTTTATTTTTGAAATTTTATATTTGATAAATTTTAGGTTTGAACCATATTGTGTTGTTTAAATACATACTTGAATGTAATCGATGATGACTTTTATTTTGTGTATTTCGAATATTTATAACACTACTGAAATTTTATCAGATGGCAAAAAATAAATTATTTAAAATTTAGTGTGTTTAAAAAATATTATTAAATTCAGGATAAAAAAATAAACTTTTTTTATTATACATATACTATATACAATGTTAATTATCTTATTTGTATATAATAAATAAAATTACATTAATACATATTTATAAGAAGTTATAAGACAGCATAATAAAAAAGTTGTGAACACGCATAAAAAATATTAATATTTGAAATTTAGTTTTCTATTAAATATAACTACCAATTAAATTTAATTACATACAATCGTTATTTATATAACATTAAAATACGATCTATAAAAGATTATTATCATTATATATATATACACGACATTCAATAAGATAAATTTCAGAAATTTGTATTTGAATGTTCAAATCGAGAATACATTATTTGATTAGTACATTATATATTTGAGAAAAAGGTTGACTAAAGAATAAGAAAAGGAAGAGGAAAGCAAAATTGGACTTAGAATAAGATACGGCGGCGGCACAGGGGGCAGGAGTTGCAGTGCTCCAACCAGATGGTGATGCAGCTTGAGTGGTACACGTGGCCGCAGGGGACTCGCTTCTTTTCTCCTTCCTCGTTGCGCCGGCTGAACCTCTCCATGCAAACGGCGCAAACCTCATCCCTCTTCACCTCGTTAACTGTCGGCAACTTCGACACGTAGCTCTCGCACGCTGCCACTACACACCCTGACTCTCCCTCCACCACCGCAAGAGCCTCGTCCAGATCAAAACCACCCAGGTCTATGAAATTGTTCACCATTAACGCCGGCGATAGCAGCATCACCGCAATATGGTCTCTGTTCTCTGAAATCTCATGGTTAACGTTGCTGTTATCCATTGCACGACCTCAATACTATACACTCAATCACCTATATATATCTCACCCTCTAAGATTACTTTTCCTTTTCCTTTTTCATATCTATGGTTGTTTATTGACTGATTGGGTCTTTGAACAGTTGCGCTTTCATAAATCTATTCAATTTTTTTTAATAATTTATTATAATTTTGATTTTGATTGATAGTCACCTTATAACAGTGTTATTATCCATTTCACATTTTCTTCTTTGTTTATATATTTTTTTAATGATTGACATATTCATCATAAAATATCTTTTATTGTAAGTCATTCATATTTTACGCGCATAGCTGACGACAGAAATAAATAATACAAGATTTGATAATTTGTTCCTATTTTTTTTTTATAATGACCTGGATTTAAAATGAATTAGATTTCTCATGTTAAGTCAAATGTTTTACTTTTGTCTACCCTACATTTTTATAATTTAAAGAAAAAATAAATGATCCCTTCAATAATATTTTCTTTTGGCTTATAAAATTCAAGACATTATCATAATAGCATAATTGAGAGGACTTTAGAACTACTGTGGGTGAATTAAGCAAGAGTCTTGCCGCACTATTAGGTCTCAAGATTACAATTTTCTTTCACCAGATGGGAACTTAGGAATTCCGTAATTAAGAAAGACCAGACCGATTTTAATTTTGTGCATAAAGTAGAGCAATGATAATTTTATTTTGCTTAACTTAATTTGTTAATTCTTATAGTTTTATTGAAAAGATAATCAATTTCTTATGATTTAATTTTTTTTGGTAAATCTTTTCTAAGAATTTTATATTAAATAATCAATTATTAATGGTTTATAGAATTAATATATAAGAGCGTAGATTCAAGCCCTAGTGACTCAATTATCAACAGCCACTTGGTGGTCAACATAGACATAATTTAAAATAAGTTAAGACTGTTTTTTTTATTTGAAGGAAAAAAAATTATATAAAATGAAGCTAAAATCATTATTTACTGGCCCGCGCTATTCGAGGCTCCTAATATTTATGGATTTGACGTATGCGGACGATCAAATTTGTTAGGTTAATAATAATAAAATTAAGTTTATTATTATTATTATTATTATTATTAATTTTATTGTTATATTTATAGAATAAATATGATAAGGTTCATGATTAAGATTAAAGAATTATTATTATAATAAAGATTATAATAACAAGAAATAAGTTTATATAGTTTTAACTTCAATTGTTTTTTATTATAGTATTATTAAGTATACGACATCATTGATCTGGCCATATTAATACATGAATAGTGATTTTTAGCGTATAAAGATTAAAAGATTTTACTTTTTTAAATTTTATATATATATATATATATATATATATATATATATAAATATGTTCATTTAGAGTAAATGAAAATTTCTTGATGTTTAAGTGTAAGACCCACTTTTCGTTCTGCCATTTTTATTAAGGTTGCCCCTAACTATTAGGCCTTAGGGCTGGCTCAAAGGGGAAAATAGATCTAATCTGCCCCAAACCCTAACTTGTACTCACATTTCGTAAAAATAGAAACCTCACCTCCTTAGAGCTATTGTCGCCTTCCTCTGCTAGGGTTCCAAAATTCTCTCAGATTCGCTTTGGCTTGACCTTGATTCCGCTCATGTAAGTGTTCTTTAACTCCTATCGCCATCTCTAGTCTAGTTTCGTGGTCACAGTTGGAGTCCCTGTAATAATCTGTTTCTGTTCGCTGTTTCCAGTTGCGAGTCTGGTTCTAGAGCTGTTGTGCTCTGTGGTTCAGTGTCGAAGTGTCGTACAAACCCCTTTCTAGTAAGGGAAGCTAGAACCTAATCATCTATTCGTTTTTCCTGTTGTTCTTGCTGTTGTGCTAAGATTCTATGGTTGATATGAGGTTCTGAATGCGTGGAATGTTTTAGTATGTTAGTTTGGCTTGGTATGAATGGCTGTCGCAGGAAAACAGTGGCGAGATCTGATAATCTCGCCCAAGAGAGCCTGTCTCGCCTAGGCGAGATGAGCAGAGGTTCACCCAGACCTTTTTACGCAAGGGGTCGCTTAGGCGACCAACTTAGTTTTGAGCGAGCGAGTGTCTCGCTCAGGCGAGGGGAGTCTCGCCTAAGCGAGAATGCGCAAAGGTCGCTATTGTGTGTGTCGAGCTCTCGCATGGGCGAAGGGAGCTCGCCTGAGCGAGAGTCCTTCTCGCTTGAGCGAGACCCTCCAGCCTTTGTGAAGAGCTGGGTGAGAATGCATCCTGAGTTGGTTTCCCTCTGTGCTTTGATGTTTAGCTTGTGCTGGTTTGAATTATTGTATGATGGCTTAATGGTGAATTGTGAGTTTGGCATGATCTTTATATGAATTATACATGAGAGGTTGGATATATATATATATATATGTGTGTGTGTGTGTGTGTGTGTGTGTGTGTGTGTGTGTGTGTGGTCACGAATTTGACATGAGCAACAATGGACATGACGGTTGGTAATCCAGTGGCATGGTTTTGGTATGAGAAGAAGCACTTTACTCATGGTTGGGAATAACGAGTTGGTATTGATTCAACATATGATTAATGAGGGTTGGTTACGAATGTTGGTATGAGGTTCCCATGCATGATATATGTATCTATTACTTGGTTGTTTGTATATGTTTGATATGTGATCAGTACGTAATTCCTTGAAGTCTCTAGGTGGGACTTCAGGGTCGTGCTTCAGTGGTCGGGACGTAATTCCATGGCCCCTATTAGTGGGTGTCCATGGTGGTGTCCCATCTATATAACTTGGTAAGGATTCAAGGTAAGGATCGCATCCTGACACTCTAAAGAGTCAGTTAGTCTCACTTAGAGCGGACTGACTCATGTGGTGAGAGTAGCAGGAGGCCTGAAACTCATTAAGCGCTAACATTGTGCGTGAGGGAATTGATTCATTGTAACACTTGTGACACACAGCTCGGGGGTGAGCAGAGGTATCCACCACAAGTACAAGCATCCGCTGAATCCGACCAAGTTATATGTATCCGAATGAGTCGAGTCGAGTCTTAGTGTATTGATTGAAAAGTCATAACATGCTTGGTTGATATATAGATATTGGACTGTGAAAGTATATTTGATTGTATTGATGAAATCTTTTTGGCTCTAGCTTTTCCTTTCTTGTTTGAATGCCTTGTATGTTATCCTTCTACCTTTGCGATGATCATCAATTTATTGATCGGAGCAGATGCGAGAGGTTCTCGTGGCCAACCAGGGAGAGATGATTCCGTTGCATAATCTACTTAGGCTGGACTTGATTTTCTTGTTGGGCTTTTTGTTAGGGCTATGGCCACCCATGTATTGCTTTAATCTTTAATACTCTATTTTTTCTTCCGTTAGTCTTGTATCTAGTTTTCTTTTGGCATCGTAGTGTGCCTAGGATTGTAGAGGTGTGTTTAAGACTCCAGGACTGCGTTGTTGTACTATTTGTGTGTGACGTTTCTTTTAATTACGCTTATTAATTAAATGGGACGTTACATTAAGATTATCTTGTCAATGAAATTTCTTTTTTGAAGAAATATATATTATGATAAAAATTAACAAGTTATTTATTATACTGTGATATCAGACATCTAACACTTTGTGATGTTAGTTGCATGATTATTGGACAAGACTAAATTCTTGTGAGATTAATGATCGACCAATAAACAATCCATCAACTCTTAGTAATGAGTTTGAGTTTCATATAAATAAATATCTTGGTCACAATATTAATGAATGAAAAAAAAAATAGTTTCTTAAGTCATTCATTATGTGTTTACTTATTAGAATTTGAAAGTTATACCATATTTTCACCACAAAAAAAAAATAAATAATAAGTTTTAATGACATAAATTGTTAGTCGCTATAATGATAATTTAAATATCAATTTATATAATAAAATATTATTGCTTACTAAAATAGTCAATATTATGAATAAAAAATTATAACTGGTCATTAATTAATTAAAAATTAATTTATAAATTAATTTCTCTAGTAGCTAAAATCTTGGTAGCTAATGTTTAGTGACCAATTTATAAACTAATTCGTCAAAACCTTTGTAGTTAAATTTTAGAGACCAATTTAGAGACTAATTATAATTTTTTACTCGTAATAGTAACTAATAATTTTTTATCTCGTAAATTGATATCTAAATTAGTCACTATAGCGACTAACATTTTTTTCTCACTGAAATTGGTTGTTAATATGGAATTTTCTCATAGTTTTTAGAGTTAACATAGAGATGTAAATATGAAAAAAATATTATATTAATCTTCTAGTGATTCTAAAGTAAAGATATTTCATCATATCCTGTCATTAAAAAATGTTGTTAGATGTCAACCTTGATTAATAAGTTAATTTATTTTCAATTTTAGTAGTGAACCTCTAGAGTCACACAATAATGAGTGTTTCGGTCTTTGTTGAACGATAAAATATTATTGATTAAATTAAAATGTTCAATTTTAATTAATTAATATATTTTTTAAGTGAAATATTATTGTATTTTTTTACTAGCACCAAAAATACAATTAATAAAATTTTAATTAAGTAAGACTTAATTAAAAAATTTGATAAATCAAAGTTAAGTTAAGGTTATTTTACCTTAAATTTTGTCTCCTTTATATCAAGTATACATGAATTTAATCAAAGTAGATCCAATAATTTCCGTTGTGCACATTATGACTACGATTTATAACTTTCTATATCTTAAAAAAAGTACAGAATCATCAAAGATATTTTTAAATTTTAAATTATTTTTTAAATTTATAATTCAAAATATATTTTTTGGAATGCATATCCGATTATATATTTGAGAATATATTTTTAAATTTAGAAATATTTTAAAATATATAATTCAGAATGTTTCTAACAAATATATTTTAACTTCTATATTTCGGAATATATTTTCACTAGATTCTTTCAAAACATATAATACAGAATATATATTTTTGAACATAATATAACATTACAGTATTTTGAAATGTATTTCAAAAATCTAAAAAAAAAAAAGTAGAAGAATTTACTTTTCAATCAGTGACCATAATGTTCATAATGCTCGCGTGGACGTGAGAAGGAAGTCGAGTTGGAGGAAATGAAAGGGGTGAGAGGCTACTGCGAGCGAGAATATTTCCGCTAGTTTTAGGATTTTATTAAATTTTACAACAAAATAAAGAAAATTATAGGTTTTTTCGGGGTGCGAGAAGTAAAAATAGAGATGCCAAAGAAAAAGTCTTTGTTGGATCGATATTAGTCCAAGATGTTTTTTCCCTATTAGGTCTCATTACGTGTTTTAAGCCCTTCGGCCGAAAACAAAATTTTGTATAGAATTGGGTGATAAACTAATCTTAGTGCAACTATAGCTGATTATAAAATCAACTATTTAAAATTGTGATAAAATTTAATATATATTTGATAAAATATAATTAATTATAGTATCAACAGCTGATAATCAATTGCTCCCATCTTAACTTATCTTCTTAAAGTCCATCTTCTGAAGCGAAATCCCTTTTTACATTACTATAATCATATCTAAATAAAGAAACGAATTACATAATATTAAAATTAAAAAATAATCCCAAACAAGTGACGAAATAAGTTATAAAAGAAATGTTAAGAATTTAAAAAAGGTTAGTATAAAGTTCTTCGAAAATTGAAATGTTTTATATTATTCCATTAATTGATTATTGTTATCAATCGATAAAAGAAATCTTCCGTACTAAACCAATGCATAGTATAGTATTTTTGTTAGAATTCAAAACCAATGCATAATAAAAAAGAAAATCTTACAGAATAATAGCATAATTCGATACAAGAATGTAAAACAAGTTATTCTCCATCCCATCATATTTTTCTAAATTCAATCCACAAAATCACACTCAATTAAAATTTAACTACAAAATTACATGCTATACATAACATCAATTCTTTCGTCTTTTTTTCACCTGTTTCGTTATTTCGACCACGGGTTGTTGTGCAAGTAGAATCAAACATTCTGATACCTCAATCGCATCAGTATAATCTTTCACCCTACGTTGCAATTCTAAATACGAATCTTGTAATTGCTTAAATTGGGAGGGTTGTGACAGTTGGTGCTGTTTTAGTATCTGATCATGCTCCAAACCCTTCTTTTCTTCCACAAGTATTTGGGCTTCAATATCTAACAGTTGTTGATTCAACCTACTAATGTCACCAACTTCTACGTTGTTTTGTTTGACATCGTTTGATTTGGTTTCATGTCGAAGAAATTTTGCTGCGACAGCATCAACACCTGGGTGCCCAAAAGAGTAAGGTCTGTTTCCAATAGAGAAGACGACAATTGCAATTTCTGCACCACACAGTATAGATAGTTCATTCGCCTTTTTGAATAAACCTGTTCGACGCTTTGAAAATGTGACTTGTCTCGTATTAGGGTCCTTCACTGCTGCAATTTCAATTTTACGACGACCCATTGTTTCTTCGCTCTGCTAATTACTAAAAACAACACAAGAATCAGAGAATAGAAAGAAAGAGAAAGAGAGAGATGAATATATGATATGATATTTCCACAACCCTTTATATATTTATAAAACTTTATTTGAAATCCTTCAACGTTTCTAATATTGAATTTTTCAATTCCCAATATTTTCACTCGTCTACGCAAGCATTTTATTATCTTTCCTGATTTTTCTTTGAATAAATTCCTTTTTTAGTTTTTTTTTTTTTTTTTTAAGAAAGAGCCTATTTAGTTTTCTAAAACTACACACATTAGTCATTTTTTCTTACAATTAATGTCTATTAATTGTCATTTAAGATCAAATTTATCATTGTCTATATATAATAGAATTTATTCAAATACATTTATAGCATAAAATAATATGTTGTTTTAGATATTTGTGCGCGTTAATATATCTACCTAATGCAAAATCCTGATTAGGGATTAAGTTTAAACAACGGCTCTAATCCAAACATTAGGGTTGAAAAAAAAATGCACCAATGATGATCTGAAAATCACTGCCATGTATTTTTAAACACGTGGTCATTGTTAGATTAACTACTTTAAGGATAATTAATTAATTAAATTATTCGTTGATACCTCAATTAAGGAAGGAGAAAAAAAAAAGAATTATTCGTTTGGTACTAAACTGAAAAAAATAGGAGGAGATATTTCATTGATGATATTTAATTAATTATAATTTTTTATTTATAATAGAGATTATTTTAGTTATATATCATGTTATAATTAACTAAAACTATTAGTATTTAAAAGTAATCTTTATAATGAATAAAAAATAGTATTAGTTTGTGAATTAGAGTCTAAGTTTGGTCTAAAACTTTGGTGGTAGTGTTAAAGCCTAATTTAACCAATAATTCATAAATCAATTATAATATTTTATTCATAATAGAGATAATTTTAAATATTATTAATTTTTTTTTCTCTAAAACTAGTTATTATTTATTAATTTTTTTTTGTAGTGCAAGATTTAAAAGTTTGTTTGAAGAAAAAGAGAAAAAAATTGGAGAAAGGTAATTATTGTGTTAACATTTTTTTTAATTTATAATAAAACATGGTATGTGCCTATTAGTAACACAAGGCTGAAACTAATATGATTCGATAGAAAGGTAAATAAAGTTTGACCAATAGTTGTTTTTTTACAAAGAATTAAACTCGGAAAATGTCTGAATAATTCGATCTTAGATTCAATATATTAAGCATTTGTAACCAATCTGATTACAAAAGGATTTAGAATTAGTAGTAAAAATTTTCTTTCAATTTTCATTTTTTTAGTGAACAGTTCTTTAGTAATTTTTTATTTGTTTTAAATAGTCATATACTTAATAGAAAGGTTAAAGGAATGAGAAAATAGAAGGTCTCATATTCGGTAAAGCGTGTCTTTAATTAGTTTATAATTTGTGTAAACAGGGAGTGGGTTTACAGCTAATATGTGATTAGTTAACCATTAATCAGATGACTTTGTTTGGATTAATCAAATAAAGTTCGTGATTCACTTATCTATAGAAGCAAGGAACAATTATCTGCTTAACCTAACAAATTTGATTAATTACAACTTTGAAAGGATGATTCATGAACCAATATTACACTTTAACCCTTTTATTTATTTAGAAACTGGTCGTGTGTTCATTAAGAATTTGAAGCTTTAAGAGCAACGAATGTACTTTATAAGAGTATAATGTAAACGGAATAAGAGAATAAAGTCTAATGTCATACAAATGAAGTTAATAATTACAAAGTATCAGAAAAATTATATTATCAATTAAATTAGAATTTTTATTGATTAGATTTAAAGATAATTATTATAAAGTTAATAAATTTGTTGTAAAGCATGATGTGTTATTCAATGATGGTATAAATTTATTGTATATATATACAGTTTGTCTTTTCTATAAAACTAGTAAATATAGATGGAAATTTGTGATGGTTGTTTAATGGAAACGATTGACCAGTCATAATAATGATTAGTCGTCTTAATATGTTCCTATGTTTACCTCCAGTTATAAATAACTAAATAAATTTTTTAATATATTTTTATTGAATTTTAAATCTTTTTAATATTATGCAATTGCAGAAGAAATATGACACCACAAAATCAGAATCTTGATTCTCGTTTCGCTTTTTCCTTCTCATATTTTCTTGATACCCTAAATTTTGCGTTACATCTATCTCCGTTCCATTTACTATTTCATTACGTTTTCTGCAAACGTTAGTTATATTAGATGATGACGGGTGTGTGGGAGAAGTAAATGGTTGAGAATTTGGTAGAAAGTGCTGGTTATTCAAACACCAATATATAGTATAAAAGTGATTAATTAAAGTAATATGAAAAATGATTATCGTTTAAAAAAAGCATGGCAACATTTGGCAAAGAGTTGAGAGAGATGGAAGGTGTGTGTCGTGTGAGGATTTGATGATGCAGAATTATAATTTGAAAAGGGGTATAGTGGTAATTGGAGTGGAAAGGAATCTGTGTACCTTGGAGGAGGTCCTTGTCTTGGGGTGTTTCCCAGCTAGCCCAACCCAAGACTCGTGGAAGAAGAAGAAGAAGAAGGGTGTGGATGTAACAACCATGGTGGTGCCTTCAATTCCACACACGCCCACGTGTTCACCCAAACACACAAGAATCAATCCTAAACCAGATACCTCCTACTCCTAAATTGTTTCAAACTCAATTTTAAAGCTCTTCCATGATGGAGACTTTCTTTTTCCTCCTTTTTCATTTTTTTTTTCTAATTTTGTATTCTTAAATTTATATTTCTTTTTGTACGGACTGTTACCACCTGTTTCCTATAATTGAATTTCAAGTACCCCAGTACAGTGACAGGGATTCATCATCATTGCTGTCCTTCTGCATTGCTTCTCACGCAATGTTACTTAGGAATGTTAGAAACCTGGTGGATCAACACATTTAACTCATTCCTTCATGGTGTATTTGGTAGGAATAATGGAATAAGAAACAAGAGTCAAAGTACAAAAGGTAAAAAAGCCTGTATCTATATTTTATACAGGAGAAGTAGGTGAGAAGGAAAAAAAAAATGATTATAAATTCTCTTTCTTCTCTATTTTATTAAGAAAAAACCTAATATAGTCTTATTTTTTATTATATTTATCACTTGTTTATATTTATCTAATCGAACACACATGGATTTTTAATGATTGAATCAGATTAACTTGCAACTTATGTTATAAAAATTTCAATGTAGTCTCAAAATAAGCTATTGTTACCTTGAAAAGGCATTGTAGTTCTAGATGATTGATTCTTCCATTTGGCATTTGTCTAATCTGTTTCCACCTTGCTCAAGAAATTAGAAATCACCACGCGTTGTTGGCGTTTGGTTGAAGTCCACACCGCGATGGCTTGAATTTCAGAAGAGTGAACACCTGGAAGTATAGTAGTAGACTTGTAGCCTAGAACGACCAATTCCTCTGTCGCAGTCAAGTCCTATAAAAAATTACCCTTCCAAATTTTCTTGTACCTTTTTTAAAAAGATACTCTCATTCATTAATGCAAAGGAAAACTGAAAAAAAAAAAAATCATGATTTTCTCATTGAAGTTCAATTAACTCGCACGTCAAATTTTACCAAACGAGTAGGTCCCCAAAGTAATCCTTGATGACACCTGGCGTTACTCTAATTAAAGACAGAGTACCGTTGCTTACGTACATAGGTTCCTCACACGTCACACACACAAGGGTGCAATCCAGTGCAGGGAGGTCTGCGTGGTACTTTGAGAAGGGTTTCATCACGATTGGTGGGGATGAGCAGCAAGATTAGGATGAAAGCGGGTGCAGGGTTGCGCGAAGCAGAGGATTAGAAAGAGGCGTGATGAGGAAAAGAAACGTGTGGAAGGAAGATCAATGGAGGGACAGGTGGAGACACAGCATAAGGCAGGTGAGTACGACTACAATTTACAAACAGTTGGTGTCTCTCTCCCTTTTCCTTTCTTTCCTTTCTTTCCCCACTCACAATTCACAATAGATGCGTGCGCCATCGACAAAACTTACAATTTCCTCACACGTGTCACTTTCTCGTCTCTCCTTTCACCTCCTTTTATCGCCTCCTCCTCGCTTCCTTTTCTTCCCGTTCCCTCTCTCAACTACGACACCGCTGAGCTATGGAGGAGGACGACCCACTCGAACGACTCGACTCGGAGTTCGCGTCCACCAGCTCCGGCTCCGTCATTTCCTCCACACTCAGCACCGAGGATTTCCGGAACCTCAACAGCTCCGGCGACATTTCCTCTATCAGTAGTGGCTCCGGCGAGATTCCTCCTGCCGCGGTCACCGAGGCGATACTCTCGCCGCCTCCGCTGCACCGCGCGGGACTCAGTGACTGCGAGGCGCCTGCGGTGAGGGAGAAGTGCATCGGAAGGAGTAACAAGGGAGTGAGTTGGGGACACACTTCGGTGATTGGGAGAAGGAAAGAGATGGAGGACGCCGTGGCAGTTATTCCTGGATTCATGTCTCGTACGTGCGATCACGTCGGCGGTTGTACCGCTCCCGGCTCCAGATCCTCCGGCGAGATCTCTCCCGTTCATTTCTTCGGCGTTTACGACGGCCATGGTGGCTCACAGGTTCGGTACACCTTCTTCTTCTCCTTCTTCCATTTTCTAATAATTATTTAATTTTTTCAATTGAAGTTTGAAAGAGTTGTTGGTGGTTGTGGTGACTGCGCAGGGAGGGAGTGTGGCGTTCTGGTTAATATTTACTTATTCTCTTTTTTAATTGTAATTTATCTGGTTGATTAGTATCTATGTTTATTTTACTACTATTATTTTCTGTAAATAAATAAAAAATGATATCGGAATTATTGTGCTCGCTAAGTTTAAACTGGGAATGTGGTTGGTGGGTGTGTTGCTCAGAAAGGCCACGTGTTGTAGGCTCATAGGCAGAGTGGTCCTTACAGAGAGAGATAAATTCACGGTGCTTTTCGTTCTGCTATGACACGTGTAAATGCGATCGTGCATAACAGGGGCGTGGGCCTTTTCTTTTCTAGGATGGATACTTGTACTAATTAGGAATGGGGATTGATTTGTGTGACTGAGATCTGACGTGGTTTCTATCACAGACAAATCATCACCTTGTGGCTTGCCGAAAGGTTTCCGGGATGAGTCTAGCGCCAAGAAAAAACAGTCCGATTTGAAATAAATCAGAAATAATTTCTTCCCAAGCTTGATTTTAATGTGTTTATAAGACTTTTTTTTCATTAACACTAAAAAAAACTTGAATCAATTTATAATATTTTTGTATTATTTTAGTTTATGAGTTTTCATTTTTTGTTTTTATGAATACTTTTGGAGGAGTTTATTTACGCATATTCAATCTTGCGAACTAATTCGAAATTATTTTTTGTGCAATTCTTAAGATGATTATTATAAAAGTCACAATTTATAATTAAGTGATGGCCTTTTTTGTGCATAAAATTATTTATGTATATTATTTATTTAATCTATCAAGAATATATTGACAATACTTAATTATGTTTTTTACCTACCTTTATTTCAAAGGTTGTCTTTAAAAATTCTTTCGATACAATTGTAGGTTTATTATTTATTTATTTCCTGTGAAAAGAAATGTAATGATTAGGACGTGCTACTGTTGGGTGGCCACCTGGATAGAAAGATGAGCTTTTTGTCTAAAGAAAAGGTATATTGTTTATGTGTGACAAAGTGGGACATATACTAATTATGCTCCTTTGCACTACTTTTGGCATGTTATATTGTGGGGCTGACTGATGATGGCTGTGGTTAGTCTGCTTCATTCTAGAAAAGTTTCGTATGTTCTTTTGAATACCAATTTCCAATAAATTATAATAAATTGCATAGTATAGTTGCTAACGTCTATGTCACTAGATTAAATCTCAACTGTTAGAAACATTATTCTTTGAATATATAAAACGATTTTCCCTGTATATTGGGTAGAACAACGCCTATAGTTTATTTGGAAAACTCTCTCGTACAAAGATTATGCTCTCCACACTCCACAACATATAAGATTCATGCCTTGTTTGGTTTTAAATTTTAGGGATTCTTTTCCGGTAGGATATTGTTATTTCAGCAGTACTTTTAGTGATGTTTAGTTACATAAGTAGATGAAACCAATCATCGTAATTGGTTTAGTACTGGCCTTTAAACATGCAAGTGGAGTGAAAATTGCGTAAACAAAAGGTATGAAAAAAATATCACGCTTCTAGATCAACCTCAGAAGTTTTGTTTCCCATTTGGTTATCAATCTATTTCACCCCTTGGACAAAACAAATTTGTATCTACAATTCAGACGTCGAAAATGTCTGGGTCCCGAACTATTAGTAAGGATACCTGATAAATTTCCACAGTTTCATTGGAGCTTTAAGTAACTATTGAGTAGCGGAAAGCGTCTTCCCTAGTGTCATTCTATGTTATTCTGCGTGATAGCTATATCGTTTGATTTGCATTTGAAGTGTAGGTGCAACCGAATTTCAAGGTGAGTTGTGTGGAAAAAAATGTGGAGTGAAGATCTCATATGAAGATGCCTGATTAGACTTGGTATTTGTTACAGGATGCTTAAATGATAATTTTTATTTTATTTATACTTTGGTACAAGCAAAAAAACGAGTCTATTTATTTTTCTTCTTGAACAGCTTGCCATGTAGATTGGGTGAATACTTTGCATTGTATAAAATTCATTGTAGATATTAATTATGACATTAATACCTATTATTTTGGCGTATTAAATTGAGTATATTTCTTTGACTACAACTATCTATTTCAGAATAATGATATCAAAGATGGATTAAGAAGGGCAACTGAATTCTGAGCGTCCTTCTCCTTGTACAAGGGAGGAGAAATACCTGTCCAAAATGCGAAGCCTGGAGCTCATTGTAGATGGATAATATTTTGGTGTTAAAACTCGTCGAAAATTTCCCCTTGATGGCTATTTTTCTATTTTTTTAACTAAACTGTACCGATCTTTGATTCTAGTCAAATGCATTCGTCCAACGTGGTCTTCACAACACAGAGCTACATAGAATTATCTGACCGTCTTGATGAAGTTAATACTATAAGATCCATTCAAGAAATATTTGATAGTCCATAATACAAGACTCCGCACAATTTGTTGAAGTCGTCACCTTGTTTCCCTTCTTGACTTTAATCTACTAATTACTCTACAATTAACATTAAAATTTGGTATTTTAAATAAGGATAAACTAGTGTTGTCATAAATTTTTCAAAAATAAATAGATTATCTAATTTTACCTTTCTTGATTCATATGCTTTGGTTAAATAAACACCATATAAAAAGGATGGAGTACATCATGAAATTTTTATCATTCTCCTAACTGTTGTGGTAATTTAATACTCCTAGGTGGCTAAGTTCTGTGCTAAGCGGATGCACGATGTTATAGCAGAGGAGTGGAACCGAGAAATGGCAGGTGGGGCTGAGTGGCAGAGAAGATGGGAAACCGTATTTGCTAACAGTTTTGAGAGGACTGACAATGAAATCCTATCAGACGCAGTTGCACCTGAAATGGTTGGATCTACTGCCTCTGTGGTGGTTCTATCTGGTTGCCAAATTATTGCATCCAACTGCGGCGACTCAAGGGTAGTTCTTTGCCGCAGGACACAAACAATCCCCTTGTCAGTGGATCAAAAGGTCAGGTCTAGTCATAACCCACTTATCTTGATGATATAACACTCCGACCATGTGATCATGCGTTCCGTTTTAAGTTTCTTGAATGGAAAATTATATGTACTTCCAGTTTATTAAAGTAGGCCGGATATCTATTGACAACAATTACAATAATAAAAAAGATAAAAGCACTGACCTCTGCTGCTTTTGAAATTCTTAATAATTCGGGAAAAGGGGACATTAAAAATCAAAAAGAGAAAACTCGCCCATGCAGCCATGTACTCAGAAGAAAATCAGGGTTGGATGTAAGGAGGGTAACTCTTAAAAAAACTTCAAAAATTGTATACTTTGATTTTATTTATATAACTATATAATATTATAATTTATTGATTTAACTATGTTAGTGAAGGTAACTTTTACTCTCCTATGCTTATATCATTAACGGAATTGAGATGCTATTGTCCTTGTTTGTACAGCCGGATAGACAAGATGAACTCTTGAGAATTGAAGGAGAAGGAGGAAAAGTCATAAACTGGAATGGAGCTAGGGTGTTTGGTGTGCTTGCCATGTCCAGGGCCATAGGTACCTTGATTTATCTTCATACCCGATCTTAGGTTAAGAATTTGCGAAATTTTTTCTTCTTTCTGAACTATTAATAAAGGGACAAAGTTATTATGTCTCTGCTATGGAAAAATAAAAGATGCAAACGGCTATAATTTTCTAGTATTTTGATTTTAATCGTCTAGTAATTAGGGATTATTGTAATACCTATACTCATGTAAGAGGGTCATTTTCTTGCTGGTGTCACTATAGCTAAGTTACTCAAAGAAACAAAACAAAATGCGCAGACACTGAAGCTTATTGCATTAGTTGCGATAATGATGAGACAGTGGAAGAATGCAGGTTAAGATAGGGAATCTGAGCTTGAGTTAAAAACCTTCCTCTGTTTTGATACTCGAAAATGAGTCCGAGGATGAGTGTTGTGACTCGTGAGATAACACTGTAAGAGGACGAAGCTGCTAAGTAATGAGAGGAGGAAAATTTATCCCTGGAGAAGTAAATAAAAGCCATGTAAAACCGTAAGTTATAGATAAATACAATGCCTATCGTTTGAAGCCATTATTATTGTCTTCCTTCTTCCTCAATCAAATCAAGGTAGATTATTCCCGCCTCTGGCGTCTTGTGGCTTGAACTCCATAAGAATACAACTTAACCTTTTGGTGTGACGGTTGGATTTTTCTCCTCCACCATTCATACACGTTGGTTCAAGTTATATATGCTTGATCAAACTTCTCTGCATATTTTCTGTTCTGATAATAGCAACATTTTATGATTTAGAAGAGAAAAAAATCTGCCGGTCTCTTCCTCTTGCTTATTTTAATTGGTAACTAGTTCATGCAAGTACTTGCATAAAACTGAAGGTGTGTTGGAAGTCCCACATCGACTAAAGATAAGGTCAATAACCTGAATAGCTAAGCATTATTATCACTTTCTTGAATGGGACAAATTCTAGCTATACGGCAATTTGTTAGTCTGCAATTATTTTCACAATTCCTGAACAGTTGGTAGTTGGAATTTTTGTTAATAGAATGATTTGAGTCCTCATTGTGTTTGACTTTTGGATAGAGAAAAAGTCCAGCAATCGTGCTTAAGTTTTGTTAAGTTCTGGCTGAATTTTGTCAAATTTTTGCTTTAAATTTTATTGTTTACACTTTTAGGTTTTTTGACACCAGCATGAGTAGTTAAAAGATGTTGAGAAGAGATATATTGACTAAGGGGATAGATTTTAAGTAGAGAACAATATAGCTAGAGGAGTGACATAATCCTATTATTGTTAGTTGCTAAACATAGGAGAGTGATTGGAGGTAGGGCTCGGCATAGGGGCTAAGTTGGACCGTATAAGCGTAGTCTTATAGTTAAATACCATTAAAATGGTCAAATCATGTTAGCTCCGGACATAGATGAAATAAATAATAAAAGGAAAACAATTGATGCACTAGAGAATTTCATCCAAACCTAATATATCAATAAAGAAAGAGAAAAAAAATTCTGGATAGTTACAGGATATATATGATGTGATAAAAGAATAGAAATTTGCAAAAATATATTTATATTAAAATGAGTATTTTCAATCTCTTAAATAATTTTGTCCTATTGACCTAATTTTTTTTTACTTTTCTTTATGTAATTTGTTGTTTGATATTATTTTCATCAATGGAATGATTCATCTCTTTTATCTTCGATCTTTTTTAATTTGTTGGTCAACTCATTATTATAAAAAAAGAAAGTAAATTGTCGAACAAGTTAAAAAAATTATAAAAGAAAAGAATAAGTTAATTGGTGAACAGGAGACAAGATGATAAAAATAAAAGACATGATACTTAAAAAAATTAACTACTCAATAAAATAATTTTTAATAAAAATTTAATTAAAAATATCTAAATTTTTGAGATATTTAAAATTAGTTAAATCTAGCTTGATCGGCCCGTTGGTCTATGAACTTTGACTTAAAAGGATAGAGAAAAATAAGTCTTTTGCTAATTTCACCTTCTAATTAATTAACTAGGCTCCCTTCTGCCCTTTATTTTGGCATATAAATTTACGTAATCACCTTTTTAACTTTTTTATTAAATGATCCTTGTTTTCTTGAAATGCTGCTATTCTTCTTCATTCTTTTGTATCCTCCCTCTTTCATAAACATGGTTCCTTGTTTCAATTCCTTTATTCGTTGAACACCTTTTTCTTCCGTGTAAGTTGTCATTGTCCATTTTTTCTCCAGACCTTACCTTACCTTACCTTCCCATAAATTATGGATTTTGGCTTATAGTTTTAGAAGTTACTTTGACTTTGTATATATATATGTTTCTATAAAGTACTTTGAATAGGTATATATTTTCCAAAAAGTTACTTTCAATGTAAATAAAGTTATGATATTTTTATTACAGAGAATAAAAGAGAGAGGAGAAAATAGATGTAAAGAGTTTACCAAATAACGGAGATGGGATACAAGTATTTAAAGAGTAATCAGGATAAGAGTACAGGGTTCAAAAGAACAATGAAGATGAAGAGCGCAAAAATAAGGTTTAAAGTGTAATGAGGATGATACAGAATAGGGTTTTATTATTTTTATACAGAAGATATCTTGGTAATAAAAAATAACAAGGGGAAGGGAAGGTTAAATAGCAGAAGGCAAAAAAGTTGTATTCGTACTAACCTATATTTCTTCTAGTCCTAATCCGCATGAAGCATGATTCCTTATAGGGACCAGCCAAGATCTAAACCTAAGTCCAGATGGTTCGCTTTGGTTTAAGTTGTATTCTCACAGTCCTAGAGAGTTACAAGATTGTCCTATATATTATCAGATGATTATTCTAATCTAATAATAATGTACGGTCATTTTCTCTTTCGATATTACTAAAAAATCCCAGAGTACGTAGAAATTTCTAGTTGATGATTCTCCAGAAATTTTAGCAGAAGCTATTTAACTTTTCAGTTAATTCAAGAAAAGTCTTCAGCAATAAGATTCAGATAATCTTCAAGAAAGGTATTGAGTTTGTGGTATGTATAGCACCGGATTTTCAAGGCTACATGTTTTTAGCAGCATCTAGTGCAAACTATGCGTTTGTTCTTTTCTTTTGGGGCTATTCATCAGTTACAGAAACTATATGGACAGTCTTCCAAATTGAGCTAGCATTTGGACATCTTGAAACCAAGTCTATGATTTGTCGTGTATTGACCTGCTTAACAATGACGTTTCAGGTGATCGGTATTTGAGACCATGGATTATTCCTGTGCCTGAGATAACTTTCACAGCTAGAACAGACGAGGATGAGTGCTTAATTTTGGCAAGTGACGGACTCTGGGATGTAATGAGTAATGAAGAGGTTGGAGAAGTGGCACGCCACATTCTTAGAAGACGCCGCAGATCCTTGTCAGTGGAGGAACCGTCTCCTGCACAAGTTGTTGCCGACAGCCTGACTGAAATTGCATATGGTAGAAATAGTAAAGATAACATTTCGATCATAGTTGTTGATCTGAAATCCAAGAGAAAACGTCAGCAAAGGCCTCCTTTAATTTCCTAAGAATCTGTTTCTCTTCAATCTTGAGAAGGACAAAGAGACGGTAATGAAGTTGTAGAGTTGATCTATAAACAAACCTCTTTTTTTTTTTTTTTTTCTATTTTTCATATGACCCCCTTAGTACTTGGTATCACTTCACCTTGTGTCTTTCTCCTAACCTGCTGTACAGTACAGAGCTGATTGGGAAAAAAGAATCTGCTTCATGACGAGTCACAACTAGCTAGGGCTGGCTTGTTGTAACGAAGTATATAGATCACTACTATTTTTCCTTTTCCATTTGCTCCTTCCTGAACGGTTATGTGGATAACAGAATGAAATGCCATCAATTGTATTGTTTGAATTTCTTTTAGTGAAAGAAATGGAATAAAATATGGTGAACTCTATTCCATTTCATTGCATTCAATATTCTCACTATCTTCTATTTGATTTGAAAACATAGAATGGAATTAGTTTAATGAAGTAATAACTCTTGCTGCCATGTCTAATTTTCAAACAGTGAAACAAATTACTACAATAATAGGAGATAATTATTTAATTTTAGTCTATGTTCTACCTTTTTGTTCACATGTCATTAGATATTAAAACATAGTTGAAGTTGGAAGAAGAAAATTGTCTATTTAGGCTGTTCCTGTTGAAACAAGTAGCACAAATTTCAATGCACTTCAATGAAAAAATTTAGTTTAATTTGTCGTTCAGTTTCCACAACCAAAATAAATTGAAAAGCAAGGCAAGTATAATCCCTCAACGCAGATAAGCCATTTTGGAAATCTTTCTCCAATATTGTTGCTTGTAAATGACATTAACCAATTCAGATGTTAAGTTGCCCATTCTATTAATATTTTCACAATATTTATGTGAAACCATACCATCTAAATATTTTAATTTCACACTACAGAGATTAAAATTTTGAATAGAATATTCTCATATGTATGTTCAGGAATGCAAATTTCATAATTAAATTGATTGATACATATCAGTATATCAATATCTGATAACTAAAAAGTCCACCAATATAAAACTAAAGAAAATAAAATCCTCGCTAGAGCAATATTGAATGTTTAGCCATGTTGCTAGAGTCTATCACCTAATCAGACATCTCAGAATTTACCAATTGAGATCAGAGTCTGAAACTAAGAATTATTAAGACCTGAATCTAAAGAATTATTAAAATAGTCATCAATTTCGAATAAACTTAGGCATACAACAATTATCTGCGAACTGGTTCTGGAATTGTTTCAAGGTTAAAGTAATCAATCATCCACGTGCCCATGCAATTCCAATTCCAATTCCAATTACTCATCTCTTCCCAAATCCAAATCATGGACGCATTTTCCACCGATCAGAAAGTTGAAAACTTGTCTCACATTTCCTCTGGATGGTCGAGCATCTGTTGCAAACTTGCATAAATATACAAGCCGTCTCCTCATATCCCATTTAGTGACTTGTGCTGCATCAAAGGATTTCCCATCATCAAACGTACCTTGAAGAAGAAAAGGTAAACACAAGGACGAAAAATTAGTGATGGATGGACTTATTATGAAGTATCAAAGCTCTCAAAATTCAAGAATAAGCACAAAAACTTATTTTGAACTATTAACTAGACCTAACTCATATATTAAATCTACTCTCTTATCATCTATTGCTTAGAACATCATGCCAACTTAAAATCTATGCAAACGCTTATCGTGTTTCAGACTACATAATATTTTCATCTTGGGATAAGAAAAATGGAAAGGCTATTCTAGGTGTACAATTATGCTGTAATCATTCATTTTGATTTTAACTTTCCTATGCTTAATGTTTCCTACATAATTCCCTTACTCTATTTGAGAATCAGTTTTTAAGTATTCAGTAAATAGATATGAACATGTCCCTCCACCCTCCTCTCTCTGTCTGTGTATCAAACTTGTCTTAAAAACATAAATTTTACATCAAGAATCCTTGAAAAATGATATGATGAATATGAAATGATCATGTTGTTGCGTTGATTCTATAGTAAGTGAGATATGGGTTTCTTAATTAATGTTTTCTAACAAAGTGAAAGATATATAGATACGTACCATTTTCATCAAATAATGACATTAAGATTGCCAAACAAACACATACACTGATATCTTCCCCTGAAAAAAACAAAGAAATTCTATATATTATTTGTTTGTTACAACACTTCATGGTCTACGATAATCATTTAAAAGGATTAAGGAAAGGCACCTTAGAGATTCAAAATGAAGTTAGAAAGAAAAAAAAAAAAAATACAAATTCAAAGGGCAGTGAATGTAACACTGAACATACACCAAACACATGTCATTTGGTTTCAAATAAATACACAAAGTCGACAGAGGGTAGTTCAGAGCCATTACCATTATTACAACAAACTACAAGTCTTTTTCCCTGGCTGAGATTGAACTTTGCAAAGCTCACCGCTTTAGGAAGATTGGTCAATAAAGAAAATCTATCAAACTTTGAAGTCTGACCATAAAAGATTAAGATGAGTTAGGAATGAGTAGGGATTTCCACAAGAATAAAAACAAATAAAAAGTTTCCTTTCAACTACGTACTAACCATCATCGGAAGATGCAAATATGATTCAGCACTGGGAAGACAGACAGAGATGGACTCCTGATCACAGTTCAGTATGCAATCTACATTGGCAGCATCTGCAGCTGCACCATACATGGCCACTGAACATTCAGCCACATAAACATTTTAGAACTAAAAACAATGCTCAATGTGTGGTTGCTGATCAGAAGCAGAGGCAACAAAAGTATGTCTGAACTGTAAGTTTAACAGTGTATTTCCATTTTACAGACCTCTTTTCAAAAATTTTGATCATAAACTCGACAGAACCGGTCATCATCAAAAGAAATGCACCAAAGGATTAAAAATGTGCTTTAATTAATTAGCTAAGGCATACCAATTCGAGATGTGCCAACTGCCAAATTAGTTGATCCCAGCCAAGATAATCCAGAATCTTCGGAAGACTCGGCATCAGTTTTAACAATTGAAGCATCGTAGGTCACTGATGGTTCTTCCTGGGTAAGAGAGGCTGACTTAAGGGTCTTAACTGTAATCTGTGGTGCACTTTCTCCTCTATAAGCACGGTTTACTCTACTCTTTTCAACTATATCTGCAACCTTCTGGTTACACACATCAGGACCTGAGTTTATAAGATCATAAACATGTTTCCAGAAAAGGACAGGTGATAAACCCCTGGCCCAGCTTTCTTCATCATCTCCTGCACCGGGTATGTAATTCCAGCTGAACTCAGAGGTAGTACCATGTTGGCTCACACCAACCGATGAAGACGCCGACACAAGAATGATGGGTGTGAAATCCCAAGATTCATGGTGAGGCACTTCATTTAACCAGATCACAGTTCTCTGCGAAATCCAGAGAGGACGCAAGGGCTTCCTCAAGCAGGCGGCAAGGGAAGCAATATCAGCCCCACTTGCTTTCAGTAACAGAGTCCATTCCTCTAACCTCTTCTCAATGGAAGCTCTTTCTGTTTGGGAAACCCACAGGGGAAGGTGCAAGGAGCAATCCCATTCACGAACATTTTCATCACAACCATTAGAGTCCTGTTTTATGAAGACAAAGCAAAACATTATCATAAGCAATAACAGTCTATCAGAAAAGTGAATCGTATCAAACCAAGGACTAAAGTGAAACCCAAAAACAAATGAATAACCAACAATGTATTTCGGGGAAGAAATGAAAAATTTCTCACACGAAAGTCCTTGATGGCCCGATTGAAAACACAGGTCCAAATGGGTATTGTTTTGGACATGCTATCAGGGAAGCGCTTTCCTCTTCGAGTAGAATCAACGATGATGCAGCCTCCCTTCTGTCCTACCTACCCAGATGAAAAACGATGAGCATTAACGCAGAAAGGTTACGTCTTTGAGAATTGGGAATGAGAAAGAAGAGTACCGGCGAGCTGCGCGACGTGAAGGTTGAGGCGAGCGGTGCTGAAGGAGCAGTTGTTGGTGTGGCCGTCGGTGGATTTGAAATAGCAGGTGGAGTGGAAGGATCGAGAATACCAGAGACCGCATCGGAGGTTGGCGAGGAGAGGGAGCTGAGGCCATAGGAGAGAGATTTCAGAGACAAAGATGGAGTCTTGGTAGATCGATCTGAGAGCGTTGTATAAACTGTTGTCTCTTCGCTTTATGCTTCTCGCCGCCTTGTAAATGCTAAGCCTCGCACCTTCTTCCTCTCCTTCCATACCTATTTTTCTCTTTCTCCTTCTCTTTCTCTGTCCTATGTAATCAATCTACTTTGATCTGTTACCACAATCTAATGTTGTCTTGCTTCTTTAAGATAAAAGAAACAGGAATGTACTTGAACTTCGTTACATGTTAAGATACGCACTCACTTTGAGGACCCCACAAATTTCTTCTCCTCCTATTTATTTTCGCATCAACTCTCCAAAATATAAAAATTATATTTTATTTGACACGTCTAATTTATTTGAAAATGTGAAATATTTAATAATTTCGTAAAATGAAAAAGAAATACTACTTAATCCGTGATTAAATTTATTAACGGAGCTAATTATTAAATATGATAAAAACTATTTACCGTTTTTAAGTTATTATTTCTTAATATACTTTTAAAATCTGAATATAAAAGTAACTAATATATTTATATCTTGAAAATATTAATCACCTACTAAAATATTAATTCAAGTGTTGATTTTATAATACTTTTTATTAAAGTAAAAGTTAAAAAGAAGAAGTTAAGAACTTCATATAATAACCACCACAAAAATAAATATTTTTAAATAAAAGTATTTTTTATGCAGAATTTTATTTATGATATAGTGTTTTCAATTTTATATGTTATTAGTATACATCATTAAAAAAGTCTTCTAAAATCCAAATGTTAAACTCATGATTTTAAATATGATTTTTGTATCAAAGATGTCTTATAAAGAAATTTTTTCATAAAACTTAAATTTTGGGTATGATCCACAAATAGCGAACACGATGATATTGATCTATATTTCAATTCACTTTTAAAAATAAAAAAGATTATATTGAAAATTTAAGTTTAAAGTGTTTACAATGTACTTTTTTAAAGACTTTAATCTATAAAAAAAATATATATATATATATATATATATATATATATATATATATATATATTATGCTTTTATCTTATAAATTGAAAATTTATCTAATACTAATTAAATATTAATTTCCAAATTTTTAATTATTAAAATATTTTATACTATTAATGTAAATTTTTCTATTTAGATTAATTGCATACCGTTGGTGTGTCAACCTACTGTTATGACCGAAAGCAAAGATGTCCAGATTATTTTGGGTCAATTTATTTTGGATGGGCTGGTGATAGGCCCAGTCCACACAAACTACACTTGTCTGTGTTTATCGTCCCATTAGGTTTCCATATATAATAATGACTCATCGAATTGTATACATTTACAAAGTATATAATAGTAATTTGTAAATGAAATTAAAGAATCATCACATCATAAGTTGTATTTTAAAACATGATTTATAATATAAATTTGAAAATTAAATTTAAAAAAAAAACTAGAAATCTCATTTGAATTTAATTAAAAATATTTTGCTAAAAATTACCTTTGGAAATAGAAAAAAAAAGTAAAATTAAATTTTAAAACATAACATCAATTGTTTAAAAAGATAACAATAAAGTCTTACTTTGAAACACTACTTATTAGATGATCTGAAGTATCATTTTTAAACACACTTTATCTATATTTCTTCATTTTTTTTAAATTACGTTTAAATTCTTTTTATTGTCTTGGAAGCTAACAAATACTTGTAAAATCTAAAAATGCACATAATTATATTACTAGTTATAGTATTGTTTAAACCATTACTATCAAAATATTGTTAGACATTTTTCTCACATCATTTTAACCAATATATGCTTATTAAAGTATCTTTATAATCCAATCTAACCATACAAAAAATGATAAAATGCATAATCATGCAGAATAAGAAAAGGAAATAAACAATTAGCGGATTATATACACTTTTCTCTAATAATTTGGTATTTGTCAAAATAAAATAAAATAAAATGGAAAAAATATTGTTTGTAGTTAAAATATAGCTATAACAAGTGTTTAAAGTTTTCACACTGCTACATGTTTTTTTTTTAATAAAATGCAATTTTTTATTTTTATTTATTTCTAATTATTTCTCACTCCTTCATTGCTTTTGTTCTATTACGCTTAAGATGGATTGGACTCACGCGGATTGTAAACTCCAATGGTGAACTAAAATAGAACTAATTTATTTATTAAATTTATTAATAAAGTTTAAATATGGTGAAAGCTTTTTTTTTTTACTTGAAGCTATATGATAAAATATAGAAATGAATTTTAAATATTGAAATTAAATAAAATGCGAACCTATCTAAATTTAAATTAAATGAAAGCTTTTTTCTTTTGTTGTTTTAAGTTTTAACTGTTATTGCAAACTAAGTGATAAATTTATATTGGGTTCGCATTTAATTTAATTTCAATATTTAAAATTCATCTATATTTTATCATATAGCTTCAAGTTGTTTAAATTTGATCCATTTTGTCACGTTCTTTTTATCAGCGATTCATTCATATATCATTCAACTATTCTCATAAATTAAAATGTAAGCGCTATCAATCTCTCACGCAGGAATGATAAAAAACCCCTCACGGCAACACCTTTTCACTAGTCTATGTGGGCATTCTTCATGAAACATTGAATAACTTAAGTTGATTAATTAAAAGAATATTGGAACTCACGTCATAATCATAATTAATCAGCGCAAAATTAGGTACTAATTGTTCCACCACATGGTATCTATCCTCCTTAAACCTTTCATAATCATGAAAAAAAAGAAACTTGATTTGATTTTTTATTTAAAAGTTGGAACCTTGGCAGCTTTTTTGAGCACTCCATTGGTTGCTGAAGAAGCTGGAGTTAAAGCTTTTCGTATCTTAAAGACATTCCAAGCAGTATTCGCAGCATGTCCAGCTGTTGCAAATACATGTTCAGTAGCTTCCCCTGCACTTTCCCCAAACCTGTCACCAAATCTCATCTATCAAATTCAACTTCAGACAAAAAAAAAAGCATATGCATGAGTATAACAGTTAATAAAACTGAAAATTTGAAAACATGTGTGAGAAAAATTTGTAAGGCTACATTTAATCTTTGCATAACTTGTTCTCTGTGGGATGTCCTTTACCTGTTAGAAACCGCTCTTGATGCAGCTTTGGAAGTGGCAGAAAAAGTTTGTTTTTCAGCAGCTTCAGCAGCATCTAGAACCTTGTCTGCAGCATTAGAAGGGTTATGAATTAAAGAAGTGAGGGTGGTGGTGCTTATCTGAAAGAAAAGTAGTGTTATGAAGTGTTTCACTTTCACATGGTTTTAACTTTTACTCACTCACTGCATCAAGGGAAGCCAACAGAACCTCCCCAGGAACCATCTTTAGGAATGCCTTTCCTGGTTGGGATTTAAGCACAGGATTCATCACTGATCCACTCACTATACCAACACCATTTAGCACAGATTTGCTCAACTTTTCTGTCATCTTCGACAGCTTTCTCACACTATAATGCAAATACAAAAGACATTTAATGTAACTCATTCACATGTGCACTAAACATAGTCATTTATGTGTCCAGTTTCATTCCTTGAATACCGTTTGAGGTTTTTATTAATCTTGTTCTTCTTTGAGGCGCTGAAAGTCTTGTTGTTCATGCTTTCGCTGGCCACAACAACACCATTTTTCTCATCTGCAGAACTGTTTAGGATCGTTTCTCCTCCTTTCTGAACCTGGTGATTTTCCACCCAGCAAGTTTTAGATATTTAGTGGTACAAACAGCATTTTGATTGTCTTTCTTTCTTTTTTCTTCTGACAAACTGTTCACTCGATGTTTATAACTTTGTCTTTGTAATTAATTTCACTTGAGTTTTAGTCTCAAAGCTCATGTAAATGGTAATTTTAATTCCTTATGTTAGCAAACTCTTAGATGCTGTTACTGACAGAAACAATATTCTGATAATATATAACTGCTACAAATTTTTCTAATGAGAGGTGTAAAACTTCCAAAAAAAAGTGCAATATGGAAAACTTTCTGGGGTGGCTTTACACCACGAGAAATTTTTGTAACAATTTCACTTTTCATTGTAAAAGTTCAAAACTTGATTTTCTGGGCTTCAAACTTAAAATGAAGAGAAAGTGTATGAATATAGTGAACAACAGAACAGAACCTTATTGGTGTAAGCATTGCTGCAGATGAAGATGCCCTTCACAATCTGACCAGTTCCTCCTGCAATTGCCTTGGCCAGAAAATGATTGTAATTATCAACCTTTGGAGCAAACTCCCTCCAATCTAGATTGTTCTTCTTGTTCAAATTGAAGCCAGAAAAGCAAGAGTGGTCCTTCAGAAACGAGTCCAGCGAACTCAAACTTCCCAAAGTAGCTTCTGAAAAGGTGACACCATAGCTGAGAGGTTCACCATCTTTCACCGGCAAGGAAAACAAGTAATGGAGAGCACCCAGCTTAACAACTGGCTCATCTTTCGTCAAAGGCCATTGAAGATCATCTCCCACTTTTATGATTGTAGCCAGAGACACATTCTCTTCCATGGTTTTCACGATCGTGAAGTGCCCTTGAGCCAGTTCAAGAGCTTCTCCTTCATCCATCAGATGAACTCTGCACGCTGGTACTTGTATGAGAACTTCTTGTTTGAGCCCTGAGTCTTCTCCAACACTTGCAGTTGCAGGTATGGAGGAACCACGGAGGCAACACCCCATCACTGTTTTCTCTCTCTTGGCAGCCATGTTCATCGAGAAAAAAGACAATGGGGAAACTCTTTCTTGCTGTGGATTCCTTTGCTCCTTGCTTTATTCTGTTCTTGACGACTTTTTCAGCAATTCCCTTAATTATATACCAAATTAACTTAGTTTTTCAGAATTTATCAATCATAAAATGTCTTTTTTTTTGGACAAATATTTGGAACAGTTCGTAATCATTAAAAGTACTCTTATAAATTACTTGCGTAAAAGAAGGATAAGGACTCATCCATGCATACATAGTTTAATCTAGTTTAGATACTGACAAGATTTACACGCAGTTACTTGTGTTGTTTTGTAATTATAGTCTTATTTTGATAGTAATTTGTTATTTTGTATATCATAGAAATAAACTTTTAATTTTAACTGAAGAGCAACACCTTCACACTCCCTTAATTGTACGAAAATTTTGCAATTTTATAATATTGAAAAGTGGCACCATGTGTATTAGTCAAAAAGTCATTCTAAATATCTGGTGCTAAGGTGAACTGACTTTCGGTGGAATATATTCTATAAAAGGAACTAGTAATCATTCCACAGTAAAAATAAAAGTTATAAATATATAAATATTAATACCAATTTTACTAGTAATCTTCTATAAAGATAATTATGTAAAGGTATTTTGAACCTTTTAATTTCATTTTCTTTTACTGTTATTTTGTTGAGTTATTTATTAATTTTGAAACACTTCATGCAATCATTCCACAGTAAAAATAAAAGTCAAACTAATGAATCAATAAAAAGAATAAACTAGATGTTTTTCTTACCCATTGTCTGGATGTGGATCAAATCGCTACCTATATAATTCTGCAATTCTTGATCAACTGTATTACATAAATCAATCACTGAACTGTTACAATTACAAAATCAACCCTAAGGGAGAAGGCCTGGGCTATAAAAAATCATATGGATTGAATGGGCAAATGAAAAAATGGAACTGGATTTCCTACCACACTAAAACAATCAATCATGAATGCACCAAACAATAATTAAGACCAATGTGATCTATCAACACCCATGCTTCTGAATCCTAGTTATCAAATTTCTTGGGTTGATGCCATTGTGCCAAACTTCTGGACAAAGAACTCAGGAATGATCCTCTAGTAGGCATCCCTTTCTTTCCGTATAAATGTTTTCCTCCCAAATCTGTGAAAACTGGACCCATATCCTTGCTTCTTTGAGTTCTTTCAATCTGCAGAACATACCAAAAATTGAAATATATTCTGTTTAAGGAAACAGGTCTAATACGGAAATCAGAGATTACATAAAGCATCAACCATCTTACCTTGCTAATTTTCCCATCTTTCAAATAGTACCGAATACCAGACCAGTTGATAGATTGAGAAAAATGAGAGCGGAAGGCAGATACGGGATAGAGAAAGTTATCCACCAGCATTGCAATGAACACCTGTTCAAAAAAAAGTCACTTTCTAACTTTACCAACTAGTAGCAGGCTTGTTTGATATTTCACAACCTTTCTATCATAATACTACATTCATAATCATCCCCAAATATATTTTTTTCCAACATCTACTCACAAGTCCATGCATTACTTTCTCTATTTTATACCATAGTTCAACGTATTTACGCCAGTGGCTGACCCACATCAATTCTTTGTGCTTGCAATGTTTGATTGGACTCAAAATTTATGTTTGTTGTTTTATCAAATTTTAGAATATGAGGAATCCTAAAATACTGCATCGTTCTCCTCCCCTTGAATATCATCATTAGCTATAAAATTGGAATACAAGGTTGATACATAAACATTTACTCAGAAGAACTCAACTTTACAGTAAAAATGTACAAGACATCAATGATAAACAATGCCTGTCAAATTTGTCCACATAAAAAACAGGGAAGACGAAAATACTTACAAGACACCAATTATAAGATGCGAGGGAGAGTTGTGGCGCCTCTGGAGACAACATGTTGCACAGCTGGACTTCTATCCGCGTCAAGTTCCACATTGAAAGAAGTTCAACAAGAGTGCATATGGCTAGGATGGTCACCAATAACAACCCTGGGAAAAAGGTACTTATGAAAACGCAAGAACTGAAAATGTAAAGTTTCATGGGAAAAAGTTCATCTCACAATAAAGCAGTACACCCATTTATGTTTTCCTATAGCCTTGTCTATTCATGGCAAATACAGAAATGTCACCAGTGGAAATGCAACATATAAAAATGGGAATAGAATGTTATGGCTGGATTGAATTTCATGTCCTCCCATTGCGTTATTAGAAAAGATAATCCAAACCATATTGATAACAGTTAACAGTTTATATAATATTCCACAGAAGGTAATGACCCTTATCATAAATAAAATTCCAATGAAGTTCTTATATAATAACAAGTATTTATGAAATCCATGTAAGACGAAAAAATCCCACACAAATACTCATGAATAGAGAGCTTCTAAAACTGCATATAAGTTGAACAATAATCCTGTTTCAGCATCATAATCCTGCCATTTTCTATCCATGAATCCACACACTAACAACATACCTAGAAAGGAAAAGTAGTGTGCTCACCACCAGAATTGTAGGTAATTTCTTCAGGAAAGAACTCTTTATTGTAAAATCTTAAAGCTGCTGCAACATGAACCATCGCCATAATATATGGTGCTACAAATCCCCATGATAAATAACAGTGAGTAGTAAACAGTGCACGATTCATTATCCAGTTAACATTTGTTGTGTAGGACTCCAAAACAAATGTTTGCTTCCTCAAGTAATTCCAATATCTACACAGGTTAAAAAGAAAGTAAATAATCAAATATGCAAAGAAACTCAATTTAAGATGAGAAATAATCACAAACCTTCCAAAATTAAGATCACTTGCAAGGGGATGAGGAAAGACAGCAACAGGGGGAGAAGTAATGAGCCTTTTGTGAGCCCCTGCATGATAAATTGTAATACTTGTTAGAATATTAAGATTCTTATTCTTTTAGAAGACTCCTTTGTTTAGTAGACTTATTAAGTAGGGGTATAACAAAATCCACAACGGTACTATTTTGACCTATTTTATCAGTATAAGAAGGACTATTAGTGGTTAGTACAAAACATTAACACCTGCTAATGAAATACAAACACATTCATGTCCTCTTTTCTCATTATTTTCCAACTTATCTGTATAAATTTAATAGCAATGAACTCACTCAATAAATAGGAATGAAATGACAGGGAAAAAACATTAAATATGTACCAAAAAAAGGTTAGTGTATCCAATTGAATGAGTAGGAGCCTATTGCATTGACAAAAAAATGATGTCATATATGTATGTGAGTGTGTGGAGCAGTCTCTTGCGCAATATTAAGTTTAATGAAAACAACATTACCCAAAAGAAAACTACTATCATTCAGTGTCATTTTTCTGCAAGATGTGCATAAACAAGAACAAGAAATTGTTCATAGGATTGCCAAATCTCACTATAAGGAATTAGCTTCTTCGTGGATCAATCATCAAGTAATCTTTATTTTCAATGAATGATACAGATAAAGTAGTTGTATACAATTACAAAGTGTACATAAACAAAAAGATAAGAGAACCAAAGATTAACCGGATATGGCTGCTAGAGTCATATCATCAGAATATCCACCATCTTTAAGTCCTGAGACTACACCATAACGATCTTGCCTAAAGTCATCAGCATGCATCTGAAAAAAAAAAAAAAAACTAAATGTTAGAACATGAGTTTCTTCAAAGCATCAACTGAGTATAAAAAAGAACAGTAAAAGCTACTTGCCATCATGCACCCTCCCCACAAAAAGAATGTTTTTCCACCGGTGGCAAAGCCCATCGAACAAGGCTGTGAAATAAAATAAAAGCACATTAGGAGCAAATGAGTAGAACTATTATAACTAAATCTTGTCAAATATTAGGATTTACAAAAGATCCAAATTAAAAGTTATCCAATAAATCCTGAAACTTGAGTAAAATTCAATTAGCCAAGTTTCATTTGTAGGTCTTGTACCCTTTATAACAAAAGGAAAATAAAAGAAAACTCAAACTTATACACAGACATGTGCTGCAGAGATTGGAGATATAAATCCAGAGGAAGTTGTGTACCATATGGTATTCATAGATGCAGTAACTCCCCAGGCTTCCAGATGGCAGATCAAGAGGGTATCCCGTTTGAATAAATATCTGCTAAGCATTAAAGAATTAAGAACATAATAAATTAGTTCAGGGAAGTGAACCCATAATAATTATAATTAATCCTTTAGAAAAGAACCACAATAAACAAATTTAAGTTAGACCTCGGGGTTCTTCTCCATCTCACGAGTGAGTGCTCCAATTGATCCAGGATGTAACCTAACATCATCATCCAAAAACAATACATACTTGCTATCTTTATGCATTGTCTCCACTCCAACCTGCCCAGGTGTTAAGACCACTCAATACACATGTGAATCTAGCAAGGACAATCTAGGAAATCAACAAGGATGCACATGAACCAAATTTCAATGTGGAATTTCTACGAGTTAACCCTGATCTTTCACATATGTATTTGCCTAATTAGTGTTACAATATAGAGAAGTGCTTGCTAAGATCTGAGATCATCATTTTCAACATAGATTTAGATTGACTTCCAAAAAATACAAGGAAGATAAGATTACTGCATATAGCATGGCCCCGAGGCAACACTTAGTATTTGAAAAAATTATCAAAAATATGTCAACAAAATTCCATACCAATTGATTATGAATTTTTTGACTACAAGTTGTTGACAAACCAGCTACAACAACCTTAGCATCAACATGATCCTGCATATATCAAATAGGCATGTAATTTAGCGTAAATGAGACACAGACATGATAATGGAGACAGTCCAAATCAGAAAACAACTAACTCCAACAGGGCAAAGCAACTAATTGAAAGGACTAAGGAGTGTGCAGCCGCAAATAATGACAGACATGAAAGTGGAAAGAAAATGAAAAACATGAGAGAATAACTTGTGAGCTTGTTTATACCTGAAATTCTGCTATTAGTCTTGATACAGCATGGTAAGCAGGATCCTCGGTACTTTCTACCACAAAAAGAAATTCAATAGGGCCACCATATAGAGATGTTATCTGTGTTTAAAATGAACAGAATCATATATTAAATAAAGTGGACAACAGTTGCTCAAAAACAAACTTCAAGCATTACTGAAAATATATTCAAAAATACAACCAATTATTATTTACTATGCAACAAAAATGAATAACTAATAGTACGCCAACAATGACAATAGATCATACCATTTAAATTACAAATTTAGGAAAATGCAAGAGAAAGTGTGTGAAATACATAAATCATACAAGATCGAATTATATTTCAACTTTCCTATTTATAGTGTATTACTATTACTTGTGAAGAACCAAAAAGGCACTGCACAGAAACCAAAATATTGGAAACCTCAAATAAATACCAGGGGCATGTCATATAAGTTATCACCTGACTCCTCCAGTTATGAAGATTATGTTCTCCAAACCCTTTTAGCGGCATAATCACAGTTACTCTTGGAAGATTGAGTTGGTAGGAGTGCTCAAGTTCGTTAATGTCATGAGAAAGGAAAGAAAAGCTATTGCCATTCTTCATACAATCCTTCATTTGTTTGATCTCTCTGTTCCTGTGAGTGGGGGAAAAAGCTGTAAATTTCTCATTGAAATGCCACTGAAAGTGTTTCCTAGGTGCTTTATATCAATGACTACCTCACATAAGCAGCACAGGCCCACCCAAGAGCAAGTGTTAAGCAAATTATACACCCCTGCAGAGCAAACATAAAATTCAGGTTTTTATGCAATGTTCTCTTAAAAAAAACGGGGAAAACAACGCGAGATTTCATTTTAAGGAAACAAAAATAATTATCATGCAATATTGAAATGCAAGAGTTATATTGCCATACTTAAGACTGCCACAAATACACATAGCCCTTATTCTGACACTTAAGGTTCCATTACCTCCTTTATTATTAACATTCATTCAACAAACACGAAATTTTACAACCTGAGCTTGAAATGCAGTTCAAGGGAAATCCCTTTCAACAATGCATTATTTTCTATCTCAATTCTCTATAATGTCTCTTCTGTTTCTAAATGTTAATTTAAAGTCTATATAGACATCCCAACTAACGGGATTCTGGATGCTAAATCGATAAAAATGACACACATGTTGGTACCTCAACTCTGTCAAAATTTCTGGGTGAGAATAAAATCTGTGAAAAAGATTTCACAGATAAAAATTAAATATTGGAAGTATATCTGAATTCCATCCATATCCTACCAGACTAAACTAGGTCACTTTCTCAAGCCAAAACCATTCAATCCTCTTCCTGGAGGCAGAAATTGGTTTCAACACCCGGAGAAGAAAGAAACTTCAATTTAATTCCAGAAGTAGCAAATAGCCCCAATTGGTTAAATAAAAAAGCATCATTAACAGCACAAGAGCTTTATCTCATGTTTCCCCAAGTGCCATTGGGAAGCACATCATCCAGACATACCCACTTTTCCCTCCCCAAACCCTTTGTAACCACAAACAAATAAAACATAAAAAGCACAATTCTGTTCGGTACCAAAACCACCATAACTCAGCTGAAAAAACCCTGGCATACAGATACTGAATGAAGAGCAACAAAAATTTATATTGGTGGCCACAAAAACCTGCAAGCCAAGAAATGCTAGGAAGGAAACAATATCTAACCACAAACAAGAGACTAATGCTGAATTAGTTGAACAATAATTGAGACAAAATTAGTCACCCCCAAAATCAAGAGCTTTAAACAGAGATGGATCAAAAAGTGATAGAAGTGAAAAACCTGGATCTGAAAGAAAACCGCGATGGGACTACACAAGACCCTGCTCAGAGAAAACAGTAACAAATCAAAGGAAGACATTGTTGTGCTCTCTTCTCTCTCTTCTCTCTGAACACTTTCTGTTATGTCTGTCTCTGAACGGAAACGTTCACAGTGTCTCTCTCTACCTCAGAAGGACATGAACGACACTGAGAGAGAAACACAAGCTTCTGCGAACAGTTACGGGAACTCTCTCAAAGAAAGCTCCAATTCAATTTAAACACTTATTGCGTAATTAAGGATTTTTTAAATTCAAAATTTCATCATCACCTTCAAATAATATTAGTTCAATACAACCTGGTATTTTTATCATATTAATGCTTTATTTTGTTCTTTATCTTCCTACAAACCTAGTTATGTCTTCAAATATTAATGAAAATTAATATTTTTAATACCTTTCTTTTGTTTGGTGGAAAATATTTAATATATTCTAAATATCCAATTTAATTATTTATTGAAGAAACAGGATATATATACATAAATCCATTTTTTAAGGATGTAATAGGGAATGAGATGAATGTATAGTTAAAAGAATTTAAAATTTTCATTTTTAATTTATCCAAAAAAAAAATAGTATTCTACTTTTCATAAAAATATTCTCTTTTCACCAAATTCTTTTGTCTTATAAGTTGCTTTTCTATCTTTCTCAATTTCTCTGAGTATTTTTCGCTTTATCAATTTCACCCTACAAAACAAAACTTTCTCAATTATTATTCTAAAGTTTACAACATTTTAAGTAGGAACAATTGAATTTTGAAAAATGCACTATGTCACGAGAAATTTAAAAGCAGACAAAAATTATATTTATCTAATAAAAAATCATAAAAATAAAAAATCATAAAAATTTATATTTATTTTTAAAACAATCAACAAACTCAGGGTTAACTAAACTAAAAACAAGCTAATTAGGTTCAACAATATATACTTTTAAAATTCAATTTTTAAAGTCATATTTTTCCAAAAATAATATAATTTTACCGTAAAAACTAGATGGTAATTTAAGATATTAGTAGAATGTATTTGCTGAAGAAAAAAACTTCACATCCTAAAAAATATAAGCACCAATTGAAGTTTTTCTTTTCTCGGTCAACCTTAATCAAACCAGATTACCAGCGAATTCAAGTACAAAATAGCATAAAAAATAAATTGTAAATTGAAACCCATAGTTATCCTCACCAAACTTGTCTGATAGGAAAACATAATTGAAGCATTTAATAGGAATATTCTTCCGGAAAAAAACACTATTTTGTTTTATAATACACCTTTGTGCTGTTCTAAATAAAGAAAAGAAAAGAAAATATATATTTTTTTTAATTTGTAATTTTGTTGTTTGGAGTGTTAAATCTGAGGGAAAAGAAAAAACAGACCGTTGGATTGGTGGTTATTGATAGGTTGAGAGAAGAATGGCAGCTTGCAAAGTTTGATGAGAAAAAAAAAAGAAAAGAAAGAAAATGAAGGAAGGTGCCTTTCTTAGGATCGGAATCTTTTTCCATATGTCGCTTTTGGTACACACAACACAACATTTTTTCCCTTGTCACTTGATCACTTCACAGTACATGTCTTCTCCTATCACTTTTTGGTCATTATTACACTTACATGCAACTTTGTATGAAGATGAATATTTTATAAGGTAAATAACGTGTAAAGGTTCTTACTATTTCTGCTAAGCATCGACATGTACTATGTTCAGATGTTGATGTTCCGTATGAGATGTTCCTCAATCTTTAAAAAAATGGTGACAATTTGGTGATGCTGTGAAGGAGTTTAATATCAAACTGAGAAGAAAACAATAGAAGAAATATCGTGAGTGTCCCATGTGAGGAATCCGTGAAACATGCATTGAATAGAAAAACAAAGTAAAAGGTTGCACTGTAATAATTAAAACAATGCAACAAGGATGTTCATTAGAATGTGCATGATGTTATATGATTTGTTTGTATAACTGAGGAGTTTGCATAAAAATTGAAGGGAAGAAGTGAAGAAGGATAATGAAGAAAGTGATGGGATTTGAAATGCATGTGTTAGTGCCCCACCTTATTCACATGGCATTGCCAGCTATTGCTTTCGATGTTCTAATGGAATACCACTCATCAAGTGGCCCATTGCAATTTTTTGAGAACATTATCTATGGTGTTATTTGTAATTTTATGGTTACCAAAAATCAAACTCTAACCTACCCTTCTTCACTCTTATAATCCAACCTTTCAAGATTTTTTTTTAAAATAATGTTCAATATCCTCTTGTACAAAACTTTTAAGAATATATGTTTTTCTCGTGTTTTCCATCTCAATCACTCATGTTATTTTATAAAGGGTCAATTTCTCTCTTTAAATATATATATATATATATATATATATATATATATATATATATATATATATATTCTTACACTCTTAGTGTTGCCTGAGGTGTTTAATAGGGTATAAGTTAACTGAATATTAAAAGTTTTATTTAAATAGAAATTTTATCTTTAAAATTTAAATATTTTATAATGTGCATCCTATATAGCATTATGTTATGTCTGTTTTGACATAATTTTTGTTCAATCTACCATTTCAGTATCTTTAATCCCAAATTTGAATTGTTTTTAACAAACAATGTCAATATTTAAAAATAGAAATGTATCAAAAAATAAATTATTTGTCATAAATATAAAGTATAACTTATATATTCAGCCTTGTAAAATAATTTTGTACAATACTAATTAACAATAATTATTTCAATAGAAAATATCTTAGTGCACTTTAACTAAAAGCAATTTTAATTAATATTAATTGAAAATAGATTAACATTTTTTTAATTGTTAAGGGTTATTTAATTATTGAACATTATTCAATATTAAAATAGCATTTTACATATAATTTAAATAGTTTATTCAAATGAAAAACTTTTAATGAACATATTTGAATTATTTTGTAAAAAGAATTTAAAATATAAATAATATAGTATAAAATAAATTCAAATTCAATTATATTTCTTTTTAAGTTATGAAACTCACTATTCAAAAATATTATAATGTAATTGGACAGATATTGGCATAGTAGCTGGATACAGTATATCTACTTACCATACAAGTATTCATGCAGAAACGTGTTAATTAATTATAAAGTTTGAAATATTTTTAGTATAGAGGTCGAGACTAGTTTCTGGCCCAACAATCTTGGAGAAACTAATAGTAGGGAGAATATATACAAATTAAGAGTAATGAGCATAATTACTTATTTATATTCAGAAGATAGAAATTAATCTCTTATCTGAAGTACTACTTCTAAATGAAAAATGACATTTGAAATTCTGAAACAGGATTAATCTTATAAAATAAAATAGTGATTCCAGATGTGAAAAAGAAAAGAGAAAAATGAATATTTGATAATTTTGTCATTTATTTACGTTTATGTGTGGCTCAGTCCTTAAAAAATATAGAAAAAAATAGTGAAGCAAATGTTGAATTCTGATTGAAGAAAGATGTTCACATTAAAATTTTAAAAAAATAATTGCCTGTACAACAGGTCGAACTTCAAAAATGTCAACACTACAACTCCAGAATATGTTTTTGGTAATATACAACTTGACCACTTAAACTTTAATTAATAGCATTCACTTCAACTTTAAAAAAATAAGACATATCAAGGAATTACAAGTTATTGACCACTTAAAATTGCAATGCTTATATATGATGATAAAAATTATGGAAACATAAGGACCAAATGAATCTTAAGGAAAGAAACAAAAACATCCCCTTATCTTAAGGGTCATCTAGGAGAGTGGTTTTTCGCTGTATTGTTGCTATGTCCATATATTATTTATAGATGAGGTTTTTGCACAGGGAACTTTGTTATCTTGTCCCTACTCTATCCTCTTGTCCCCATAGCTTCTTATGAGAAGATATTTTTTGTGGGCATGTTTGTATCAGACAGACAAAGAGAAATTTCCTTATGGTTTTGATCAACTCTTAAAAAATTGTACAATCTGTTTTCCTCATTTGAAGTTAACAATTTTTTATTGTATGATAATATGTAATTAGATGATAGAGTTCCTCTATCTCTCTCTGTCTGCATTGAATTCTTGCTACTTGCTATAAATTGAGATGTACCACAGTGTATTGATATATCTGATATATTCACAGAACATATAACCCTTGTTAATATCAAACTTAATCCTAACAAATCAGAGGAACAGATCATGATAAGATGAAGTCGTACGTAATTAGTCCTGTATATAAAGAAAAAAGATAATCCTGAAGGGGATCATCTAAAATATTCTAATAAAAGCTAAAGACATTTCCATAGGTTCTAACACTCAATCTGAAGCTTATTATAAAGAAAACCCTTCTTCTGATAGAAAACAAATAAGTCCTAAAACGTCAGGGAAAGGAAAGAACAACCTAAAAATATTGCACAACCACAGAACAACTAGAGGGACACAACAAACCAAACATGGATGTCAAACAAGACGAGAGATGAGGTAAAGTGTGCAGCATTAGCCAAAGAAGTAGGGTCAAGTGCAACCTCCAAATAACAAGGGTGCATGAAGCCAAGTGTGGTCACCAAACAATGAAATGAGGTACAGGAATCACAAACTAAGGACAGCAAGTTCCTCCTGCACTTCAATAAAAGCACGTGCAACTCTCCCCTTTCCAACTTTCATCTTGAAAAGATAATTTGAAATGTAGTTTTACTTTCCAGATCATCCTTTATGGAATGAAAGGGTGCTGATTAAGGCACTAAACTAACATCACATAAAGGCATTCAAAAGAGAGATCCAAAGACCTAAAGATATAAAAAAAATAGCGAGAGATAAACAATATCAAAGTAAAAGCCCAAAGTCACATCCAAAGAAGTAAAGAGTGGGACACAAACAACACTCCATGGGACATAGCTAGGGTAAAAATAAAGACAAAAAACATATTATTGAAGGAGACACACTAAACATGAGCTTCAAAGCGATCACAGATTTGAACAGAGGAAAGCGAGTTCAACCATGGAGACAAAATGGAAGATCAAAACTTTCTGGGAAGAAGATACACAGCAATTGTAACTAATGGGAATTAAGCAACAAGTTATAGAAAGTGAAAGAAGTTCAGGAGAAAGTTCTATAAAATAAAATAATTTTACTTTTTAAGAAAGAATGAAGTTATAAACAGTAAAAGAGGATGACATCCCAGACTGCTATAGATGGAGAAAAGGAAGGACACGAGAGAAAATATATCACTGAATTAATATTAATAGAAATATATCATTATTTCAGAATATTTTTTATATATTCATAAAATTTATAATACTAACTCTAATGTATATTAATCTAACTAAATATCAGGGGGAAATCATACTAAGATAAAGAAAGATGATAACTATTCATAAGGGATAAAGATGAACAGAGAAATTAAACCAAAAGATAATTTAAAATGTGATGGGATATGATAAGATACTTTTGTATATTCTAACATTTATTTAGTGTAAACTAAGGCATGTCGTACCTTGTTCAAGACATGAAGAAGATGTTTGCATGATAACGGTCACGAATGAAAATTGTAATGCTCCAGTTATATTGTGATATTATGCCTATATGTTATATACTGTCTTTCCAGAATAGAAGCATCTATTATTTACAAATAATAAAATTTCTTAAATATAACACTGAAAAAGAGGATTGTGATACTGCTTCTGGTAATACAAATCTTGCGAGTGAGTATGAAATGAATAAATTAATTCTTGGTTGCCAAAATGCAAATATCTAAAATACATGGGAATATTAAAATACGGTGTATATAAAAATACAAAGCAACAGTTATCATAAAGTGGAGAACCTTAAGATCCAAGGCTAGTGTGTATCATAAAGTTCAATCTGCTGGAACTGCAACTGCATGGCAACAGTTACCACTCATCATATTCAGAACCTAGCCATTCACTAATGAGACCGTTCGCAACCTGGAACTGAAAGTAGAGCAAAGAAAAGATAGTATTTCTTGAATGATTGCAACACAACAGAACAAAGGAGAGAGATCACTCTTTCAAAGGTTTCCACTTCACAACGATCCCTCATATCCCAAAGAGATAATTCTCAATTTACAAACGATAACAAATATGAAACAATTCCTTTCCCTCCAGTAACTCCCTTTACCTAGAAATGTTCTACCTATGCTAATTAACTACCCCTTTCCAACAGTCCTAACATATGCCAACACAAGATCTTGATGTCATGTGGCTCTAATCCTGGACGAACTGACCTCAGAAACCACTAGAAGCAGTAAAGAACTGTAGGTGTGGGTTAGGGTGCCCAGTCTGTAACTAAAGCCCAAGACAAAGAGTTATAATAGAAGTTTGTCAGACATTTGTTGAGTTGGTCCTTGAGAAGTCGTGTTTGGTTCAGAAAGGGATTTGCTCTTGAGGACAGTCATTTACTAATTTTAATACAGAAAAACTATTTGCTTCCTATTCTCGATTTCTGTTCTTGATAATTTCAGTTTGAAAAGATCTCAGTAGCCTAACAGTGGGTGTTGTTGAGCCTGAAACTTTACTCTGTAGGAATGGGTAAGATACATTTTGCAAACAAGGCAGAAAGTAATAACACGTTTAACCCAAAAGTCCTTTAGAACTTCAACAAGAACCAGAAAGAAAAAGCAATATGAGCATGTAAAAGTAATTATACTCCGTTAGATGGTGTCACTTGTCATGGAGTCATAGGGATTCAGCTAAAGTTAAGAGTATAAGCAGGCCACGGATTTCATGTTATATAGAGACAATGTGCAAAATTCAGGACAAAGAAACAGCCACCTCATAAACTTCAACACAGAAACACAGCCACAATAAAAATAAATCATAATTTTCAATTGTTTCAAATTTGATTTATAATGAAAAAATCACATCTGAAATTCAAAACAATACAATTCAAGTTAAAAATAACACAAAACTATAAACTAATACAACTTCGATGTGATAAGCAGCAGAAGCCTCAACTTTTTTATTTAATTGATCAATTTTCCTTCATTTGAATAATTATGTAAAGTATATTTAGCCTTCAAGTTATATTGCAGTCAAAATTTGTGAGCCGACTCCACGGCAGGACAGATCAACTTTCTTACATGATTGTATTATGAATACATAATCAAGTAATGAAGAAGGAGGAATTACACTGTATTCAAAGAAGTAAAAGCTGTGATCCATCGGCAAACAATAAGTAAGATAGAACTAAATAAATTGAGGCAATGCAGTCTCACTCAGACACGTCAATCTGTTTATTGACCTCTGGTAATGAATCCACTAACTTCTTCCCGATTAAATGGTGAACAAGTACACCTGCTGCAACACTAACATTTAAGCTTTCCACGGCCAAAAATGATAGAAACTCTCTACCAGAGCTCTGAGCATTCAAATCATTACTTTCACCATCCAATTCACTAGTATTTGGGTCGAGAGGAATGTTCCCAGGAATCCTAACTAACTGAGTGCATGATCTCTCCACCAATGGTCTCAAACCAGTGCCCTCGCTGCCCAAAACAAGAATAGTAGGCGGACCTGGTACAACCTCATCCAAAGAAATAGCTTTGGAGGAGACAGAGCCCCCAAGAACCCGCCAACCATTTTCAGCTGAAGACACCAAGAATTGCATCATATTCTTGCAATATCTAAGTTCCATTAACTCAAGAGAGCCTGCACTTGCTTTGCTCACAACACCACTCAATGGGGCTGAATTCTTGGCACATAACACTACCCCAGAAGCTCCAAAATAGTATGAAGACCTAATTATTGCCCCTAAATTCTGTGGATCAGTAACCTCATCCAAGGCTATCCAAAGGGAACCCTTCCCTTCATCAACAGAAACAGGGTCCAGTTCCTTTATTTTCACCATCTCTAGTGGTGAAGCATCTAAAACCAAACCCTGATGAGGACGGTTATCAACCACCATATTCAGATCATGTTTTGATGCTTCTTTTACACTCAAATCTAGCTTCTCAGCAATCTTTAGAACTCTTTCAAAGCCTTTCTTGTCCTTCTTCTTCCTATTATTGCTACTCAAATCCAATCCTTCTTGAACATACAATGCATAGAATTCCCTTCGATCAGCTGACAATGCAGCCAAAACTGGACCAACCCCATAAATCCCTTCACCAACAATCTTAGGCACAGTAGATTCAGAGGCCTCTTTCCATGTCTTTCTACCCCAGTTCTCCTGCTTATTCCATCTTCGAAACTCGGGTCTCTCCATTCCAACCTTTGCCCCCACCGTCCCCTTGAACCTATTCTTTATGTTATCCCACCTTTGATCCTCAATCTCCTCCCCCATTTCATCATCAACTTCTTCCTCGTCACTATCATCATACTTCACATACCTTTTGCCATAATCACTCCTGTGCTCTCCAGCCTTCTCAACCAATCCACTCTTCCTTTCCTTACTAGCAGCTGTCGATGCACCGCCTTTCATAGAAAATGTTGCAGCTGTTGCTGATCTCGGCTTAATTTCTGGAATTGTTGTTTTATGGCTTTTATCTAACCTTTTAATGGATTGTTCCCAAGAGGACTTACCACTCACCTTCTTTGCTGAACCCTCCTGAATAGAGCCACTAATCCTAGTCATCTTTGCTTTCTCCACCACCTTACCTTCTCCCTGAACCTCATTAGCCACTTCTAACCAAGGAAGTTGTTTTTCGCCACTTCTTGACCTATAATATCTTCTAGCAATTTGTAGCATAAAGCCGTACGGATTTGCTGACTTCCACACTTCCGAGGTTCCAAATTTATGTGAAGTGGGGATCATTAAGATGTGGTTTTGATGATAAGCAAGCGGTAAAGATAGAGACCTTAAGGCGTTGGGTGAAGTGAAGCATTTGGGTTGCGAAGAGATTTTAGCGGCAAAAGGAAATGCCTGGACTTTGGAGATGTTGGTGTACATTGAGGTAGTAGCACTAGAATAACTACGAACTCGTCAAAGTGAAAACCCAGAAAAGAATCTCAAGTATTGATATAAAGGATTGAGGAAGGAGCAACCATGTGAGAACTGGATTAAAGTAAAAGTACAGTGAAGTTTTCGAAATGAAAATGCCTTATCTTTGTTTCCTTACTTTGATGTGTAAGCGAAATTAGGGCAGACAGAGACTACAAGAGACGATTTATAATTGTTCGTAGGGGCAATTAAACGACACCGTTTAATCTTTAATGTTCTTATTGGACCTTTTTATTGATTAATAAATATTTTTAAAATAATCACAAAAATGTAAATTAATAATGAAATCTTATGTGAATATGAAAAATATACTGATTTTATAATTTACAAGAACAAAACATTGAAATTTAAATATTTAAGGTGGTGAATCCAAAATTACACCATAATGTATAAATAAAAAGTTTATTTTTCTTTTGAAAATTATTATTTGAACTTTAAATAACATCACTCTTTATATTTAATTTTTTTTCTTAGCTCATTAAGGATAGAAAAACAATAAAATTAGTATTTCTTACCTCCTAGAAATATTGTAAATAAAATATGAAAAGAATCCGCAACTTTAATTAAAAAATAATACTTTTCACTTGGTGAGTCAAACTCGAACCAAGTTCACCTTAAATTGAAGAATATATGTGGCTGGCAAAAGAACAGACATGCCACTCCCCTCTCCCCTGCTAAATCCCCGCTCCCTCCACTGTCTTATCCGCCACTACCACTCTTCCACCGTCCGACACTCGATGGCCGCCGCCGAGCCCATAAGCCCATCAAACACGCGTGTGGGCTGGATCGGCACGGGCGTCATGGGCCAGTCCATGTGCGCCCACCTCATCCGGGCCGGCTACACCCTCACCGTCTTCAACCGCACTGCTTCCAAGGCCCAACCTCTCGTCGACCTCGGGGCCCACTTCGCTGCTTCCCCCCACGCCGTCGCCGCCCGCTCCGACGTCGTATTCTCCATCGTCGGCTACCCCTCCGACGTGCGCTCCGTCCTCCTCCACCCAACCTCCGGCGCGCTCGCCGCCCTCCGCCCGGGCAGTGTCCTCGTTGACATGACCACCTCGGAGCCCTCCCTCGCCGCCGAAATTGCGGAGGCAGCCGTGGCCAAAGGCTGCCACTCCGTCGACGCCCCCGTCTCCGGCGGAGACCGCGGCGCGAAGAACGGAACCCTGGCGATTTTCGCCGGTGGGGAGGAATCGACAGTGAAGAATCTGGAACCCTTGTTTTCAGTGATGGGGAAAGTGAACTACATGGGAGGGAGTGGGAAGGGGCAATTCGCGAAATTGGCGAATCAGGTGACGATAGCGTCGACGATGGTGGGGCTGGTGGAGGGCATGGTGTACGCACACAAGGCAGGGTTGGATGTAGGGTTGTTCCTGGAGGCGATTTCCACCGGCGCGGCCGGTTCGAAGTCGCTGGACTTGTACGGAAAGAGGATCTTAAAGAGGGATTTTGAAGCGGGGTTTTTCGTGAACCACTTTGTTAAAGATTTGGGGATTTGTCTGAAGGAGTGTCAGAATATGGGGATTGCTTTGCCTGGTTTGGCTCTTGCTCAACAGCTTTATTTGTCGCTTAAGGCTCATGGTGAAGGAAATTTGGGTACTCAGGCTCTGATTTTGGTACTCGAGCGACTCAACAATGTCTCTCTTCCTCCCTCCGATTCCTGAAATCTCAAAACAACGCATTGCCCTCTGCACTCTGTTGTCTCACACAACCCTGTGGCATAATAAAGTTTGCTGATTAAGTTACCCTTTTGTTTCTTTGAAGAATTCTTTGGTATCAACAATGTTGGGGATTTATGTATGATGCTCATGAAAATGTGTTCTACCTCTTTATCTCAAGAGTTATAACACCGTTGTATCAGTTACTTATAAACTAATTATCCTATTTTCAGTGAAGTTTTCACATCATGGAAATGTAACTTCCAGAATGCATAGAAGGTGGCAGCAATGGCATTTCGCTTTATTCCAGGTTTCCTAGTCGATGGCATGAAAAAACAATACCGATTACGAGGTTTGTAGTTGGGCCTCGCAAAAACAAGGTTGATGTTTGCTGTAGAGTAGGTTTTATACTATTGTTTTGCTGTGATGTTTGGATTGGTCTTGGACCTGTGAATGTTGCTTACTTATGAAAGCTTTTCTTCTATCTATTTACTCTCCTCGACGAAAGGAAATTTTGATGAGGACAGCTAGGTAAGATTGGCTTATGTTGCATCATAGTAAAATGTGCGATAATAATACAGAAAGATGACAAACCAAAATTGGCCACCCAAAGTATTTGTCTTGATTTCATAATTGGAGTTAAATTGAGACAAGCACCAATATCGTTAGTTGAATTTTATAGAAGACAGACGCGTATGCTCTTACCGTTACCGATTTTAATTCAGACGTTAAAAAATAAAAGTTAAAAGTTTAGTTAAATTTATAATTTTAAGTTCGTTATTTTAAATGATTTAACTATTATAATAATGAACTTATATTTATAAAAAATGTAGTCTATATATATATGATGAAAAAGTTATATAAATATCAAAATGACGGAACATATACAAACACTGGTTAGCTGTATACTCATTCATCCTTACCCGTTAAAAAAAGTCAAATAATACGTGTACTCGTAATTAATCGAGACGTATTAAATCTAATCTAATACTTATACATACGTCACGAAAAAAAAAAAACCTTGAATCCAAAATTTATGAACCTTCATAACAAATAATATTATTATTACTATTATAATGTCTCTCCATCCATCAAAAAGCCTCATTTCTTGAAAAAATGAATACAAAATTACGTACCTATGTTTCCAATCCCACGCTGTTAACATTGCCCACAAACTCCACCATCAACAACTCTACCGACAGCACAACAAAGACCAGCAAAATTTGTTTCAATGTACTCTAACCTCAATTTTTTCCTTCAAACGTGTTTTCAGAGGCCACATTTTCTTTTTCAATAAATACATGCGGCGACATTAAAATTGCCATTGTCATGTCAACCATTGTATATACCAAATTGATACATACTTGGCTTGCTTAGTAGAAATTTTCCAAATTGAGTTTGAAGTCTGATATTTATGTATTTTCACAAAAAGCTATGATAAAAACATGTTTACTTTTCTCATGAACAAGAAAAAGCAAAAAACAAATCCAAGATTCTCTAGCGGAGGTAAATCACTGACAAAAAATTGAAAAACTTGGGCGTGTTTCATACAAGATAATAAAACAATACAATAATAATAACAGCAACAGCAACAACTCCCGAGTCTTCACTGATAACTCAGAAAAGGTTTGAATAAAAAAGCACTTAGGCTTTTGAATGCATCAAGTCCTGCTTTATTCCGGTTGGCTACATTCCGCAAAAGGTGACTAGTCACTCATGATTAAGTTTATATCTTTGACATTATTCCTTAACGAAGGAGAAACAAACCCGGAACCAAAATAATGAATGCCCCAGTAAGAAGAGATACCTCTCCCGGTGGACATGATCTGCAGGACCAATAACCAAGGCATCATTGCTTCAATGTGTTGATCTATTACCTAAGCAAAAAAAATGAAACTAGTATTACATTCCCTCAGCAATAATTTAAGACTCCTCCACTCCCAAATATTGGGAGTGAGAAGCTGCTAGAAGGGCTGCACCAATGCCGGAGCCATCATTAGCATGCTCAATGACAATGGTCTCAGCAGCCTCCTCTCCCAGCAATTCCTTCAGTGTACTCTCCAGGCATTCTCTGAACTTAGTGTAGTGTTCATACAATCCTCCATCCAATGCTATCACTGACTTTTGCTTCTCCCCAACCTTAACTGTGTCTCTTCCTAGTTTCTTCAGGATGCCCAAAATACCAGCAGCAGCAAGCCGAGCCCCGCGAGTAGCAACAATGTCACATAGTTCCACAACAATCTTCCTCATTTTTAGGGAAGTGTTCGAGATCTGACAGAATGAAGGGCATTAGAAGCACCAACTTTTATTGTCCTAAACTAAACATAATCACAATGCTTTTACTTTAAAAGACAGGTCACAAAGAATAGGTAGTTTAGTTTATGTTATCGTGTCATAGTTTCTGGCCCCCCACATCCAATTCATGAAAATGCAATTTATAGAATGATGTGAGACATGATAGTGTTGGAAATAGTCTAAGTGTGAGTTAAAAAGAGTCAAAGTCCCACATTTGATAGAAAAGACAAAATTAAACACTATATAAGAATAAAGGCCCATAACACCATTGTCTTAAGGTTTTTGTGTAAAAGTGGTGTCAAATGCCTTATATGTGTAAGACTGATGACATATAACCATATGGAACCACAATCTCTCAAATAACCATAACTCATATATAAAAGAATATATAACCCCACAGATAGAAATATTTCAAAATCGCAGCAGATCATGCATACCTCTAATGTATCCTTTAATTTGTTTCCAACCACTTTCAGATCAGGAGTAGTGTCGTGGTGCATAGCTGCCATGTCAGGCGTCCTAATAAAAATGATGTCAAAACTCTAAAAGTGAGTATATGTTGCAATGAAGAGTTATACAATTCAACAAGAGCACGGGTAGCATAAACAGTGCACACTGTGGAATAAAAGCCAAAATGAGAAGTGAATACAATTTATTAAGATTGATTGGTATGAATACAATTTTTACACTTTCGGATAAAAATGTAATACCAAACCAATAATGCCACAAAAATAATTCTTACTTGTCCTTCTATCTTAAGCTTATACATAGAGAATAATATTACCATTTCCCCATTTACACGGCATAAAGAAATGGTAATAAATCTTGTCTTCATTTACAAGTTCCAAAAAAAAAATTGATGCACAAGTTAGTTCATGTGATGACCTTGGCCATCAATTAACAACAGAGCAACTATCAAGCAACCTTGAGAAATAAGATTTAAATAGAAAAGGGGGGAACAACACTTTGTCAAAAGTTAAATACATGATGAAACTGAAGTGGTCCACACAAAAAGTTTAAACAGAGCAAACACCTTAATTTTCTCGGTTTATGAATAAAGTTATATAATTCATACATCAATCCTTAAACATTAAAAAAATATATAAGCCAAACACACAAGTCAATAGCACCGTAATCAAAGAACAAAAAAGAGACAGAACAGTGATGGAGACAAAACTCATTACAAATAAGGGATAGATTGGTGATCATGGTAAGGAAGTTATGATAAAATAAGAAATTATATCCTGCTATCTTAATCCATTGTTTTGTGAGCCAATTGGATCCGATAAGACAACCTTATCACCTTATCCTATCCTATCTTTTTCATCAGTTGAATTTTATCTTGTGATGAATGCTATGTTGGAAGCTAACAGGATAAGATTAAAATATTTTCCACTTAAGTTCTCTCCGCCCATCTGTCCCCTTACTGTGTTTCATTTGCACTCTCACTGCATCACTTGTGCTCCTTTTTATCAGTGGCAGCTCACGAATCTAGTTATCATCATATCCACATTCTCCATGTTATTTTAAAATGGGAATGAATTTTTTAAGCATATAAAACATGTACATTACGTGTTACACTCTTTTAGTTAAAACTAATTTTATACTTTACATAATTTATATACAATTTAAAATTTAATTGAGTTCAATACAAGATTTAGAAATAATAGTTCTAAAATTCAATGCATCCATATTAAAGTTATATATTTATAGAGTTAAATAAGTTTATTAAAATTATGTAATTATATTGTTACTTTAATATTTTTTATAATTTAAATAATAGAAAAATTGACATAAAACTGTCAAAATGAACTTACAAAAAGTGATTTGCAATTGGGTCACAAAGGTAATTTTGCCATTTACTACGACTTGCATCACATGCCATTACACATGATAGAATAATATAGTACTATTTAGTTGTTATTCTGTGTCTACCAAAGACAGGATAGGAAAGAGTTTACCGGATTCATATCATGGTTTGTCCATAAGCTAATATTTGTTTGTTCCAAGAATCTCTTCAAAATAACTCACTAATATGAAAACATTTTAACCTTACTTTTTCTCTTTGGTTATCAAAATAACTTAAACATAAGCCTAAGTTCTTATTACGTAATTCACACACTCTTATCCTATCATTCCATATCCTATCATGTTAACCAAACAGCCCTAAGAAGACCAGGGAAAAGAAGGGACAGAGCAGTGAAATGAAGGACCTATGTTGGTCTGTTATACAGAACACAGAGAGCTCCATAGGAGAGAGTACAGAGCAGAAGGAAAGAACAAGATAAGGTTTCACTGGAAAGTTGGAAAGAACACCAGAACTGACCAGTGCAGCAGATTTTCTGGAAACAGAGCTGCACTTTACCAGCATTGCTGTTTGATCTCATATTCATTTTGAACTTCTTGTGACAGAAAAAAGGGTGGGTCTCTCTGTATCTCTCTCTATCAAAAATAGAGAGAGACGATGATTCCTATTCACAGTCATGACTACCACAACCCAAAATGTCAAATAGCAGCCACTGGCCACTTCTACACCAGTGCAGTATTAACAACTACGTTTGCCAGTATGAATTAGCATACCTAAGTATGAAAGGAACTTTCAATTTGGGTGGAACAGTATCTCCAAAAAAGTCAGCTTCTTCGGCCATCTTCAACAAAGCTCTCCTAATAATCTCCCCCAAATACATGCCAGAAATCAATTTCTCAAAAATCTGTGAACAACAGTGGGATAATGTTAGAGTTGCCTTAGTTAATTAAACAAATGTACACCATAGATGATTATTACCTGTTCTCCAGGGTTTAAACTCTCAGCATCAAGAGCCAGATCATATTCTGTAAGAGAAAGATTTGATGATCGGAAATTACCCCACTCCATGTTTATAACCTATAACATTTAGAAATAATCAGAGCATGCTTCGGCACCAGATAGTAACACGGTAAAGACAACTCTTTCACAAGAAATTAAATCTCACACATTATAACCTACATACCATATCTCCAGATTTTGGTATAAGGCCGTGCCATTTCGGAATAGCATGTGCACGTTCTACATATGCTGCATTTGTCCCAGTACCAAGAATCACAGCAGCAATTACATCCTGATTGTAGAATCTGCCTCCAGCTAATGTTCCAATGGTATCATTAACCTACATCAAATCAGCAAGTTAAGTTTCATTTCCAGTTTATATACTAAACCACCAAGAACGACTTAAAATAAAATAAAACTGACATAATAAACTCTTATAACTCAAAAAACTCAGTCACACACATATTGGAAATCTGATGCTCAAATCCTAGCCATAAAATATAAAGAAAAAAAGAGAGAAGAGGGAGACTGACTAGAGCAGCAATCCGCATATCCAGCCCAATTTTTTCCATGGACTTGGTTAACTCTCCCACCACATCTTCACCAACCTACAAACAAACAATGAAGGAGTATCCATGCTCAGTAAGAGATCAGAGAATCAACAAGAAATTCACTCTCTAAAAAAAATGAAAGATCCTATTACTAGGATGCAGTTTTGAATTATAATGAGGCAAATCATGATTGTACTATTGCAATATCTGGAGACTTGCAAAACTTAATACAACAAGAGAGTGACTCGTTCAAATTTCTGGACTATACGTCCCAGTGTAATGAAGTCGAGTGACAGGAAGAAAATAGTGTCCGCACAAGTAAAATTGAATATTGAAAAATGCTAACATTACGTTTTATAACACACTCTCTACTATTGGTTGAATTTATGAGATCAAAAAATTTTGTGGCTCTCATTTCAAATATAATTAATCAGCTTCATTTGTGATTTTGTAGTTTCTTGTATATTTTAACCAATAGTAGGTGTAGGTGTAAAAAAGTGTGTGCTAGGACTGCTAGCACTCCTCTTGAATAACATGAAGGCAACAAGAATTACCGTATCTTGAATATTGAAACCTTTAGTCCACTTAATTAGAGTCCCAGATGAAATTGATGTTTGCCTCACTGGGAATGAGAATGTAAAACCCAGTTCTCTTTGTCTGCCGGGGGGAGGATGAAAACCTTCTGGTTCTGAAGCAACAAACTTGGCAAGAGCTGCGGCTATAAAATCAAATAATGCCTGTAACAACATAATGAATATGTGTCAAAGTGTAGCAAGGCTTAATAGTCTAATCGATTTTCCCATAACACACTTACCTCCGAAGAACCAGTCATCAAATTTGGAGGAATTGAAACTTCTGCAAACTCTTGGCCAATAACACCTTTGTCTTTCCCACCCAGATGTACACGAAGGACACGGAAGTTTGTGCCACCAAGATCCAGCGCATAATAGAGTCCTTTCTCATCCCTGTATGTAATGGATATGGTGATCAATGAACTAACACAGAAGAAATCTTTAAGAATAACTAGTTCATATTTCTCTCTCAGCAACATCTTGACTGCAGATTCTTCACACCACAATATAAACAATCAAACGCTTTAGTGATAAACCGTTATAATCCAGAAGGTCACAGAACCATGAATGATATGCTAGTAAACTCCTCCAATTTAATCACGTAAATTCTGAACTGCTAAAAAGCAGTATCATTTTGAACCATCGTGACAAATCACGTTCGAGTTTCAAAAACCCCGGATTTACAACGAACAAAAAAGCTGTAATCTTTACTCTTAACATTCCAATACCACAATACGATCATAATTGAGATAATGCATATAATGAAGTGAACTACTACACGACTGATCCAAATTTGTCAGTTCACCGTATCAAAATTCAGAACGCAAAATAAACAGCACGCAGAAAAAAACAAAAAAAAAAAGGAAAAGGAAAAACATTGGTTAACCAAAAATCCATTTAAAAAGTCAAATAAAACAACAAGATCAACGTTTCAGAGAGCAGGACAAATAGACAGACAACAAATCCGGGACATCCTGATCCTCAAGTGTCTCGAACTCTTTTTACTAAAAACTTTATTTACAAAAAATAGAGACAAAAAAATCACATATTTTATTAATATTAGTATAAAAAGGCTAACAGATGGGAAAAAGGAAAAGAGATAGATAAATCCACGAACCCAGTAGGGAGATTATCGACGAAACTGATCAACATATTAAGCTTGCTACCACCTTCAGATGCCAGACCTGCGTGCATCTCAACATCCATGGCATCAGCCACTTGTCTGAGCTTCGCAAGTGGGGTCCCACTCTTTTCCTCGAACTCTTTCAGTATGGCCATGGCGCGACTCCACTTGCGGGAACTAATCATGCGGTGGCGCACCACCAGCGCCGCCGCGGCGCAAACGGCGGCGGCGCAGACAACGGCAGCTCCCACCGCGACCTTGCCCATGACAGCAGTGGAACAAGCCGAATCCCGCAAAGTCCGAAACTTTGTCCTCTGAAGAATGAAACCCAGATTAGATTTTAGTGGGGAAGTGAGAGATTGTTGTTATTGGTGCACATTGTGGGAAAGTGACAGTGGCGTGGCCTTGGGGGGTTAGGAAAGAGAGGTGAAATGAAATCAGACAGACAGAAACACAACATATACATACATATACATCAAATAGTGTTAAACACAGTAAAAAAAATTAAAATTTGAAAAAATATTGTAGATATCTCTCTGTGAGCTTCAAATGGAGGCTTAGAAAATGGTTAAACCAACAAATCAATAAATTTTTCATTAGGGTTGAGTTGAAATACCGAATCTGACCTCAATCTTATAAATTTGATGTAAAACTTCATTTTTTTCGGTAAAAAAAAAAAAGAGTAGGAATCCAGTTGATTGGTTAACATAAGTAATTTCCGGATAAGAAGATTGTAAAAAAATTTGGTTGAAATTTTTTTATTTCTATAAATTTAATATATATAATGAAATTTACAACAACTTTCTTCAAGAACTAAGCACCTTTCATTTTCTGGAGCTTACCCAGTGATAGATTCAACTTCTCTATTATTTGGTAGAGGACAGATGTATAAAATTAAGAAGTAAAAAGAACAAAAAGGTAAATATATTTAATAGGTTCACCGCTGAGCTTACATAGGGATCAAAAGAATAAATGAAAAATGACTATTGAATTTCATCATAAATATATAAAGAATGAAATCATTTGGCTTATATTTTTCCATCTTAAAAGTTCATTTATTATAATTTTTAAATAATGCCAAAGAGGGACAAAGTTTCCTTAGACAAGAATTTTGCTTTCACTAATTATAAATCACCACTTGTTGGTAATTCATAAGCTTGAAAGAGTAATATAGGGATAGGTTTATATTAAGTTTAGTTTGATTAAGAGTATGGAAATGGAAGGTTCTTATTTGCATAGAAAAAGGAAGATGAGTGGTGGTATGAATAAGTAAATATGTCAAAAGAAAAGAAGGCAGTGACAGATAAGAGACACTTTTTTGCATGTGTCCTAACAAATGTGTAAATAAATAAAATATATATATAATATTTCAAAATTTTGAATTACAAATCGTCTCACTCAGTATATGTGTTATTTATTTTTTTTTTTACTTTCTCTTAATATCCACTTTGCATGTGAACTTCATTATTATGACTTACATTCAGAACTGAATCTTACATGGAGTGAGGAAAGTTGTGTTCCCCATTTTTTTTAAGTTACTTATATATTAAGTTTTTTTTTTTATATATATAGAGATTGACCATCCACATATTTGTAATTATTAATCAATATTGTAAAAGTCAATTAAAACAAATATAACATAAAAGACAGTATTAGACTGAGATAAAATAGGTACAAAAAGTTAAAGCTGTTAGAATATATAAGATAACATTACAAAGAACTAATTCCAAAAGATAATGAGATTAAAATAAATCAAATCACAATGGATAAGGGATTTGAATATAAAATATATTAGGTCCACAAGATCAAAGTATTAGAATACACTATATATATTCAAATATAAATTTAAAATAAATATAAATAGATAGAAATAATGAAATAAAATATAAATTGAGTTTAAAGATATAAACATGCAAACAACTAGATTTAAAGACGAAGATATTATACTATAAAATAAACCAGATTATAAAAATTAAGAGAATTAAAAGAATTAAAGGATAATGCAACTGAGTCCAAAAAATTTGCCATTAAGCGTTAAAGGGCAATTTTAAAATATTTAGAATATAGCTTTTTATAGTTGAGTCAAAAGAAAGTGGTGTTGAACATTAAAGGCGGTTAAAAGAAAAAGTCAAAAGTGGTGCACAAGTTAAACAATTACCGGTTTACTTGTTAAGTTCTTGTGGATACAACAACTCATTTGATTGTATTACACTAGACTTAGTACACTTGTTAATAGATCACACATTTGAATAACTCTTTTAAAACTTGATATTGTATGATGTGAGGCTTTTGGAACTTAAGTCCAATGGACATAAAAATCCTAACTAAAGTTCTCCCAATGTAGGTGAACAAATTTTAGTTTTAAAAACTCATAAAATTATCTTCTTGAAGAATAAGATAAAATTTATATATGAAAATCAACATTTGAGATCTTGAGATGAAGATAAGTAGATGTGTAATTCAAGACATACAAGTCAATCTTTTGTTTATCAAAAATTTTTCTCTTTATTTTATTTTTTCAATTATCATTCAGTGATACGTGTCTTGTGATAAAATTATGCCTTCATATATAACAAAATCAACAAGTTGTCCAATTTGATAACAAAATTATGATGGCTAGACTTGACCTAATGTCAAGCTCACAACCATTTTATTAACATTAAAAACTTAAAAATGTATTTTTAAATTTTAAGTCATTAATAAAATTTCTTTTAATTTTAAATTGTAATGATTTAATTTATAAATTACAATATTTAAACACATTTTAATAAATTAATTTTTGATAATTTTATTCTTTAAAATATAACAACTATTTTGTAAACAAGCCTACTTGACATACACCAAAAAAAAAAATTAATAAAAATGAATCGATTCAATTTACTCACAAAATATTTTTACATGACTTACCAAGTCAAAACCATCTTAAAAACTCTAAATAAAAAGACTCTTCATTTAGCTTAAAAAAAACTAAACAATGCAAATAAACATATCCTAGACAATGCAAATTTCAGTGTTCTCTAACATCACAGTACTTTCCACACCTTCTCTTCACCTTTACCTTAAACACCCAAACACCACACCTCACCTCTTTTTAAATCACATGTCTTCTCTTTTTCCTCTTTCACCCTACCGCTTCAACCACAACATTTTTAATATTTGTCATCAAAATGCAACCACAACAATTCATCTTCACTTATTTTAACCCCTCTTTGAGTGATGGTTTTTGTGTTCATTCACAATGAAATGACACAAAAACGGAAGAGGACAATAATGATTGACGAAGCGTGCAGGAGAAAAAGAAATAGTAATTGAAAAGATTGGTGTTGTTTAGTAGTTATCTACGGTTTGGTTTTGTTGTAGGCATGTTGGGTGCGATCAGGTTTTGATTGGAAGTGTAACCAAATCATTCCAATCCAACATCTCACGCCAAATATTCTTTCATTATTTATTTATTTCTAGAATAAAAGATATATTCTTTAAGCATTCATGTGTATAATAATAATAATAATAATAATAATAATAATAATAATAATTCTAACTACATGTACAAAATAAACCACACCAACATTCTATTCCTTTCAACATCTTGTGTTTTCTGAAATTTCTCTTCCTTCCATAATATATATATATATATATATATATATATATTTTTTTTTAAGTAAAGATTTGAATTTATTGTTATTATTTTGATGACATAATAAACGTATCGTTTTCAATTAGACAAGGACGTAGGCCATAATTTGCTGGTACGTAAAAGCTATAATACCTGATATTCTATTCTCATCAATGTTAGTGCTTAGATATTTTATTACATAAAATACCCAACGTGTCCTCTCACCACAATTACGTTTTCTTAATTCAATGATAACATCACACCACAACTAATACTCAAAAACAAACAAATTACTCACCAATACTTTATGTTGATAAAGAAATATTCATTCATTTACAACTTAAAATTGATTTACATATAAACTATTTTTTATGCTGAGTTTTTCTCTTTCGGAAAAATTAATAGAACCAATCCGTGAAAAAAAAAGTAAAAATAAATATCGTGTTTAAACATGAAAAGAACAATAAAGAGAACCGAATAATACCACCAATTTTGTGCCCGAAATGGATAGACAAGGCAACATGTTTATTTGACGTAGCTATGTCAGATGTTCTATGATAAAATTATGTGTTATGATAATTTTCTTACATATGTGTATTCGAAGACACATTACAAACATGCTTTTTTTTCATATTAGTAGTTGTTCTTCTTATTCAAGTAGCGTGATTCTCACAGCTTGGAAACAACGGTATTTTTGTACTTTTGAGGATTGATTCTTCTCCATAGATTTTGATTAGGGAGATTCTTTCGCAAAGTTTAATAGTCTTATATTATTTAAAAATTAAAATTAAAAATAATTTAAATATATTTTTAAAATTTTCTAAAATATTTTCAAAGATAAAATTGTAACTAAACTTTAAAATTAAATACGGTGATTAATAATAATAACAATAATAATGTTATCTCAAGGGTAAAACCATTTTCATTTTTTTAGTTTTTGAAAATTTTAAAATTTTGTTTGGTTTTTATTTGTTTTAATTTTTAATCTCTCTTACGTTCTTTATCACCATTGTCTGATATCCACGTCTACCATTCATGGCTTTATTTAGGATGACTCTTATTGTCGTATAGTGAAAAAAAAAATGAAACATTACATCAACAACTCTTTAAACATAAGTTTATGTGATGACTTGAATTATGGATGTGTTTGATTTAAAGTTGGAGAATTAATTCAACCAGAATCAATTATGAAGAAAAATGAGTTATTTCTCATTCAATTTAATTCTTTTGTCTTTTAATTGATTTTTGAAATCAAACGCATTATGATTTTGCATTAAAAAATTAATTTTACATCGATTTAACATCAATTTTTTTAACATGTAATCAAATACGCACACTATATAAAATATTATTAGCTTAGCTTTTCCGAATTACTGTATGTAACTGGGTTTATCAGGATAAATAGAAATTATGATAAATTTTAATTGTCACTCGTGAGGGAAATATACGAAAAATATATATAGTTTAAAACTAGAAATATGTTATTTTCTAATATTCAACCAAACATTTTTTTTTCTTTGAAAATGAAAACAAAAATATCTCAAGATAAATTTCCGAGGAATCTCTGACAATGGCTAAAAAACTTCAAGGTCTAAGGTACGCATCTAAAGCTTTTTTAACTAATACCAGGTACATCACATATCACCTTTTAGGATTTCTATAAATTAGTTTGTGTGAATAAATTTTAGTTTTAATTTTATTTCCCTCTTTTAGAAATCATAGGGAGAACTTGGTTTAAACATGTCATAGTTAATTTTTTTTTTCACGAAAATGTTATAACATGCCGGAGGCTAACATTTTTGTCACTCTATAAGATCGTAACAAACAATGGCCCAACAAATTATATTGTTTATATAAAATTAGTCCGAGTTTGTTTTCAGCTTTTTTTTCCTGCACCCCCATAATTTTTTTGTCACACTCACAAATTTGAAAATGACATTTTAGTCTTTGTAAAAGTGACTTTTGGTTTACATGTTTTAAAAATCTTTTGAAATCAGTTTTTTGGAATTTCTAGAGCATGATTTTCATAATGGAATTTTTGGAATAGATTTTTCGAACAGGATTTTCCAAACAAATCAAATACATTTTAGAATAAACTTTCTGAAATAGAATATTTGGAATAAAATTTCTGAAACATATATAGTACTTTCTGGCACGACTTTTTTTTTTTTACAACGCTGTTCTGTCTATCTTCTTCTGCAGCACAGGCATTCGCAATGATAATGTACCATAGGGCAATGAGAGAGAATATTTTAGTCTTTTCCATTAGTATGGGATGCACTTAGTAATGATTGGGGTGCACAAATAAAACATATTTGATTTCTTATTGTCTGGTCTTGGGCCAATTTACGTCTTTTTTTTTTCTTGGTTTACTTTACTTACGTGAGGAAAAAATACTGACAAGAGAAAGACATTCTTAGCCTCAAAGGTAGGAGTTTTTCTTTTTCATCATCTTTTATTCATTTGGAACAAATTTTCCTAAATTCAAGAAATAGAGGTTTAGAAAATAGAATATTAAAATATCAACATGCTAATAAATAAGCTAGAGCTATTAATGTTGGAAATACAAAGCTAGTAAAATATTGAATGATTTGTACTAAAGAGTTTTAAATAAATTAATTACACAAATGATTTTAATATTACAATAGACTAACAAAATGTAAGGTATTAAATTTTTAATTTTTTAACGTATATACTTTCCAGTTTGTCTAATCCAATAAATATAAACTTCGAGTTCACACTTGCTCTTTAACAAGGTCACTTGTTAGAAAAAGAGATCTGAAAAACAGAGCGATCTGAAGCAGATGTCAGAGTTTCGGGCTTATAGAAACTCTAACAGATTTGAGGTTGGAAAAATTATTGTATGATAAAAAATGGTTCAAGTTTAAAGATCATATCCACACACTTGTATGTTTATATCTTTTGAATATTTATAGCAATAGTTTAATCAGTAAAGTACAGAGAAGAAAATGAACCACCCAGCTTGAGCTTGATCATTTGATGAGTGGATGTTACACATGAAAGAAAAGAGAGTTTGGCGTATTGTTATGTATTGTGAATATACCCTCAGATTACCTCACATTATCTATTAATGTCTAGTTTAATTTTTTATAATTTTACGTACGAGATGTATATATCTCGAATTATCTTGAATCAGGTGGTGTGAAGTGCTAATTTTATAAGCTTTAGTTTGAAATTGAAGTGGATCACGTTATACAATTGTTGATTCCAGGGCGTGGTGGCCATACTTGCAGTTAATGCAAGTGGGGACTGCAGATAAACAACTTGGTGAGAGCATCATGCAACCACAACACTTTGTAATTCAGAACTCCTTTTCAAGCTATAGTCTCAACACTAATCATTAAATAAACTTATCCTGATGTAGTTTTCATGAATACAAATATAGAATTCTGCAGCAATCGAAATTTGACCTTATTCTCTAACACTGTCATGGTTTAAAACATTCCGAAAGCTTTTCTAACCATATAAAGTATTACTTTGTGAAATGAAATTGGACAATATATATTGAGTTCCGGCAATAAAGGGATTTGACTCTGGTTTGTGTCTTTACTTTGGTGGAGGAAGTGATTATGACTTTTTTATGGTCTCATGGGATTCATTCATTCAGCAATAATGATTCTTTAATGACTCTTACGATTGATTTCCATATTCAAACATGCAATCCATATCAGCTAATTATAATGTGTGTAGTACAGATCAATGCAAAAAAATTAACCCCCCAAAATCCAACCATATCTAACTATAATCATTTCCCATTTTGTATTGCGCTTCAATTTGTATACACCCCTTGTGAAAATGCCCCCTGCTTCCTGCATAAATATATCTACTTTGACAACACTAAAAGACAACCTTAGAGATAATGTTTGCAATGCTCCATTGTTGTAATGGATGCTGATCACTTCACTCTTTCTATCGTTTGACTGCACCACCACTAAAAAACAATGACCACGTGAGCTTCGAACAATTCTAAACTTTATTGCATATTTCTGCATCATGGATCATTTGGTCCCAGAAAAACATTGATTTGCAAGTTGCATGACCACTAATTAGTTTGTAGGGTGGGGATCGAATTATGTTAACAACAGAACTTAATTAAAAAATAATTATCCCGTAAAAGTTGAGGAATATCCGCTTAATCCCGTAACATGGATTTTATACAACACCCAAATCTCTTATAAGCAAAAACCACCATACATTGCACACGGCAATGCTACATGGAATCCACGGTTTTGTCTGCTTCTGGCTTTTTCTTCGGGGCAAAGGTATAATAAATTAATCACTAATTAACACCTCTAATTAATCAGGTCATAGTCAAAATTATCAAAATCAGTGACCAAACTGGGGAATGCTGATTGGACGAAATGAAAAGGCGCACGCACGTTAATACACAGTAGAGGGTTAATGACAAGTCAAAAACATGAAATACAAGGTAAAATTTAAGGTTTTCATGGGCAAATTAAATTCAAAAGTGAGAAATATTGTTTATTCTATACATTGATTCAATAGAATTGAATTCAGATCTAAACTTAAACCAATATATTATACTTCTATCTTTTTTTTTTTAGTTATGTTCGAGATTTTTCGATCATGACTTGGCTAATTAAGAAAGTTGAGAAAAATGATGAATCTTGTGAGTGATGCAAACAATGTGTAATGAGCATGTGCAGCAAAAGAGTCCCCACGTGGGTTATGACAAGCGTGTGGGTCTCTAATTCCAAGTGTTGCTCTTTTCTTTGATAGATTTGGCAAGATGCAATCTTCTTGGATAACAAAACTTCCAAGTGAGGAAGGAAAATGAGGGTTATTGAGAGAGAAAAGATGACACAAATAATGGTGAATGAAGAAGTACATAGATCTTATATTAATTAATTGCAAGGTTTGGTGATGAAGTTTTATTTGAGGTATACATTTCCCATGTTGATGAGAATTATGAGATATTCTTTTTCCTGAATCCCAAGATCAGAGCTGGCTCTGTAAACCCAGTTGCTTAGCATGTCTTTTTTCAAAATCTTTTCAGTTACTTCATCACTAATCAACTCTCTTTCTTATTTTTTGACTAATCTAACTAAACTTTAAAAAAAAAAAAAAACCCAAACTTATTTCACATGAACGAATTTCTACCAAACATTTCTCATACTTGCCCTTCTTTTCATAATCTTTAATGGGTGTAAAGAGGAAAATCCTAACCTACTATAGTTCTTTGTGTACATATAAAATTGAAGACAAAAAAAAATTGATTTTTTTTTTCAAATGTGCAAATGTTGTATTCATATAATGTTAACCTTTTTGGCTAAAGGTTAAAGTTTGTGATGGGAGGAAAAAGGGGAATCTGGTGACCAAAGCTTCTGTTTTTAGCTATTTACTATTTATAGGGTTTTGCCAAGTGTACTATAAATAGATATTTAATTCTGTTTTCATGAGATATATTGAATATAAAAATTGCATTCCACATGCCCCAACCCCCAAGAAATCGAATTTGAGAAATACAAGCTTAGTTACAACAAATCAAATTTATAGACTCTAGCTTAAAAAAAAAGTTAAAATTCAAAATTGTATGTGAGGAATTATTAATGTTTCCAGCTTGGAAATAATGCATGTTGAAACCCCTTGCCAATACTTGTTTTATACAGAAAGAATATATATAGTGTTTAATCTTTGAAAGCGCGTTTGTCTCATTAAAATTTGTGCTGAAATAGAATCTGAGTTATATGTTTTATTTAACCAAAAACTGAATATGTATGTGACTTCAAGTTCCTTACACTAAAGGGAAAATAAAATTCAACCAAACTTACTATGACGGTAATGATTCACTGAGATATAACCATCTATAACATAATCACAAAATGGATTTTAACCTGACCCGGTTTAAATTTGAATTAACTTGGATTAAAAATTTTTAAATATGGATCAAATTGAAACATTCATTTAATACATGAATTAAAGAGAGTCAAATTGAAAATGTTTCCTCAGAACCTACCAACGTCAACTTTTTATTAGTTTTTTTTTTCTTCATATTTTTATTATTATAATTATTTACCATTTCTAATTACGTAAATAAATAATTTAATCTTTTTAAAATATTATAATATTGTTCGATAATATTCGTATAGTTTAAATGTTTTGTATGTTAATATTTTAATTTTTAACTATTATCTTTGGTAAAATAGATGAATAGCGAGTCAAATTAATATCCTTTAATCGTATAACAATAAATACATAAAATATATTAAAAAGCAAAATATCGTTAAGTATATTTTTAATAGATCAAGTTGAGTTATAAAGTTTTTAACTCATTAAAATGTGAGTTAGATCAAATTGATTCATTTTCAGTTTATATCTATATATTAATCTATCGATATAAGTTAGGTTGGTTTATATTTAACACTTTTAGAATCAAAATACAAATATAGAATTAATTATAAACTTGAGTTATGTAAGCGAATTTTAATTAACGAAGAAAGCAGAACATATAATTTTAAGATCAATGCTGTGTATCCCAAAATAATCTAAAATTGCATAAAATATACTCAATATTATATCTATGTAAGTTTTAACCAATATAAAATGTTCATATACAATATCCATTTAGGTTATATCTAATGTAATAGTTTTTGTTTTTAATATGTGTTTTTCAACCGTGATTGAGAAAATAAATATATTTTTCAAGTGAAATAACTTTCTAGTATTCAATAAGAATAGTAAATACTAAATTTTATCAGTAATTCTATTTACTAGCATTGACGTCTTAATCCAAAACTATACTAATTATCACAACTAGTAAAACCTAAACTAATTTATTAATTAATATCTAAACATAACAATTAATAGTAAAATTATTAATAATATTTCATAATTATGCTAACGAAAATAAAGTATAGTAATTGAAAGACAAAGGCAAGAGTATATGAGAATTGATCATGTCATGTGGTTCTTCCATGATATCTGGCTATTATAGTTCATAGCCACACCACAGCCTCCAAGAAAGATGCTGAATTCAGAAGCAAGGTCCCACCTCACCCCAATCAACCACCATGTTCCCTTTAAACCAACAATCAATACTCACTTCACACCTCATGCAAACCTACTTTTAAATACCACTGTCACATCACCATAATTCACATTAACAATTTCTTCTTTATACACAACTCACAAATAATTTCACCATAAAACTATTATATAATCCACAATTTCAACATTTTTCTTTTCTCAAAATTTACATTATCCTTCTCGTTTTTTAATCATTCCATTATTTAACTACACTCGAAAAACAAAAACCAGAAATAAATGACTCAAGATTTGTTCCTTATTACTTATACTTCGTCTATCATGAACAAGTTCCAATATAAATATGAATCATACCCTTCCAACCTCCAACTGTTGTCAAATCACAAGATTTTCTTTAGCTTTAACAAAAATCTATTTTTGGCACCAATCGTATCAAACAATTACAGAAACATTAATGATTGTGTACATTTATATATAGTACAAATAACTAATTTATAATATCAACTTCAGTGCATATTTTTCTAAAGGAAAATTATAATACTTATTCGTGTATCACATCGAAATTTGGATAATCACTTTTTTTTTTTTTAAATAACAAAAGGACATGGTAATATCAAAATGTAAATGATCTAATACAGATAAAGCTACCTAAAATAGCCAAGTATATTCATACATGCAAATGTTATGTTACTTGTACGAAAATATCTTTCTCCTTGATTTACACAATAACTAAAATAGAAGGAACAATATTTAATTATTGGATGAATGAAACCTCGAACATGAACAATGGCTTTTAACAATTTGATTCGTGATTCCCCTCCCTCCCCCTACCACCACACACACACACTTGATTCATGTACAATTGTAAAATCAAACTCAAGAAAATCATAATTCTTTTACTCAATTAAATTGTATATGTTTTACACGATTTAATTTTTTTATGTCATGGTGGTGTTTATTTCCATGAGTAAAGGAAAAAGTTAATTCACAGTTAATTAACACGAAAAATGATAGAAACATAAAAAAAAAAATACTTATGTGAATTCAATTACAAAAACTAACAAATGAACTAACTAGATTAAAAAATTACAAATTTTAAGAGCTCGAGGTTATTAATTTTAGACATTTAGCACTAATCATTACTTAAGCATTTTTTTATTTTAGAAAATTAAGTAACTTTGTTTAATATCCCTATACATCCAATATCTAATGAGAAATTTGAAGTGATACTAAAGTACTATCATAAATGTGCCCACCTAAATGTGTATATGTAATACTAACATTCATACTAGAGATCAAATATCAATTTAACGGGTGAATCAAAATACATAATTGAAACTGTAAAAGACCAAAATCATAAATAATAAATGGATAAATTAAAACCTATAAATAAATGAGCAAATTTTTAAAATTATCAATATTTTGATGTTAACCAATAATAAAATGAATACATTGTTTTCGGAAAGAAATTGTGTTTTAAAAGTGCGTATGCCAAGAGAGAAAGGGAAGTAAAAAGAACAGAAAAAAAAAAGAATGCATAGCATACGAGTCAAAAATATCAGAAAGGTGATTCTAAAATTAAGGTCTGAAAAAGTTACGAGTATAAAAGTAATTTTTGAAATAAAAATTTACATTTATAATTTTCAAACAGCTTTAATAATTTAAAATAATTTATGAGGAATATACTTGCACGAATGAAACAGTCAACATGCACTTCATACCAAAAATACTAATTATTTTATTTATACAAAAACATTTATTAAATTATTTATTTGAACAAACCACTATATTTCCTTCTTTCTTTATACGTCTTCAGTAAATTTTCTTGTCTCCCACCAAAGTTAGTGATCGATTAAAGTGCATTTACATTTTACCTATTCACCATGTGAGATATCAGTGTTTCAAATATCAGTTACAAAGAGAATGTGTAAAACAGGTGCAGTGGAAAACGCAATAAAGAAATCCACGTTTTCAATACAAAACATACAGATTAATTCTTTATAAAAGATTTGAATGTAATAGTTATTGTCATTTATCTGTGTGAGTATATATATAAATATATATAACACATGAAGTGGATAAAACTGTTATTAAGTAAAAGGAGGTGAGTGAATATTAACGAGATAAAAATGATAACATAGTTTTGAGACGTTTAATCATAATACTGTTGTGAGGTATATGTAGATTTTGCAGGTGAAAGTGGTGAGAATTGGAGGGTTTGTAAGAGAGGGATAGTTTTACTATGTAGGCATTCTGGGAGTGAATATGTGAAAGCAAAGGTGTGGGTTGACATCATGTGATGCAAAAGAAAGAAACATGCAACTATGTTCGAATTGGGAAGCAGAAGATGTTAAATATTTTACGTGGCTTTATGTGACCTATGGTCTGAGACAACCAAGTAATGAAGCACAACACAACAACACTGCATTATGTAGGTTGCTTCCCCCAATGACAGAAAACAAAAAGAAGAAGTGGTAAGTGGTGCCACTGCCTCCCAAATGTGAGACTCTGAGAGCTGTCAGATGGGGATGGTGGGGACTGCGTATTATAATCTCTTCAACATCATAACACAATTTTTTACCACCTTATTCTCCTCAATTCTCTTCTCTTGTACATAACAAGGGACGACAGAGGCAAAACATGCACATTTGGATGGGACAACAACACTTAATACCAACAACTCAACAAGACAGAGATAGATAGAAAGAGAATGCTACAAAGTAGAAAGTAGTAAATGCTAACCAGTACTGTGTGGCCTATTGTTATGAGGGATGTTTCCCTCCAACCATCTGTTTGTGAAAATGGGAGCTGAGTGCTGTGCAGCCTCCGCCAATTTCGCACGCACCCATGTGATCCATTATCACTCACACACTATTCTTATACTCTCATCCATCATTTCCTTCTTTCTTCTTTCATCGACCTTTCTTTTATATGAATGCCACACCATAATATTAACTTCTCCATTCAAACCCCGTTTCAGCTGCTTCACTTGCAGATGCCATGAAAAACAAAGTCTTGCTCTCAAACTCCACGTGTGGCCCTTTCCTTTATCAAATCGATAAACAGATACAATTCACCAAATAGTCAACTAATATCTTATTACCGACTAAACACTACCTAATCTTTCCACCCTTGCCTTCTTATTCTGAACTAACATCAAACTTCTATAGTTGATGACCTCAAAATCAAACTTCTTAGCATCATGATTAAACACAGAACCACGCTTCCTCATAATTAATTTCAAACAGATATATGTTAAACAACTTTGATTAAGAGTGGACTAATTGCGAGGGAGATAGATAATTTATTTAATTACCACTGCCAGTTTTTAAAAATAAATAGGTAAATATTATACGCCTTATTATAAACATAAAAACATTGAATAAAATTTGAAACAACTGAGATATAATTTAATATGAAAACCTTATAACAGTAGAGAGCTGACTACTTTTGTGGTATGTTTGTCATTTGAGAAAGCTCTTACTGGTCCAACACTAATCAATGTTTGGCCATACGCTTTTTACTCTTTATAAACATGTTTTTTTTACTGTCTGAATTAAAATTAAAATATACGTACAATTATCATTTTCATGTTAAGAAAATGTTTTAATTAAAAGAAATAAATATTAATCAATAAGAAGAAAAGTAATTAAAATTTGTTTGTATCTTTTTCTTATAATTGAGTTTGGAGAAAATACTTTGATTATTGTTAGCTAGCAATTGAAATTAATAATGAAAGTCAAGAACATTTCTTAGCTGTGATAGATACATTAACAATATAATTAGTGGAGCAATTGCAAAGTCAAAGGCTTTTTGCTAGACCAATATGTAAGCCGTACATGCATTATGCTTTAATGATGAATGACACCTTTGTCAGTAATGCAGTGCTTTGATGCTTTTACAAGAATTCTCGGATTAAATTGAAGTAATTGCATTGCACCTGAAGCTGGAAGTAATCAATTAGAAGTTTTTGTAATTTGAGATCTCAGTTACCTAAGAAGGCCAAGAAACCAGCGTAATCACAATTTCACAACACCAAATAGCTATTCCGTTGTTGGAAATTGTTCCTCGCAGAATACACTGACTTTCATCTGTACAATTCTTATATGGCACTAAACCTGAGTACACGTAACATAAATATACATTTTTTACCAAAGAGATCGGAAAAGTATAGAAAGATTGTAAGATTTTAGGTTATAAGAAGAAACGAGAGAGGTGAGTCATGAATGACTGTTGCACAAGCATGTAACTTGACATCAACCCTCGTTTTTTTTTTTTTTTTTTTTTATTTAATAATTATAATAAAGGAAGAGATGTAGATATTTTAAGAGGTAAAAGACTTGAAATCTCTATTTATACAAGGGTGAGCTTGCAGAAGTTGTCATTCAAACCGTGTAATTATTAGTTTCGTGTATCTATCTATCTATCTGTTCACACACTCTCACTAACTCTGTGGGTGGGAGTGTTTGTTTGGGTCATCCCACACATAACAGAGTGAGGAGTGGTAAGTGTGAAGTGTAAGTTGGTAGAGTCCATTGGGATGGGATCAAAAGCAGAGGGAGGGGATTACGCGATGATGGAGGCAGCGGAAAAAGAGAAACAGTGTTGGGGAATAAGGAGAGAAGTGAAAGCGCTGATGGAGCTAGCGTTTCCCATAGCGTTCACGGCACTCATATTCTACGCGCGTTCCATGGTATCGATGCTGTTCCTGGGACACCTAGGAGACCTCGAACTGGCGGCGGGGTCCTTAGGAATGGCCTTTGCCAACATCACAGGTTATTCGGTTCTGTCGGGTCTAGCACTTGGGATGGAACCGCTATGCTCGCAAGCATTCGGCGCAAAACGCATGAACGTCTTGTCGTTGACCCTCCACCGCTGCGTAATGTTTCTGCTACTCTGCTCCATCCCAATATCGCTCCTCTGGCTCAACATCTCAAACATCCTTCTACCCTTGCACCAGGACCCTAACATCACCCGCATGGCACACACCTACCTCATCTTTTCCCTCCCCGACCTCCTCACCCACTCCTTCCTCCACCCAATCCGCATTTACCTTCGTGCGCAGGGAGTCACCCACCCGGTCACGTTAGCGTCCCTGGCCGGAACCCTCCTTCACCTCCCCTTCAACTACCTTCTCGTCACGCGACTCCGCCTTGGCCTCGCCGGCGTCGCCGCAGCTTCCGCTGCCTCCGGCCTCTCCATCCTCCTCTTCCTCGCCACGCACGTGTGCCTCACAGACCTCCGCTGCGCCGCGCCAACCCGGGACTGTCTAGCCGGGTGGAAGCCGCTGCTCCGGCTGGCCGCGCCGAGCTGCGTCTCCGTTTGCCTGGAGTGGTGGTGGTACGAGATCATGATAGTTTTGTGTGGGCTTTTGGTTAACCCCACATCAACTGTTGCTTCCATGGGTATACTCATTCAAACTACTTCCTTTATTTACGTTTTTCCCTCTTCTTTGAGTTTTGCCGTTTCCACTCGCATCGGAAATGAACTGGGCGCAAATCAGCCTTATCGGGCGAAGCTTTCCACCGTGGTATCTGTTTTTCTGGCCGTGATTATAGGTTTCTCGGCCATGCTTTTTGCCATTGGAATGAGAGAGTCATGGGGAAGAATGTTCACCAATGACGAAAATATTATAAGGATCACATCCATGGCACTTCCGATCCTTGGAATTTGTGAACTCGGCAACTGTCCACAAACGGTGGGTTGTGGCGTGGTAAGAGGGACGGCGCGACCCAACACCGCGGCAAATATCAACCTCAGCGCATTCTATTTGGTCGGAATGCCTGTGGCGGTTGGGCTTGGGTTCTGGTTAGACGTTGGGTTCTGCGGGCTCTGGCTGGGCCTACTATCGGCCCAGGTGTGTTGCGCGGGACTTATGTTGTATGTGATAGGGACCACAGATTGGGATGTGGAAGCCCATCGAGCCCGGTTGCTGATGTGGCACGATGATGGAACGATGGATGAGCAGAAGCAAACGTTGACCAGCGTTGTTACTGTGACGCCCTTGGCTTGATTGTTTGATGAAAAGCAACACCCCGTGTTGATGATGGGTTTTATTTTGTAATTTCACTATGATGAAAGAAAGTGAATTATAAGTGCAATTTTTTTTTGCCTCTTTTTTCCCACCCATATGGGAACTGGATACATACACACAGAGGATAACATAAAGGAAATTATTCTGTCTTTTTCGACATTCTATTTTATTCCGGAACAAAATTTCTCATTTATATTCTTATTATTTTAGTTACAGGAAAAAATTGGTCTATCTCCTAAAATTAATGAGACTAAAGAAATGATGTTGCTTAATATGCATTTTGATAATATTTTGGGTGTGAAATGCGTAAGTCATTGTGAAAGGGTGTGGATCCGTGGTCCTTGGGAGTTTGATAAAGAAGCGACACCTGGGTGGGTGCATTTCAGGAAACGAGTGAAGAGAAAGGCATGTTTGCATGGTACTGTACTGTGTGTGGTGTGTGAGGAGCTGCCTTCTGTTAACTTTCGCCTTTATCTCTCCGCCACTGCCACCGATTATGACCCATATTCCCACTCAAATTAATATTCCATACTAAAAATCATACTATCATTGTTCTTAGACTATTATGTTCCTGACTTTTGTTTAGCTCCAACGTTTATCATCTAAATAAATTGTATTAAACCATGTTAAAAACAGGAGAGATAAAACATCTGAGTCCAACTTCAAAAAATATTAATACTATTCTCAATCCAAAGACAATGAGTTTATAAATCTTTATTTTTATATAATATTCTATTCTTTTTTATTTTTTATTAATGTAGAATTTAGACTCATACTTAGATTCCTAACAAAATATTTTCGATCACTCCTTAATTATCCTTCGTAAGAATAGATTCTATAGATAATAAATTAAGTGGTTATTTCATGTTTAAAACTATAGTAAGAATTTAAGGTGTGATTTTAAGGTTTTTAAACTCTTGTAAACACTAACGTGAAAAGAACATATTTGTATGAAAATTAGACATTAAAATTATTATTAATTTTGATGATTGAAAAAAATTATTAATGAAGATCAGTTACTAGTAATGATTACTGAAAATATTAAATTAGATAATTAAGGAATTAAAGTAAATAAAACAAAATTGTCATATTAAATAATAGAAACAAGATGTGCGTCAAAAAGAAAAGAGTAGATGGTGAAAAGGAGTGTGCTGGTCCGTATAAACCATAAAAAAGAGGAGAGGAGAGAAGAGAAACAAAAGAGGGTCGTATTTGTTGCAGTGTTAGTGTTGTCTGCATTAGGTTGGTCTGCAGAGCGTGCACGAGCCTAGCATATGTCACAGAATCTTAGTCCTTCAATTTTCTTTTTTCAAACTCCACTTAAATATCTTTTAACTTCCTATAAAATGCCTTTTTTTTCTACTTTTTTATTTTATTTTTCTTTTATATTTCATATATTTTACTAATATAATTCCTCTTTACTTATTCACCAATATATTTGATTTTTTTTTACATACACTAAAATGAGAATTCATCATCACATGTGAAACCATATATATAAGATGCCTAATCTATTTAGAACAAAATTTCATTTTTTAAATTTTAGTAAGTCGTACCTGCTTGGATTGTACAGACTATTTCTTTTAAAGAAAGAAAAAAAAAATAGAAGTCGTTCGTGTTATATATTAATTATATAAATGAAATATGTAAGCTATACATATGGTTTACGACTTTCATGTTATTTTATCATGACACAATGCATATAAGTCGTCATGATAAGTAGATGATTAAGGTATATATGTTAGAATTTTTTTTTCTCTCACATAACTCAAATTCAAGCCGATAAATAATTAGTATTTAAGTTTATTAATCTTTTTTATTTGTCTTTATGTTATGTATTTTGTGTTTATTTTTTGGAAAGTTCATAAGTATTATATGTTTTATTTAGTTCAGAATTTTTTTTTTCTTGAGTCATTGTAGAAAAATGAAAAATTAGAGAAGGTTTCAACATTATTTGTCAGGACCATTTTATCCAGAATTCCATCACTTGCTCAACGAGACAGAACAATTGAATTTGAATATTTATGTATTTCTCGCCTAACTTGAGATTAGACTCTTGAAGATTAATACAATTCTTTTCTTACTGGAGTATTATTTAGTTTTTTGTTATATAAATATTTATCGTAGAAAACATAAAAAGATGAAATAAAATACTTTTTATTAAGTAAAATCAGCTTATCTTCTGAAACTCTGAACTATACGAACTTTGAGGTCCATATAGCATTTATAATAAATTAGTAACTTTTAAAAAAGTAAATAAGTAATTTTGAAATTAACAGGATACCTTTAAGGATATCGCTCTGATTAAGTAAAAAGGATGTTATCAAAAATGGTATTGTGAAAATTTGAAGCAGACGTAAATCTTCTCAATATAATGTAGATTTGTTTTGAAAAAGTTATTTGTTAATAAACCATTTTACTTGGAAAAATTAATAAATTTTTAATTTGAATTGATTAAACTAATCACGCCCTTTAAATCAAATATAAATCTCTTATATTAAAGCTAGCGTTGTGTTTGACTTTGTCACAAAGTCGTATAATTTTTTTAGTTATGGAAGCAAAGTATGTAATTGACTACGTAGGTTATATCTATGTGACCTCACTTAATTCGTTTTTCTTTTCAATTTAATCGAACGGTGGACAGTACATATAAAAAAAAAAATTTAGATGACATAATTGGAGATGACAGAGGATTTGTTCAGGGCTGACCAGGAATATTATAGCTTTGTGACTATTGGACTTATTGCATGGTCGTTGCTAAAATTTATATCCAAGGCTCAATCTAATAATTTTATTTTTAAGTTACCAAACTATAGTCAAAACCTTTATAAAATTAGTAGATAATCCACTAAAAGAATATAATTTTAATAAATAATATTATAGAAAAAACCCGTATTTTATATTTTTAATCACACATATTAGTCGTTAGTATTTAGTTTTTGTTATTGAATACATTTCAACTGACCACTCATCTTGTAATTTCTTCCATTTTTATCACAAAGTCAAATTCATCGTAACCTAATATTGTAGCAGGTTTATACAAACTATTCTTTATTTTTTTTACATTTTATTCAATTGGTTTACTTTCATTTTTCAATTTTAAGCTAGTACTTGATATTATTTAAGTAATTTAAAATATTCATTGATCAACTTGAACTTAATTATGTTAATTAATATCTTAAAAATTAAAGTTTCATCTTATCTTACATTTTGTTCCTCCTAGGTAACAATGGGAAAAGAATAAAAGAAAGAAAAGAGAATGAGAATCAAATATTTTATGTTTTTCTGAGTATCATTACCAAGAGGAAAAGTTTTTGTTATAGTTACAAAAGACAACTCAAAAAATACAACTGAAGGATCATAATAGTTAATACAAACAATTTAAATAACACTAATAAAAATCAATCATGAATAACTATTAGTAAGTCAATGGACATACATTAATGTGCCTGGTTAAACCTTGAAAAATTCCTTTGGGATAAAAACCTACTGAATGAAAAAGATTACAACACTCTTTATTTTTCAATATATAATATTCATCATATTTTTTTCTCCCTCTCATGTAAACGTACATCATCAAGATGACGAAGTCCACTCTTGTGTATTAATTGCTCAAAAGTTCTCCTTGACAAAGACTTTGTAAATAAATCTTTAATATATCATTCTTTCAATTGAGAAATATATGTACTATTGTCTTCATGTATGATTGTTGATTTCACTTTTCTTGATGATAGACCACAAGTTTGTCGCTCATGTTGAATTATAGACCTTAACAAAACATATTCACGATTTGTCTCATGTAATGCTAAAATTTTTGCACGATTTGATGATGTAGTTATTATGGTTTTTTCACAGACCGTCATGAAATTGTTATGCCACTACATGTGAACAAATATCTCATTTGTGATCGACCATTGGGAGGATCTGATAAAAAACCTGCATTTGCATAATCCATTAGATATGATTTTAAATCATTTGGATAAAATAAGTCCATATTCGTAGTATTCTTAAGGTAACAAAGTATATTATTTATTTCAATTCAATGTCTTCTTGTACATGAAGATTTATATCTTACTTAAGAAAGTTAACAAATATAATAGCAGGTCGAGTATAATTAGATACATTAATGCTCCTATAACAATTGTGAGTTGATAAGAAACAAACATGCGGCCATCTACTTGACACATCAATTAAAACCATGAAATACTTAAATAATCCACATCATAAGTCTATTTGAGTACAAATATCATCCTATATTTGTTTTAAAAAGGAGATTGGCTTATTTCTAATTTTTTTCGGTAATGATCTTATTATCAATTTTTATTTGTGATCATGTACTACATGAAAAATAATTGGACTCAAGAAATTATTGACTCTTAAATGAGTGTCGTCCACATAAGACTTTTAACTATTTTTTACATCATAATAGATTTAAAATGATCTAACTGATCATGTCAAACGAGAAATTTATTTTTATTCATAAACTTTTTACTTATAATGACATGCATTTTAATTACACTAATGTATGTGTAATGCAAATCATAAGAAAAGATCGAATTACTTGCATAGAAACTTGATCATTAATCCAATTACTATTTTGCCCCTTTATCCATGCACTGGACAGTGCATAGAGATTGGACTTTGCATGACTTTTATTGCACTAGATTTCTTTTCCAAGTAAGACCACCACTTACACATTTGGAGGAACAGTTTGTTTTGCATTTTTGCTGGTACTGTAAATAACAATTACATGTTACATGTATTTCTCGATGCCTCATATTGTGGTCATGTCAGTTTCATTCATAACTATGAGAATTTGATATTGTTTAAAGTGATACTATAACCAATTACACTTGGTTGCATAATATCAGATTCTTATATTGTCTTTCGTGCTCTATTTTTCACTTTTAAAATTTTAACATTGTCACCATGACTTAACTTGGGAAATAAATTCTTGCTAACGTAACATGATATGCTTATGATATCTTCACTATTTTTTATTGTGTCAAATCTTTACAAATTTTTTTTATTAATGTTTCAATTAAATAATTTTGTTTTACTATTTTATTATTAAATAGAGCTGTCAATTTATGGTCTGAGAAAAAAAGTCGTTATTGATTTTTTTTTTTTTTGCAAATGCAATTTTCTGCATGCACATTAAACTTATTATTAATATATGTAATTTTAATTTATTTTCTATAATATAATATACGTATATGCATATGTATATCTTCTTTAACAAATTACATATTTAAAGTCGTTATTTCTGAATATAGTATTATGTATGTGTGTGTATTGATATAATTTAAAATCGTTATATTCTTTTCTTTCACCAACCTTGATATATATTTTTTCATAAATTTAATTAATTAAGTTTTGGTTCCTGATTTAAGTTAAGTTTTTATTATAATCGGCTATTTAATTTTTTTTAATTAGGTAAGGAAATTATCAACTAAAATAACTAAGAAACAACCACGTATCTTAATTACTAAAAGAATAACCAGCATAAATTTAATTGAAAAATAAAATAAAAAAATTAAATATTCGATACACACTAAAACTTTTTCATAAGAACTAAATTAAAAATAATCAAATGTATCATTTAATTAAACCTATTTTTATCTTAATGAAGTAAAATTTATATCATATTAATAATATATGGAGGGTTCCTTCTATAGTATAGAAAAAGTTATTTAAATATGATATCATTTCATATTGACTACTTTTTTAAGTTGGAAAGTTAGACATGTAAGTGTGCATATATTGAAAGAAGAATATTTGACATTTATGATGATCCCACCTTTAAACAAAACTATTTCTAATAAATAATTATTTTTCTCTATAAAAAAAAAAAATGGGTAGTTTTCCATGATTTGCACAAGCAAATGTTGGGTTTTATTTGTGAAGTTGGTTTGACATGTTTCCCTAACCTCTCACAAGTCACAAGGGTTACCCTTATGCTCCACACATGGCTATAACAAGATAGGGTTCTCTTCCCCACCCATCATTCTCTTCCACCTTTAAGGTCTACACTTTCTGGGGCCACACATTTTCTCAACTATTCTTCTCCATATTAATTATACACTCATCAATGCAACTTTCATACATATTAATCAAATTTTATTTTTTCCTCAATAATTTTTGTATATAAGAAAATAATATTTACTAGTTAAGCCTTCACCTGGTTGCCTCAAACCTCCTCCTTCCATCATAAACCCATGAATCCATTGTCTTAAGATTTTTGGGTTGATAGTAATATCAATCTCTTATGTAGTTAGGCTCATATCTCATTAGTATTGTATCTCTTAAGTGAAATCCTTTATAAACCTAACATCAAGTCAATCAAATTTTATGTTGAATTAAAATAAATAATTTGAGTAAGTAAGACCCACCATAAATACATTTATGATTGAAACATCATACTATTTAGTGTGAAATAATGAAAGTCAATCAAAACCAATTAAATCAAATATCACATTTGTATTTACAAATCCAATAAATCAAACCAATCAAATTTGATTTTTCACACCTGTCTATTCTCGTATTAAATCATTTATTTATTTTGAGCATATGAAATTTTGATTCATTTAAGATTATTAATCTTATACAGAAATTTTCTAGAAAAAGTATAGAGTTGTAAGACAACAAATAATTATTTGTTTTGAAGATGTCAATACAATCACACGCTAAATCTCATATAATTACGTGAAAAACTAAAAAATGTATTAAGTAACTCTGATATTAAAAATATATATTAGAACTTGGAACTCATTCATCATTATGCTTCAATGTAATCAATAAACCCTAAATCTAGCCAATTTTTTCAATATAAATAATTTGTCTCCCTGTTAATGTTGTTTTTTTTTACCTCATTCAATGTTTTATATACAGATTTTTTTTTGGCTTTGTTCTTAATTAATTAAAAGAAGATTTTCCTTCTTTTTTTTCATGAACATGTGATAAGTTTTATTTGCTTCCCAATTCGTTTGTAGAGGAACGACGCAAAGGGTTGGACTTCCCCAAAATCACTCTACGCAAAGAAATGGGCAGGCTTTTGTTTGGGCTTAACAAAGCCCAATTCCATACCAAAATACGCTTGAAGCAAGCTTAGAACACCAACAAAATATAATAGAAGAAACATGGTTAGAGTAAAAAAAATACAATTAAATTTAAAATACCTAAACTAAATATAAAATCAGTTAATGTAAAGGAATTATAGTAATATTAAATAATTAAAAAAGAAAAGAGAAATATATAAGTAAGAAATAAAATGAAAATAAATATTGTAGATAAAGAAATGGAGATGAAATTATTTTTTAAATTTTTTAAATTTAATATTAATATTTTTATTTAGTATAATAATTTTTGTGTATTATAATAAAAAGTAAAATAAAATATAAACTCTAAAATAAGGATGAGTATTCATAAACATAATCCATTATACAAGTGTTACATTTATACTTTTTTTACATTTGAAGAAATACAATTGATTGTGTTTGTATGACATAATTAATTAGGTTGTAATTATTAAAAGTCTTGCACATGTTTTTTGCATGTCTGTGAGAAAAAAAAAAAAACAAGATATACTTTTTTTAAAATTTTTTTACTTGGCCATGTTCATTATTATTATTTTCACTTTCTTTATTTGAGTCTTTCAGATAGGCTATTCAATGAAAGTTGTGGAATAAGATAAATCCGAATTGGCATTACACGAAATAAAAATGTTACCAGAAGACAAAATAAAAATTTCACCAAAAAATCCTGTTCTATCAGAAAAAAGTATATTTTTAGCAATTTTTTATTGTTGTATTTTTAAAATTTATATTTTAGTTAGACAATAAAAAATAAATAATTAAGATATGTAATGTTTAAAATAGATTACCACATTTAATAATTGAAATTATGTTGTAGTTAATTTACGGTTGTGATATTGAATAAACAAACGTATTTAAGAACGTCTTAAAAGAAATAGGTTTTCTAATTTGAGGAACAAACTATGCAATAGATTAAAATATTAGTTGACGAAAAATTAATATAAATTTGTAATTAAAAATTTCCAAATTTATGAAATTATAAGAATAGTATATCAAAAGGATCTGGAATAAATGAAAGTTTACTCTTTGATAGAAAGCTTAATACAATGTTTATTTATGAAAGATGTCAGGTTACATCCAAGTTATAAAAAAAAAAAAAATATCTTATTAAAGGACATATATATTATCTAAATATGAAGAATTTGTAACAATATCTATATCCATATATATATATATATATATATATATATATATATATAATTGTATATATTGTAATATGTTATTTAAATAGTATTTTAATATATAGAGTTTTGTATTTTTATCTTTCTAAAACTTTTTGTATTTAGGATTTTTGAAAAATTAAAATAATACTTTCTATAAGTTTTGTACTGTTTATTTAAAATAGCAAACATTTTTTCTTTGGAAAACTCAAATCTCCCAAGGTAGATATTGTAAGTTTGGTGTTGAATATACATTAATTTGAGATGCTAAAATTTAAGTGTTTTACGAGCTAAACATTTTAGTTTTCTTACCTAATCTAGTAAAGTTAGACTTTTATCTTCTAAAAAAGTTTTAAAATAAGTTTATGGGATACATAAACTTGTAAATAATAACTAATACAATTTTTCTTGAATTTATATACGCACTCAATAATATTAAATTTGTTTTCGGTAAAATATAAAAACTCTAATTTATGTTTGTTATTTATAGGTTAAAAGTAGATTGGTTTAAAAAAATTTGGAGCATTTTTTTCTTCCTCGTTTTTCTCCTTGCATGAAGCTCTCTCTCAACATCGATTATACTTTTTTGTGAGTTAGGGCTTTCATCGATGACCAAAAGTCATGTTTTTTACCATTCTCATGTGCGATTCATTGAAAAATATCTTTTCCTTCAATTATTTTTCTGTGTTGAGGTTAGTTTACTATAATTTTCGCTAGTCTATGCGTGTGACTATTTTTGGGAGAACTCGGTCATAGTTATGCATAAATAACTTCCTTATTTATCTTGAATGTGAGAGTTTTACGATTTCGAGCAACAATGACGATGTTTTCGGAAACAAGAACAATAGGAGGTGACAAAGAGAGGATGTGAGGACTGAGTTGAGGATCTCCAACGAGTGAAGTTTGGAAAGTGATAACAATGACTATAACTTTGAAGTTGTGAAGAAAGACGAAGTGTTTGACGAACTCAATGACTTGGATGAGATGGCCTAGAGAGAGATATGGACTTGAAATAAAAATCATGTTTTTAGGTTTTGGCGTCTCTATAAAATGATCCGAATAATTTTTAAAAAGAAACTCCAAAATTTATGTGTATTATCTCTTCAATATACATAAATATCAACAAACATAAATTTAAGTCTATTATACCTTCAACAAACATAAATTTACATAAAAAAATTATGTCTATTGTAGTTACGTCTCAAGCACAACATGCACCGAAAAATCAACATAACATACGTTTTTTTTTAATTAGTGAATCTATTTTAAAAAGTTAGTGTTAAAGATCACAAATATTAAATGATCATGGGATTAATCATGTATGTCCAATCATGCTGTGATGACATTATAAGAAGGAATTGAGAATAGCCATGAAATTTGAGCTATTGGATGAGAGGTGACATAATGATAGGTGTAGGGAGGAAAAAGGTAATTTGATGGAATAATGTTAAGTGATTTCTAAACAAAGAAAAAATGGTCCTAATTGATATTGCCATGAGAGTGTTACATGTACCTTTCTAATGTCGAAATTGGAAATACAGAATGTCATCAATTCTCATATATAGGATGGGAGTCTTGTACTGTGATGCCATGTAATGTCTCTTACCATACCAACTTTATCTATATTGGAAATGTGCCACTCCGAACACTCCTATGCTATGATGAACTTCAACAACACATCAACCACACTTTCTCACAAATATCTGCTTCAAAATATTCTCTCATATTCTGTCAATCAATTTATAACTATATAAGGTTTCTGCTTGCTTCATTTATGACAACTTGTGACCAGAACATCCTATTCATAATGGGAACAATCCATCTAAAGTTTTAAATGTCATAATAATGTATCACTGTTTTCTATATTTGTTTTCAAAGAAATATTGTTAGAGTGGACCATTCATATATATTCACTAATACACAAACTTATATTATATCTATAATTTAAATACATTATACGCATAAAATATATCACATATCAGACATTCAGAAATAAGTATACAACTTACGTTAACACATTATTGGCAAGATGCACAAATCATTAATAACACTCCTGATGATATGTTGTTGATAAGATGTTGGATTTTAAACACATTTTCAATGTATAGTATAATATATCACTTAGTGCCTTCTACGAAGACTTACTCATATTATGTATATCTCACCAAAAATTAACACTTGATTAATAAAAACACCACTGATAACAAGTGATTTTAGTTTCTTAAGTTAGGATAGTTCATGTTTACAACCTAATTAAACTTACAAACCTTACTCAATTTGTTAAGATTAAATATCTTAATCTAAGTATTTTTATCATCATTTAGAATATATGATATTCATTTTTTCGATTAAATGTGTTTGTAATCCTTAAACTTTGAAATAAAATTAGAATTTGCTAATGTGTGAAACTTTGATACATTTTGGTTCTCAATCATTAAAAATAAATAGATATAATCATTTTAATTCAATTACATTATTTTTTTAACGTATCAAATGCATTTATTAGTTGACATTAAACCGAAAACATATTAAATAATATAAACAACTAAAATGCTAATACGAAACATGTTTAATATGTAAAAAAAAAAATAACCTAAATGGGTTAACAAAAATATATCAATTCATTTTTAAGGTTTAGAACCCAGAATATATTAAAATTTTGTATAAAGATAAATTTCAATCTCACATCACAATTAAAGACTAAAAACATATATCACCTTTATTTTTTTTTGGATAGAGAAATTAAAAAGCATTTAAAATACATGTATTTTTTTGAAGTATTTCAATTAACTAAATTAGAAGAAATTCAAATACCCTAAAAAAAGATAGAATTTGAAATTCTTCTCACTAAACCTCATACTTTTTACTCAATCCCAAAGAGACCCGACAAACATGACAGGCTGGGTTGGCTATATGATCTAAACGAATCAGACCGACCTGACGACACAAACGGGACGAGCAAGCCCAACAACTCAAACGGGTCGAGCGGGCCTGATGACCCAAATGGACTGGGTGACCTGATGACACATACAGGTCGGGCGGGCTTGACAACTCAAACAGGTCTATCAAGTCCTACAACCCACACCGTCCGGACAGGCCGACGACCAAGATGTGACAAGCTGGCCCAACGACCCAGACAGACCAGGCTGGCCCGATGACATAAATGGGTCAGCGACCCGATGACCCAAATTTTATCTCATAAGAAATTTAATTGTTTTTTTCAAACAAAAAATTGAAATGTAAGATATTTTTATTTATTTATCCAAATAAGTTATTTAGTAAATGAAAGGGATTTAATTGCAAGCAATTCAAATACAAAAATTTTAATTTCTGAGTATAGTTAAAATCTCCATCCAAACACAAAATTAAGTTATATAAACAAGTTTTAAAACTATGAAGAAAAAAAAATCATAAACTTGAACTAAAAATATGTATGAACAGTGTTATCCTGACATAACAAGATTCGGAATGATATAGTCAAAGGTGCATGTGAGTAAGATTTCCGAAAATGTTCCAATTTCTGAATTTCATGACCACATAGTGGATCTCTTTTTGAATGGTGTGGGTTCTCCCCTGCTTTACCATAGTGAATAACGCAGAGTTCAGAACTTTGAATAGAACTGAAAACTTTCAAATACAAGTTATTTTATTCAAAAAAAAGTATCGTTTTTAAAGTTTAGGTGTATGTGCCTTTGATGTAATTTTTTTAGTCTAAATTAACTGAAACTTACCTTTGGTATTTAAGAAAAAATGCATACACAGAATGCATGGATTATTGATACAGAGAAGTTGTGTGGTAAGTAATTATTAGACATAAAATTTTACCCTTACATGTTCTTTATCCCTGAATTACTGGAGTACTGTTTGATATGTTCACTAAATTACAAAATGGCACAATAATCGTAAACAGCGACGTGTTCAGCCAAATTTTGTTTTCATCTGGATCGTTCCCGTCAGCAAAGTACTGAAAGCCTAGTACAGCTAAGTTTGTCTTTGATGTTTTGAATACCCAAAAGGTTTCTATAATAACTTGGTAAACATAATCAAGTTTTTCACCATTAATCATACTTAACAGTGGATCATCCCAGATGCTTTCAAACAATAACATGGATAATAGTGAGTAGTGAGAGGACCATGTGGAATGATTTCTAAGTTGCAGAAAAACGACAGTAAAAACAAAGGGGAATTCGAATTGGTACACAAAATAATTGAGGGAAGAGTAAAACGAAACGATGAAAGAGAAAAATGGGTTGCAGAGAACAGCATAGGTAGGTGTTGGGAGAGAAAAAAGAGGAACTTTAATTGAAGTAAGAGCTATGTTTTTATTGGGAGAGCTTCATCAGGGCTACATGCAGAGAAGGAACATGCATTGTTTCTTTTTACACAGCTATCTGGTTTTGGGAGCTGAAAGGTGAAGAGAGAGCTGAGAAAATAGAATGAATGAGAGTGGTTCATCGATTAGCTAGGAGTTAAACTAAGGAGCAAAGGGTAAAACAGTTGCAGAGCACAGAGAGAGTTGATTTGTGGTACAGTTTAGGGAATGCCTTCACGAGACACGAGTGTGTCAGATGTTTTGGGACACTGAGGTATCTTTCTTTTCGAGGATACGTCCCTCCACAAGGTAGCAGGGGACAGATGAAGATAGAGATTTCACTATGGCCCTGTTCTCTTCTCTCAGCCTTTCCCATCTTTTTCTTTTCATTGGATCACTGCACAGTTTTTCCCTTCTCCTTTTCCCACTTGTGAACTGCTTTTGCCTTTCAAGAATTTGATTCTACCAAGGTGGTTACCTCACTCCTTCTGTTTTATACCACCAACATGGTTTCTTTGTCTACTATGTTGTAGTTTTTTCCTCTTTGAATGTAATGTGAACACCAACACCTCAATTGAACTCTCTTTATATTTTATATTCCAGTATTTTAATGTTCTTTGGTTTTGCTCACCATGTTCAGAGACGTTTTTGTCATGTAATGCAGATTTTGACGAGGTGTTTTATTTATTGTGTCTTGAAAAACTGTGTCTGTGTTTGTTTTTTTAGGTAGGTTTCCCACTAGCACTATTATTCAAAGGCCCCAGAAGCATTTCCCTGAGGCAGCCAATGGAGAGAACCATTAGGTGGTTGAAGGGGTTGTTTGGGATAAAGACAGAGAAAGAGCGCAAAGAAAATTCAAATCCTGGGACCAAATGGTGTCACTCAGACAGAGATTCCAGAGGTTTATGTCATAATCCTTCCACCATTCCTCCCAATATTTCACCTGCTGAAGCTGCTTGGCTACAATCCTTCTACTCAGAAACTGAGAAGGAGCAGAACAAGCATGCCATTGCAGTTGCAGTAGCCACTGCAGCGGCGGCTAATGCGGCGGTGGCTGCGGCTCAGGCTGCTGTGGCAGTGGTTAGGTTAACCAGCCATGACAATGGCAGAGACACCGTGTTTGGTGGTGGACAAGAAAAGTTGGCTGTTGTCAAGATTCAAACTGTGTTTAGAGGATACTTGGTAAGTCTATTACATTACATCCTAAAACACTAGTTGGATTCTATTACATATCATTCTTAGAAGTCATAAAGAGAAATACTTTGATCTTGCAATTCTTTGATTTTTCTACCCAGGCAAGGAAAGCATTGAGAGCTTTAAAAGGATTGGTGAAGTTACAAGCACTGGTGAGAGGGTACTTGGTGCGGAAGCAAGCGGCAGCAACCCTGCTCAGCATGCAGGCTCTAATTAGAGCTCAAGCCACTGTGAGATCTAAGAAATCTCGCGGACTCATGACCACAAAGAATGAAGCACACAGGTTTCAAACACAAGCGCGAAAATCCATGGTAGTTTTGTAGGAAATTAATAGATCTTAGATTCCTGTCCACTATCATGAATTGTGATAAACTTATAGTGATTGTTGTCACACTGTTTTTGCAGGAGAGATTTGAAGACATAAAGAGTGAGTACATAGCTCCCATCCACAGCAGAAGGTTATCATCTTCCTTCGATGCCACAATGAATAATGCAAACAACAACAACAGTGTTGATGGGAGTCCCAAAATAGTGGAAGTGGACACTGGCAGGCCAAAGTCAAGGTCTCGCAGGAGCAACACATCAATGTCAGATTTTGGCGATGATCCATCGTTTCAAACACTTTCTTCTTCTCTCCCATTCACTCATTTAGCCATACCAAACCACAGGACTTTTCTGGACTCAGAGTGGGGCTTAACAGGAGAAGAGTGCAGATTTTCAACAGCACAAAGCACCCCACGCTTCACCACCAACTCTTGTAGTTGTGGCTCTCTTGTTGTTGCCCCTATGACACCTAAAAGTGTTTGCAATGAAAACATGTTGTATGGGGAGTACCAGGATTTTCCAAACTACATGGCCAGCACTCAGTCTTTCAAGGCGAAATTGAGGTCTCATAGTGCTCCGAAGCAGCGTCCAGATCCTGGTTCAAAGAAGAGACTTACCCTGAATGAGATGATGGAGTCCAGAAGTATTTTAAGCGGGGCTAGAATGCAAAGGTCTTGCTCACAGATTCAGGAAGCAATTAATTTTAAGAATGCTGTGATGAGTAAGCTTCAGAAATCCACAGAATTTGGTAGTCAATTTTCAGGCAGAGGAGGTTGTGATTGGTGAAACTTGTGATAGTCAATTTTCTTTTGTCTTTTCATGTTGTTAGTAGTAGCTGTGTGTTTCTGCACCCCCATGATTGACAATTTGAGAACATACAGTGAATAGAGAACAGGGGAGACAAGACAAAATAGGAGAACAAAGAGAAGTTCCCCCTTGTAATTTGGTCATGGAATTATCCTCATCATAATCAAATGTTACAGCAATTAGTTTTCTTCCTCACAGTTCAGTTTTTTTTTTTTTTTTTTTTACTGATACTATGCATTTATTCTATTTCTCTGTACAGTTTGTTAAATTTGTTAATATTTAGGCAAAATAAAGCCTTAATTTAAGGATCTGAAAGAATGGTGTTAAAACAACAAGACTGTTCTAAAGTTTGAATGGAGTATAAAACATCAAGACACTTAGTTCAAGATTGCATGCTTGTTAAGGTTTTAGGAGAAAATAATTGTTTACTAAAATAATTTATTTCACGAAAAAATACAAAGATTTATAAATAACCTGAAGAAGTCATGACCTGTGAGAAGACCGTGTTAAACTGCAGAATATGCAGTTATTTAATGAGTGCAGAGAGTTCAAACAATTCAATTATTCAAATGGTAACTATAATTAACAGTTAATGATTGAAAATTGTATTTAGTTTATGGAGTGTGAGAAATGTCAGGGAATGCAGGTTTTTGATTATCTCTTCTTTCTGAATTCTGATTCATCACAATCACAGTACTATAATCTGACCTTTTTTATGTCGTTTCTTCAAATCTTTCCCTAATTCTTTTGAATTTTGAACTGTAAGGTAAGTGGTGATTTTTGTTTTTTATTGTCTCTTATGTTGATGCATGTTGCTTCGATAATCCCAAAAATTTCACCCTTCTTACTACCTCAGTTATAAGTAAAATTATCTAATTTTTAATTACTAATTAACAATAATAACATAAATTTGTTTATGCTTTATTTATTTAGCATTCTTGATTTTATAAAATTAAAAAACATTTTTAAATTACCTTATCTATATTTATTAGAAATAATGTTCCATTCTAAACATTAAAAGATATTTTTCAAATAATAACATTGAATTGTTTAAAATTTAGTTAGATTTACATTCATTAAAAGGATTATTATTTTTCCTACATTTGAGTCCAGAGGAAGTTATTTAGTTTCTAGTTACACTTGCTAAATGAAGTATTTAAGTGCAGGTTTATAATTGTATGAACATTGAGCGCTTGTAGGCTTTAGTTAAAGAAATATTAATTGTTGAGATTTCTCAGTTATAGTACATGTCTTAAATTTTATATATTATAATTAGAAACAAGTAATATTAAATATGAGTATTAAATCTGTAAAGTATAACATTTAAGGGAGGAAATTAAATGCTTTCTATCCAAATAATTATGGACATCAGAAATGTTTTGATGAATGCTTTAATTTTAAAATATGTATATATGAAAAATATATAATATAAGTGAAAAATAAAATATATGTATAATATTTAGATATCATACAAAGTAGGTCAAGTAGTCACTTTTGAACTATCATCTAATCACAGAATACTATAAGTAGTAATTTTGTTAACTTTTAGAAATTACTTTCAAAATTATATTACTAATAATATTTTTTTATTAGATGTCATGGTAAATTTTTTAGAAGATACATGTCTAATAATAGGGGTTTGTGTTGTGTTTTAAGGTTTTTGTCTTTTTATGGGCCTCAACATAAACGGGCTATATCTCTACTGTCCTAAGCCCATAATACTAGAACATGCTCTCGTTAAAAGGACCAAACAAATCAAAAAAATGTTATATTGGCCACTGTATGATAAGATATGATAAGGTGTGATAAAATAATTCTTGTATTTTATTTAGTAAGTTGTCTAGAGTAATGATAAAATAAAATTACTTTATTATATTATTTATCTTATCTTATTAGTAAAAATCATTATTGGATCTGTTCAAATTTAAAACATCCAAACGTATTAATCAATCATTTTGTAGAAAAGATTTATACTCATCAAGTTAAAATGTTGGGTTTGTGGGTGTTGTATGAATTAACACAATTTAGGGTTTCTAATCGCAACTAAAACAATACCAATATGATTTCCTTTATTGTATAACTTGTTTTGGGCAGTACAAATATCAGAAGTACAAAAGTATTTTAATATTTAAAAAATTACTACTCTACTAGTTTCACGAATATGTAACTTTGACCTGTATAAAAATTAGTTACACATTTAATCATATAAATTTTGTAAAATTAATAAATTTTGGTCTTTCGTTGATATATCATCTAATTATCAATTATAATTCTCAATGCATCTCTTAAAATTACAAGTCTTTACTAAATTTTACTATTAATATAAGAAATTCATATAAGTAATTGATAGAATTATCACCTATTAATACATAATGGATAAAAATCATTTAAATTTTAAAAAAATGAAGACTAAATATACAATTAATTTTCTATAGAATGTAGAATTGATTTTTTTGAAATTACATTGATCAAAGTGGATTTAAGTATTAGAAAAGAAAGAAGAAGACATGTTAGCAGGAATTTCATATTAATAACAATATTAAAGAAATTCATATCAATAATTAAAAAAAATTATTTGAATTTGAATTTTGTTTTTGATAATTTTTTTTTATTTCCTCAAATTATATTTTTTTATTAAATTGTATCGTATTTTTTCTTATAATTAATTTTTTAAAAAGTAGTTTTCTAACTTGAAGATAAATTCATTTTAGTTTTCGAAGTTCACATCGTTAACAAATTTGTAAACACAAACAACTAGTAGAATACTTATATATATATATATATATATATATATATATATATATATATATATATATATATATATATATATATATATATATATATATATATATATGTATGTATATATACAAAATTGTATATATTGTAATATGTTATTTAAATAGTATTTTATAGTATCTAGAGTTTTGTATTTTTATCTTTCTAAAACTTTTGTACTGTTTATTTAAAATAGTAAACATTTTTTCTTATAATAGTTTTTATCTTTCTTAAACTACCACAAAAATGTGGTTCTTTCTTATCATCATCCTCCTTTGTTTTTTTTTTTCACTAATGAAATTTGATTTAAGTTATATTTTGAGACTAAATTACAGTAACTTGTGATTAAAAATTACTTTTAATTTTAAGGAGAGCAAAAAAAATCATCATTATAATATGGAGATTAAATGAAGTGATTAAAATATTAATTTCGGAATTAAAAATACTTTAAAATTAAAGGAGCTAAAAATATATTAAAGTCAAGTTTTGAATATTACTTTATTCTTGTTATTTTCTTGCACCATAGCACGAAAGACCAAAATAGAACATGTAAAATATTTTTCTCATCTTTTAGAAAGAGCATGTTTCTTCTTTTTAAAATATTTTAAAATTCATATACATGTTATGTTGATTTTAGTTTTGGCAAATATAGCCTATAGGTACAAGAATAAAAGCATAACTAAATTTTATGACATGTTTTTCTTAAAAAAAAAATGATATTATTCTGAAACATGTATACACGAGAAAAATAAGAGGGATGGAAGTAACGAGAATTCCCCGGGGCCCTACCCACTTTGACTAAAAAGAAAGTTATAGAAGAAATGTGAAGCAGGAAAAAGTGGGAAATGTGAAAGATACTGTGATAGTGTAATAATTTATATATTTATACATAAAAATTTTGTAATGAGATAAATAAAATTGAATCAAAAAGAAAGATTGATCCATTCAGAGCCATCGATGTAGCTAAGGGAAATAAACGGCTTAGCTTCCTCATCAGTGAGCTCCCTTGACCATGATACTCTCCCCGCGTAGCTTGCTCCTGCTCCTGTGCATTTGTACTGTCCATAGAACACAGTCCTAGTGGACCCAAACCAAACCAAACCAAAACCAGACAAAAATCAAATTAACAACACACTCACATGCCCATGCCAATATATATACAAAATAACAACAAAACATAGATCAATTCATAAATATCACTCAACTCAACTATAGCCAAAAAAGTTTATTAGGTGGCTAAGGTGTCACGCTCATTTCAGACTTTATGCACACTGAAGTGCCTTATCTATGTAAGCAAATATAGTTGCGTTGTATGTGGTTTCGGGTTAGGACTCTACCTATGTTTACCTACCATTTTTCTCATAAAAGTGCTACTATTTTCTTATTCTTCATAAAGGTCATGTTTCTAACATTTTGTGCATTGGAAGGGGCATGATTGATGAACCAACACGTAGACTTCCACCACACTTGTGTTCCTGGTGGCACAATACTCTAACTAGGCATACCCAACAATGCTCTTGTTCTGGCATGAGAGAATGGACTCATTCATTATTCTGGTATGTTGTTACCATGATCATAGAGGCTTACTTAGTGCGTTTGCTTGTCACTTAGCACAAAAACATTGAGAATTTCTGGGGCTATTTCTGACTTTGTCTAGTGCGAACTTCTCTGAGGCAAAACGACAAACACTCTGTGGCCCTACTGTTGCGAAAGGTATTCAGAACAGAACCACAGAACATAATCTTTCTAGGCAACACACTACACTTTCCGTTACCGAGAGAGATACCTTTGGTGAAAATACTCTTAACTTGTAATCTAATCAGCTGAACCTATATACCCATTGAGAAAAACACTTTATTTTTACTCTCTCGAGGTAATTTGCATGTGTTTTTATAAAACATTAAAGAAAAGTGAGTTGAAGCAGAAAAAGTTGAGTGATGAAGGAAATGTTTAAAGTACTTACATTTCACGGTTAGGGTCACCCCAGTTATACCATCCTTTGGGAATGATGATGTTGTCCATGTAAGTGTAAGCAAAGACAACGCGAGAAAATGGACCCCAAGCCCTTCCAAGGTAAAGTGCTCCTGAGCCCGTGACCTTACAGTGAACGAACGAGAATCCCGTGTCCTGTAATAAGCTGCTCCTTCCTTGCGCTGTTAGGGCCCCTGTAACTTGTGCTATGGCATGCACGTGACACCCCTGCTAATAAGTCAATAATCATGCTTTCAAAAATCTTACCAAACCAAACCATGCTTCGTTTCAAAACAACGTAAATGGAATGAATAAGACATACAGGTACGTACGCAACAACTTAGATTCCATTTCTCATTAATTTATCGAAAAACCTTGGTTGTGAAATTTTGGAGAGAAAATCTAACCTCAAAGAGAGAGAGAGCGTTTCCAAAGATGAAATCAACAGAGCCTTCGATATAACAATCCTTATAGTAATGCCTACCCAGATGATCATAGAGTGTGTCCTGTGCTCCCAGGAATTTGCAGCCTAGGAATATTGCATTGTCTGCTGAAATTCTTAATGCCACTGCTTGCTTTCCTACTGCTCCTGGTGCTGGAATCGGGGTAGTGTTCTGAAATCCCATTCAACAACGTTTTTCTTGTAGAAACACAGACAGAGCATGATTTGTATTCAAGCAGAGGAATGGAGGTTGTTACTTACTTTGAATGTGATATTCTTGGCTACGAAAAATGGTGAATTCACTGCAAAAGTTGCAGAACCATAGGTTCCCAATGGCTGGCTTTGAGCAGTGTCACCCCACTGAACAATGGTGTTATCCGCTCCAGCTCCTTGTATTGTTATGAAGGATTTCAAAGGAGGAATGTTAACTTTCTCCCTGTGTGATTACAAAATTTAACAAAAAAAGAAAGTGGCAAATAAGAGATTTTCGGTCAAATGCGAATCAAAATTTGTCCAGCAATGAACATAGAAGAAAAAGCTTGCAATTTGTGAAAGAAAGAATAAAATAAAAACAGGACAAGTCTCAGGTCTGAAAGAAAGGACAGTTCATTAGGTGCAATGTCTCCTGTAGTCAAAGACCAATCCTCAGGGCATTTGAATGAAAAGGAAAAGGACACCCAAGTTATTATCACTTCCCTATGTACCAAATAGCACAAAAACAAAAACAACAAATAATAATAATAATAATAATAATATTAATATTATTTTTATTGAACGTGAACAGGACAAACAGCGAACCCCATGTCTCACATGAACAAAGATAAAAAGAGACAGCACATGGCAAAAAGAGTTGAATGTGGCAGAATTGAAGTGGAGTAAGTAGAAATATAATACAAGTACTTACGTGTAAACCCCTGCATGGACCTTAATTACCACTCTCACTACATTGATGAATGGAAGGGAATCAATGGCTGCTTGAATCGACGAAAAACCTCCTTTGCCCGGCTTCTTAGAAACGTGCAAAGTGTGAGAAGGAAAAAGCTTATTCTTTGCTGTCTTAAAGACAGAATGTTTGAGGCCACCCACAAATCGCACCCATTCCATGAACTGTTCTTCTGAAAATTGAACTCTGGTCATATTGGTAGATAAACCATTCCCAGGCCTGGGTCTAATTCCCTTGGTGTGGCATTGTGTTGAACTGGGACTGTGTAGAAGAATGATAACTACTACCAAACCATAGAAAAGGGAATGAAAAATTGACATTCTCAGAGAGAATGTGATGTGAGAAAAAGAATAGTAAGGAGGGGAATGTGGTTGGGAAGTAGAAGTGTTTCACGGTTTATATACAAGTTAATAGTACTTGTTTATAGGTGGCACTGGAAAGTGAAGCTGAATCAGAGAATCAATGACAGAGAGATAGGTCACGGGTGCTTCTACTGACATCTAATGAGAGAGAGGGTGAGATGGGCAATCCAAACCACAGGACAGGTTGCACTTTTTGCCTATAAAAATGTTGTTTCATTTTTTTTTTTTTTTATGTTTGGCCACTTTCACTTTGTTGTAATTGTTGTTGTTTGTTTGGTGCTGCCCGTGAGCCCCTCTCTTTCTGTTTGTGTGTGATCGTGAAATTATTCTTGTTGAGAGATGACGGGTCGTTTCAGATTGTGCTCCAAACAATACCATATTTTGGAAAATATATTTTACTCTGCTAACTCTTGTGGAGCTGCATGCTTATACTACCTACCTACCTTGAATCATCGCCGTTCAGTGGTTGGACCCTCCTATATATATATAATTAAAATGCTTCTTCTTTACTTCAGAATTTTTATTTCGAAACTTGTAATGGTTGAGGTTGGTGAATCAGAGAAGCACCATGCTCTCTCCCAAGGAATAATTGGTAAAAAATAAAGCCACAAAGCAGTGCTGTGGCCTTAAGTTATAGCTTCAATGAGGTGAAAGAACTCACTATGAGCCATAAATAGTCACTACTTTGTGCTTTGGAGGACTATAAATTTTTGTTGGTTTTCTTTTCGGAAGATTCTCAGTTTACGCCATTTTTATAATCCCACTGTCTTCAGTGGCTTCTCTTGCTGGATCATCTTTTGTTCTTTAAAAAAAATGGTTCGCTATTAGCAAATCTTACCCAAACACTACTTACAATGTGTACGAGAAAGCGCGTATACTTCAAATAAAGTGTTGTTATAAAATAGTATAGAGATTTAGAGAATATAAGGGGAAAAACCGTATCGATTTACAACAGTAATTTTGTTCTGCAATAGATGCCAAGAAAGAAAACAAATGTATCAAAAAATGATACTGTTATTGTGAAAAAAGTTAAGCCTACAAACGCTTGAATTTGATCCAAACCTTTATGACAGAAAAAGAAATGAAAGGGTTATTGTCAATTGAAGGCCCCGCCAACTCTAATAAGAGACAACTAAAATGATGTATGAGTTCAATAATTTCAATCAGAGGGTGAATTGCTCTTTATCTGTTCCAGAACCATACCAGACCATCAATCATAATTTTGTCTTCTATAGAAATTTCTCATTAGAATTTAACTAGTTGGTCTGTTTGGGAATCGTCATCTTAATAAAAAAGATTAAGCTGTAAGAAAACTTTTGACCGTAATATTAACTAATCCAAATGTTGAAAATACTTTTTTTTTTTTAAAAAAAGTAACTGCCCTTCAGATTAATCAACTTTGACCGGTGTAAAAAACTTCTAATTTGTATATATAGAACTTTTTTAAGAGAAGATGCAATATCAGTTGACAGAAATTAAGTATTTATTAAACCAGTCATGATTATAATTAATATAAAAAAAATATTTTTTTTAAAGTCTTTTTCCTATTCTGAAAAAGTTTGGGCCTCATCTTTTCGTCATAGATCTTTAGAATCTTTTTTTAGTTCTAACTTTCATTTTGTCTTTCAAAGTTGAAATACTTCAACCTTTTCTCTCTTTTTAGAAGTTCTGTCTGTGAAGTTGCGATATATTTCTTAAACTGATCAAACGACGTTTTTTTCATGTAAGTTGAGCTCCAACTTTCACCTTTCTTTTTTTGTTTGTTTTTTTGTTCTGAATTTGTAATGGGTTCTTTCTAGAATCTCACCTTCGTACTAGTGTTTATTACTTCTCAGTCTTCTGGTGTTCGTGGAACTGTGGTGTTCCATCTTATTAGAAGTTTCACGTCAACTAAAGATAACATAGTTTCATAATATATAAGTAAGGTACAAATTTCACCTTACAAACTGAGTTTATATGATTTAGTTAGGCTTAAAACTTATTTCTAATATAATATACTTCTTTTATTATAAATTTATTTTATTTAAATAAGATATCACAAATTATACTAAAATGAACAACATTTTACGACATAACAAATATCCATTTACAAAGTATAAGCAATTAATGTCAGGTTTAGATGTAGATATATAATGTAACAGCTACAAATTTGACGAAATCAACTTCCACCACAATGTTCATTATCGAGAACTCTAGCAGAAGACACAGAAATAATAGAATGGTGAGAGTGGCACGAGCCGCGAGACATGCACTCGTGTCAGCTTATTGTAAGTAACGAACAGGGCCTATATTTTAGTTTCATGTGTTACAAGATTGTACAACTTTTACACGAGTTAATTCTATTTATAATTATTTTTTAAAAACTAATCCAGATGGAAGATATAAAAGAAAAAATTAACCCGATTCTAAACTTAAACGTTGGACACTTATGAAGAGAAGATAATGATAGATAGTTTAGAAGGCAGCATTAATTGAATCGACGGGATAACAGCACAAACTGATTAGCCATTAGAAGAGACATGGTGTGCAGAGAAAGTCAAGATCCCTCACCCTGTCTGTCACTCATGCTTTAATGGCTTTAAATCGCACATTTAAATTATTTTTTTTAGAGAAAATTGTATCTAAAGTGTTTTGCTATTAATAAAATCAAGATTATTACATATTTATTTAAGTTATTAAATTTTATTTGTTTGTAAGTTATTACTTACCTATCTTAATTAATGTAAGACATTTTTTACATAATTTAACAAAAAATAATTAAAAATTTGTTTGCTTTCAAATCAAAGTAGCTGATTTTTTTTAAGAAAAGTTTAATATATTTTTAATTCCTAAACCATGAAACTAAATTAGAATTAATTCGTATCTCATATTTTGTTATAATTTGATTTTCAAATTTTAAATATAAATAGATGTAGTTAATCTTCTATACTATCTGACATATAGAAAATTTTTAATTTAATTGATTTAAAAAAATTATATTTATTTATTTTAAAGTTTGAAAAAAAAATTCCAATTTAAATTCAAGTTTAAGAATTAAAAAATATTTATTTATTTTTAATTTTGCGGTTATTATCAAATTATGTATGTATTGTACTCAATTTTTAATATTATTTACATAAAATTTATTTGGAAACTTTTAGAGTAAAATAGAATTGATACAAATTAAAAATGAAATTCAAGAAAAACCAAATATCAATTCAAACTTTTCAAATTCTTAAAATACCTCATATGCTGTATACAAATTTATATTCAAATTTGAACAATCCGTTAAATTAAATAATTTAATGAAATAAACATACTAAACTTAGATGATACAAATCAAATTAAAATATATCATTAAATTTAATTTGTACATAATTATCAAATTAAAATTCAATAATTCCTAATTTAATTTATAAAAACAGAAACTTAAATTAATATTATAAAATACAAATCCAAATTTACACAGAAGAAAAAGATTCGAAGCATTTTGCGAACATCAATTCGATTACATGCTTTTTGTTTTCATAAAGTAAACTTCGAGATTTAGTTGATTCCGGTAGAGAAGTTATATTCATCAAATCATTTATCCATTATCAAAGTAATTATAAACACAATCAATACAAGTGGTCCAATAAAGAATGAAATAATATATTTAAACAAATAATAAATTTTGTTTGAACTATGATTCTGATAATACGTTCAAAAATAATTATAAGTCTAACTCAATTTTATAAAATTAATTTGTAGATAAAGTTTATATTTATTTATAAGTTATGAATTTATTTATTTTTAATTAACGTGTGACTTCCAACAAAACATACTTTTTTATTACTAAAAATATTTAAAAACAAAAAAATAGAACATATCAAAAGTATTTTTAATATATAATAAAATTATAAATATGTGGGATATCTGTCATCATCTGATGGATACTTTTCTTACTTATATAGGCATGCTCAATAATCGCAAATGCAACCAAGAAATCGTAGTATCTTGTTTAAGTACTTAAAACACTATTACATTTACTGAAGTCCTAAAATTTATCGAAAAATATGTTCTTTGGATGCTCGGTTACAGTTAATTATACACGATCAATGTTCATATTAAAATATTGTAATATGTACTAATCTCTTAAAGAGGAAATACAATTCGTTTATTTTTACTAATTTTTTTCATTGGTTTTTACATTGTAAAAACCAGAAATGGTACAAAATCAACTATTAGTCAATATTTATGAGTTTTAATTCTACGAATAATTGAATTATAAAATATGTTTCAATTTAAATTCATACATAGTTTGAGAATGAGAGAATTTCTATGGCTTATTTCACCTTATATCTTAATTAGAATTTTGAAAGCGGTTTCGTGATTTTTTAATAAATTGTTTTTAATTTAAACTTAAGTTTTTAAGGCATCAGCAGAATAGTATTAAAAAACGAACCGATAAACAAAATAAAAAAAAAAAGATTTAAATAACCGATAAATGAAAAATTAGAAAAAAACATGTATAATTACGCATTATAACAAAAGTTTTCTCTTTTTTTTTGGCTCAGCATTCTCTTTTGAATATATAATAACAAGCATCTTAAAGGACTTATTTGTCATTAATTAAAGTTTATTTAAAGTTAAATATGATTCTTAATTTGTGAATCTAAATTTTTTAGTTAGAGATAAATTATTTTGGTACTCAAAATTTTATAATTAATGTTAGTGACCAATTTAAAAACCAATTTATAATTGAAACTATTTTAATTATTAATTTAGAGACTAATTATAATTTTTTGGAACTATTTTAATTTTTAATTTGGTCAATATATAGTGATTAATTATTTTTTATCACTAAAATTAGTTATTATTTAAATATTTTATCATAGTGTACTATAATTTTATAAATTAAATACTTTATTGATAAGTAAAGTATCAAACATGATATTTATCGAATATAAATACGTAATCCAAATTGAAATATCGGTGTATCATAAATTCAAACTAATGTCTTTGTATTAAAAAAATAAAATAATTTCCGACTAGGTTATTCTAAATTGTTATGCAACTTGTGAACAGTGTGTGGTTGTTTGTGTGTGTTTGTTTCTTCTTTAAGGTTATCCTTTTGTCTGTATAACAAGAATATGTTGTAGACGTGAAGCAACCTTACAATTCGATTGACAAATGAATATGATGAGAGAAAAACAACTTTTGTTTTGTGAGTGGAATCCAGATCCATTACCCAAATCTAATCGCAAAAAAAAATGTCCACACGTTCATTTGGATAATTGAAGCCAACACATGAGATAAGCATTGGTGTTTGACCATAGAATCAAACAAAACAACATAAGAGATTATAAAAAGCCAATCCCACTTTATAAATACGTACCTTAGACGCTGGCTTCTAAGATCAATATTTATTTTTCTTTTTAATAAACTATACTTTTTCTACAATTATGTCATAGGATTTAATTATACATAATAAAGAAAATTTCTAATTTTGTATTCAATATAATAAGTAGTTTCACATTACATATAAAAATAAATGTAGTGAATACTATATACTTGTCAACACTCATACTTAATGTTTATTTCTCTCTGACACCATTTAAATTTTTTTAGTTGATGTCAGTTCTTATAAGTATTATTTCTATTTGTTCATTATATACCATACATTTACGTCATATTTTTACTCAAATTGTTTAGACGCGTCGGAAGAAGTCATCATTAAATAATTATATGTATTATTTTTTTTTAAGAAAAAATATGGTAACTTAAACTTTACATTTTTAATGGCAAAAAAAAATATATCTTTTATAAATATAAAAATGTATTAAATTTATTTTATTTTAAGTTTTTTAACCTTTTTGTTTTATTTTGTTAATTTTTTTTAAACTTTTTTCCAATTATTTAATCGATTAAGTTTATACTATGTATTGGTATATATTTGTGTGTGTATATATGATTTTTATTTAAATACATGTATATAATACTTAAAAATTAAATATATTTATATATTCACATTTATTATTTCATAAAAAAAAATACTACAACACAACTAAATTTTTAATATAATGAAACTATAACTTTTTATTCAAATTAAGAATACCAATTAATCAAGAAATAAAAAAATCTTTTTATAAATTAAATAGAAAAAAAAAAGAAATTTTGGTTTTGTTTTCATTATATGTGGGTTTAAAATTCAACTTGATGCTCAATCAGTTTCCATCATATTTTTTTCTTTTTTGAGTGCTTGAATCAAATTAAACCTAACTATATTCGATGTCTTAATTTTTTAGTCAACGTATATCTTGTTTTAACTTTTAAGTTAATGAATCCAATGAATATATTAGTATGGTAGATGTAACATTCACTTTTATTAAAAGAATTGCTATTTATATTGTGTATTAAAATAAATAATTAGGTAATAAACATTAATGTTCCACACTGAGAGAAAATGTTTAATTTAGGACTAATTTTAATAACAAAAAATAATTAACCTAATAAATTATTTAGATATCAATTTATAAACTAATAATAATTAAAATAATTTTAAATTTATTACTAAATCGGTCACTATTTAATTGATCTCTTAATTAGTTACTAATATTACACCAAAATTCTATCTATCAAAATAATTGGTCTCTAAATTTATATCTAAATTAGTTACTAATAAAACAAATTATCACTATAATAAGTAATTATTTTTTATTTCTAAAATTAATCATTAATTATACATTTTTTTTATGTGTTCGTGCTAAAAACTGCCATGTTCCGACTTCTAAATTCATCTTCATCCCATCGATATCCATACCAACGCCACCCAAGCATTCATATAACAACTCTCTAACCTTTAACTACGTGAAGATGAAGTGACAAGTCTCCATGATACTCTGCATAATCCTTTGCTAATATCTGTCACAACCACAACTCAGATTTGTACTGAATTTTAGTTGTCACCCACCTATCCAACTAACAAAGTAATTAAGTTAAACAAGGTACAATAACAAGTAATTCGATGTTGACTTTTTCATCTATATGTTTTCTATTTTTTATATTAATTGAGTCAATGCATAAGTTAGTTCATTTAACCATGATGATTGTGTGTTTTTTTTTTTTTTTTCAAAAGAGTAAGATGAATTAGAGATTGATTCACTTTTTTAACGATCCGTAACATGAAAGATTCCCTCACTTTAACACTTCTACTATGTCTCAGGACCATCTTCATCTATGGGAAGATTTAAAAAAAATAGTGATAATAAAGATACTACGGTTGAAAATAGAGAGACGAGGAGGGTAAACAAAGAAAGAAATGAGTGATTAGGAAAAAGTTGAGAGAAATAGAAAAAGAAGTGAAAATGGAAATAAAGAGAAAGTAAATATACAACTATAGTTACGTTGTTTTGTTTTTCCATACCCCGTTATTTTCTCATCTTCTTCGTCAGAGACACCGTCCGCTATGGCCGACAAAACCGTCATGATTATCACCTTCAATTGATCTATGGTCCATGACCATAAACTATGGCTACACAAAGCTGTAAGGTAAAACCTGTGAGCAACCACAACAACTATTATTTCCACAAATCAAATCGTCTCTTTCTATGTCTGTAACCATGACCTGTGTGATTACAAAAAGATTAATAGAGTGATGACAGTGGTATACTAATGCTAAACCTGATTATTATGTGTAAACTCATCAAATCCTCTTTATATATTATTAACTGATTTTAACCTGGTCACAGTCTGAATAATTTCCACATAAGTGGTTCATTTCATATATATTCCACAGCCTGTCTCTCACCAACAACGATTACCTAAAAGTTCTCGCATACATGTGCTAATTGGCAGTCATGTAATGTGACTTTATTCTAGTAATAATGAAACACTGGCCATGATCCTATGGTATGAAAAACAAAGTAGCAGGAATTGATGATACTAATGAATCATATGTATATTAATGAATTAACAATAAGACTATATATTGAGGTCAGAAAAGAAGCAGAAGGTGAGGGCTTGAAAATTTTCCCCATTTTGTGCATAAAATAATAAGCAAGGTCTAACTATGAAGGTTGGATTTCAAAAGTTCTTCTGTACAGCAAAGGAAGAAGTTCTGGAGGCTCCGAGGAAACTCCGTCTTTTAGTTAGAACAGATACAAGAGTTCCTCTGGAAGCTTTCTTTGAAATTGTAGCCTTCGGAGTGAAGGATATTCTGGGGTTATCCAAGCCTCCCCCGAAGCTTTTGCATGATTTCATTTTCTTCCTGTAACAAGGTCTCTCTTTCTTCACAAGATCTTCTACGCTCTCTACGCTGGCTAGAGAACTGAAAGATTGGGCCTTTCCTTCATAAAACATAGACAAGCCCCTCCTGCACATTTCACATGTAATAAACTCTTGTTAACTCACCAACTTACACCAATTGAATAAAAAAGGAGGCATATATATATATATATGCATCATGACGCTGGATATTAATCTCTTACTTTATGGGAAGTTGGTTCATTAGCTCTGATAGTTCAAACAAGGGTCCGTTTGAATTAGATGATGAAGAGGATGATGATGATACCTCCTCAGCCAATTCTGACGATGAAAATGAAGACACAGAGTTTTCTGAATCTTCCGAGATTGATCCAATGGATGTCGAATCGCTGGTATCATCATTCACATCTTCCTTGACGATCCAATTGGTATTTCCATGGCCAAGATTATTCCCATCGATGATTCCCTTGACGTTCATTTCTGCGAAGATTTGCTCTGCCGATGAAGAAATTATAGATTTGTGTATGGTTTATGAAGTGGAATAGGCCTTCATTGAGGAAGGTTATCTGTTGATAATGAGACAGATATTATGATCCGATTGGGGTAGTTGTATGTATTTAACAGATAAAAATATATTGGGTAATGGGTGGTGTTATTTATAGGATTAGCATCATTGTTTATTATTCAAGTTGATGAGTATTAAGCCTTTATCCTAAATTTTGTCACTGTCAAATCACGTTATATCGTGCAAACTTAATACCCTTTAGTTTGTTTCTTCTTCTTCTTCTTCTTGTTTGTGTTAGTTGTATAGAGGATAAGGACTAAAAATGAAGACATCCATATCCCGAGTCGAGTCACCCATTGTTTTAGTTTTGGCGTGTGAAACTGTGGTCCCCCTTCTCCCCAACTTTGCTTCTTAAAGACATGACAGATGGGTATATTCCCACCTTTTAATGCATCGTTTATCACACCATATGTATCAATTTTCATTTTGTGACATTTTTAGTAAATGCTGGTGCTATGGCCAAGGACGACCAGGTTAAGGTCAAGTGTGGTTCTAATGCTCACGTTGCCCCTTTTCCTCATTTTTCTTCCAAGTTGTGGTACGATCGGGAACAATTTATGGGGCACCCCTATTCCGATATATTCTCTTCTTTAATTATCAAAAAACATAAACATTTTTCTTTTCATTTATCACCCATTTTTTAAATTTATTTTCTCAAAGATGATATAAATTGGTCATGCACTTACCTAACTTTTTTTTTGCTTAACCTTCTTCTTATTCTTCTTCTTGGTAGCTAAAGTCACGTGGTGCTACTTACTTGACCTCCAAAATTAATTTTACTCAATCTTCTTAAATTAACCAAGCAACCAACAAAGTATTGTATCCACGTGTTTTACGTTGTAATGGCACATTGCAATTGGTTCAACGTTTCCCCTCTTCTCAACCATGAATCATGCCATTTTCTCTACCAAATCTTTCAGAACTAACACAACATTAATTATTCATTTTTTTTTTCAAAATCACTCGAACCGGACCGGTCCAAATCTTCATAAAAGCTATATTTCATTTTATTAAATAGAATCAGTTGGTCGAAATGGTTATACGCTTGAAAAACATAAAAAACATCGAAGAATTAAAATGACGGTTGAATTAGTTATAAACTACAAAATTGAGAAAATTAACGGACTGAAAAAATGGTTTTTTTTTTCTGTTAGTTTTTTTAGAGATTTGTCATTACCAATAAATCTCGTTTGCTCTTTTTGAATTTAAATATAATACATTAGATTCGTTTTCTCTTATATATGTTTATTTTTGTTATATGTATTCATTTGTCGAACTTTTAAGTGGAGTTTAAATTTTAGTTTTACGAATTTAATTGTATTGCCTTTTTTTTATTAATATATTATATGATTATATTAAAAAGAAAAATTAACAGTATTTGTTGAAACATGGATTGAATCCTTGAACATTGATCCATCCATGGTTATAGTTGTGAGAAGATAAAGTATTATTGTGTTAGTTAGGAGAAGGGGTGGCCCAGCCAGTGGCAGTGGAGCAATTAAAAATTGTGTTAGTTAGTGATTTAAAGAAAGTTGATTTTGATTTTGCATAGAGCTAAACATTTGATGAAAAGCACATTAAGTCGTATATAGGATGAGGTGGAATATTTATAGCAGTTAGAATATATGAGGATATGTGAGGATAAGAAGGTTGACTTGTGAGGAATGATGTGGTGATACGTGAATGGCAATGGAAGGAGCACCACACGATTTTATTGTAATGTATTGACGGTGACAAGGGCAGGTAGGCCTCACCATATCTTCTTTATTTTGGGAGAAAATAATATCATGTTTCTTCACAATCTTATCTGTCTCCACCACTCATTCATCGCATTGTATATCACCATTTTTCATTTTATTTTAATATTTTTATTCAAATATCGTTATAAATCTGTATTGACGAGACAATTTTATAAATTTTAAGTTACAAATCAATTCTATAAAATTGAGTTAAGTTTAAAAATTCACTTCTAACAAATATTTAAATAAAATCTATTTGAAAAAAACTTTATAATTTTGTCTTTTATTTTATAGTGAAAATTAAAATTAGTCTATATTTATAATTTTGACTCAATTTAGTCTTTTATTATTAGATGAAAAACATATGTGAATAAATTTAACAAAATTTGGTTAAAATAATTAAATTCATCTATTTATATAGATGGAAGACTAAATTAATCTAAAATTTTTTTAAAAAAAAATACTAATTATAATTTTCATTGAAAATTAAAAATTTAAAAACATATTTAACCTTAAATAATGATATATTAATACTATAAAAAATAATATATTATAAAACATCAAAATCAAAGTCTATCGATATATTTAAAAATACATAAAAAGAAACCACAGCATAGACTCTAAATTCAACTTTCACCTTCATCCAACAAGTCGATCAACGTTTATGCGTTGTTTTCTTGATTCAATGTTTGCAGATCGGAAACCATAGTATTCCCCCATCTGAGAGAAACAATGGGCTAATGGATAAGATTTACTGTTTTTATTCAAAACCTATTACCAATTAATACTTAGCATGAGATACATGTGGGTTATGATAAAACCTAATTAGCGGAATGGATTTAGACTCCTCTCAAACAAACAAATATATAACTTATAAACAAGTACCGATTATTTATATCACTTTCAAAATAATTAATGTATATATACATTATTTTCAATAGACCATACATCCATACAATGTTGTTTTATTTAACAAAAGTAATTTCATCTTAATTAGATTCTAAGATTATCTCTAATGAAAATTTCATATTATAAAATCTTATTTTAGTTTATGTGCCTTATTATCTTATTTCTTTTTTAAGTCATTTTTATAATGTGTGTTGATATTATATAGAGCTCAACTTTAATAATCTTCTTTATATTTATATTTTTAAATTTTTTAAAAATCGTTTTTCTTAACTGGAATTTTATAGTATATAACTTTAAATGTCGTGTGTTATGTAACTTATTTTAAGCTATTTCTGCCATTTTCTGTAATGTTTATTTAACAAAAGCAATTTCATCTTAATTAGATTCTAAGATTATCTCTAATGAAAATTTCATATTACAAAATCTTATTTTAGTTTATGTGCCTTATTATGTTATTTCTTTTTTAAGTCATTTTTATAACTTGTGTTGATATTATATAGAGCTCAACTTTAATAATCTTATATTTTTAACTTTCAATACTAGGACCATACTGCACTTGTCTTAACCGATTTTAACCAGTGGTTCTGATATCACTTGTTAGGTTTATAGAGGGAGTTTCACTTCTCGGAGATATAACACCAATGAGACCTGAGCTCAACCATATAAGGCATTGACATCACTCTCAACCCAAAACCTTAGGGCAATATGTTTATGGGTCTTTATCTTTATATAGTGCTCTACTTTCTCATTTCTGATTAATGTGAGACTTAAACTCATACTTGGATTCCTAACAAATATTTTAAGATAATCTAAAACTGTAATTTCCATATTAATTACAAAATATATTCAAAGAGTCATAAAATAATTCCATTGAAAGTCATACTCAATTTTCAAACATGCATATATTGTCCTGTTATCACGTGAATAGTTCCTTATTCATTTCTCATACGTCTACAGACTATTCTTTCTTATTTGTGATATGGATGAAATTTAACGAATATTCTTTTGATACTATTAATTATCATAAAAATATAAAATTTATCTACACTAATATATATATATATATATATATATATAAATTATTTAAATAAAATTAATTTTTTGTCTTTTAATTTTATTGTAATATAAAATAGAGTTGTCAAAATGGACTGTCTGGCCCGCCCCAACCCAACCCATCATGGGTTGGTTATTTAGTGGGTCAACCCAACCCGGTTCACTTATAAGCGAGTCAAAAAACTTTGAATCCGTCCCAGTCCACCACGATTGGTGGGTTAAACGGGTTGCCTCACTAGCCCACTTAATTAAAATAAAATATAGATTTTTTTCTTGAGTCATAAATTGTAATTCGGATTAAAATTTAAATAAACTTAAATATAATCTAAATACAATACAAAATGATGTTAACCTCCAATACAAACCAAAATAAATAAATAAAAACAACAAATTACTATCTAAGATCAAAACATTATTGTCATTTATCTATAATATTAGAGTCTTGAATGGATAAATTCACAACATTTTCATCTCTTGAAGCATCTTCTTTATTCCATTTATTTGAAGTTGAAACTAGGTTTCCATTTGTCAATCCACAAATGTGTTTGGTTAAAAAAACAGTCCAACATTAAAAAGTCGAACATAATGTTTGTGTGACCATACCAGTTGGTGACCCGTGGTGAGTTGGGTTCTTGGTGGATCAAGTCAAAAATTGATCCGTACTGACTTTTATAAAAAAAATTTTAACCCAACCTGACTTAAATCCGTAATAGACCGGGTTGGTCTCGGATTTTAACCCACTTTCACAATTCTAATATAAAATGAATTATTTAATGAGTGTAAAATGAATAAGGAAGTAAAATTAAGATTGCTGTCACCGTTACAAAATGTTGAAGGGAAAGAGCGAACGAAGCAAATTAAAGGAGAGAAGGAAAAGTGGTGTAGATACGCAAGATATGAACAATGGCGAACGAAATGAACAAAAATGATGATGAAAATAGGTCCAGTCCTAGATATGTAGGTCATTGTCCATAAATAGATATGACTTTTGTCCTTTGTTTGAAAAGGATTATGGCATAATTGAGTTTTTTTACAGTGATGAACATAATCTATCAAAGTAAATAATGCAAAATCAACTGATCCGAATAAATCAAATATTCTTTTTCCACCACCATAAACATGGACCAAGGAAACAAAAATCATTAGAAAAAAATGTATCCAAAAGAAAATGAAATCACGTTAATCGGGAATTGTTTATTTTCCCTGTTGAGTGGAGACCACAACGTGTATGTTAGAAAATTGTAGTTTAAAATGGAGTGATGGATAATCGAGTTGTGCTTGGTCTAACAACAGTGACATAGGCCTAGGAGAAAGGTTTTTATTTTTGACTGAGCCATCACTAATCATAGCTTAAAATTGTAATTAATGATCACATCATCCTATTAGACTCCATGCCATGGTTATTAAAATCTCTAATAATTGTAGGACACTGTTGATAAAGTTTCTGCCAACTGTTATTGAACACAAGTGAGAGGAAACGATGGTTATCATTGATCGGGTAAGATTGGATTTGGATATGGTATAATTTAAATTTAATATTTCAAAATTTATATCTAATTATTTAATTTATTAGGTTAGTCGAATTTAGATTATTCAGATTGCGAATTAACTTATCTCATCCATAAAATAAATATATACTTGCCGTCAATTTAACTTGAAGTACTCAGTTAAAATTATTTATCTGGTAAATATATTTATTTTCTCACTTCTCCCATTCTGCATATTATTATGTTTAAAAATAGTAATGAATAATGGTAGTAAATTTTGAGTATGATCTTTTTTCAATGATGGTAGCAAATATAATTATTCTGTTATTATGTTTTAATAAAGAAAGAATTTTGAATGTGAATTGAATTAGAGGTTTCTCCTTTCTAAGGCGTAGCTTATGGACAGAAAAGTTAGAATTATGTTAGACTCGTAGCACTTCAATAATGGTGTATAACTCCTCCAGTTTGACCATGGATCCTAAATATGAGAGTTCGTTCTCATTAATTATACATACCTCAACGATGATATCTTGATAAATAAATAAATAAATAATAATAATAATAATAAACGATAATAAATAAAATAATATAATCATAATAATAAACGCTTTTATCTTTCTTTCCCTTTCTTTTTTTTTTTAATTTTCTTATGTATATGGAGTGAAAGGGTGCGTCTAATATGTAAGAAATTTTTCTATGTTTCTTTTTTAAATTCTAATATCATTTCTCATATTTTATTTCAATCAAAAGAAACACTTCAGAAGATAACAAAGTTTAAAACTATTTTTTAAAAAGGTTTTCTCTCTCTCATATTAAAAAAAAAATTCCCATGTTTGGGTTGCATGCAATAATTATTAGAAATTTAAGTAAATTTAAATGTTTAACATTAAATAGACATAGAGTGGTTGAACAACATATCAAAAAATTATAAATTAATTATCTTAATTTTGTTTTTTAAAGTTGGTGTCAATTATTTATACAAGTAAGTTTTATTCAGATTTTATTGTTGTTATTTTTTTTTCGATACATTTTTTTAAAAGTCAACAAATTGAGTTGAATAGATTAATCTTTGTTGATTTAGGTTATTTTTTATTTTTAGTAAAGTGTTATACGAGCAAAAGACTTTTCTAATTTTGCCTAACTTCTGAATCATTTCTTAGATGATCACAAAAATGAAGGTAAATCAAGTTTATAATTTCATTTTATCTTTGGGTGACTCTAGATTTGACATGAAGTTTAGTTACTAAGTTAAAAAATTTGATGAATTAACACATTACAAAGTTAATTAAATTTTGGATTTGCAGTAATTATTATGTGTAGGATTAATTCTTGATTAAGTGATCATTTGAATTAATTACATTTTGTTACTCTAAGAATGTTATATGTAAAAATTGAGATAAGTTGATGTTTTATCTAATTTATGGTGGAGAATGATGGATTTATATGGTACAGTGTATGTTTGGTTTCACATCAAATGAATCCAAAATTGATTTTAGTGTATATGAAATAATTAAAAAATCATGTTTATAGGTTGCTTCGTTCGTTTTTCAAAATCAATTTATAGTTAAAAAATTAACGTTGAAAGACAATTCACTAATTGTAATTTCTTTGTCGACCACGATCAATTCATTCACGTCAAATAAAATTGATTTGGCAACGCTTATACAAACATGTTCTTAATTTAGTTTTAGATTTTGTAAGTTTTGGATTATAATGATTTTATGTTTTTCTTGAATTTAAAGCAGTCATTTTGATTTTGAACTAGATTGATGGTATATGAGTTTTTGAAGCATTTGGCAATGTTAAATGTTGTATTAAATTTATTAATAATGTTTGAACTAATTAATATGTAAACATAATTATGTATCATATGTACATAGTACGGTATTAAAATCTTCTTAAAAATATATGGTGAGATATATCTGATAACATAATATATTATTAGATGAATGATAAGAAATTGAAAAAAAAAATATTGTATTAAGATTTGCTATAACAAAAACAAGAGATAAAATGAAATTAGTTTTTGTTAATGTTATTATCAATAAATTAATTATTAGTTTTGAATCAAATATATTTAATACATCGAGACTGATAGTGTGTATTACATACATATTTAATATTCAAAATGATTTATCAAAGATGTACATATACAATTTTCATCAACTTATTTGTAAATATTTTATTAACATTTATTATTTGATAATTTTTTTACAGTCAAATTTTAATTAAAAATCTATTAAAAAAGTGTTTTTCTTGCCCACAGAACTAGTCAACTAACACCTGAAACATGGATAAATTAGATAAAATCATATAAAGGTATTTCTATTCGCCCATCTTTTCTTATATAAAAAAATATATATTTTGATTTTCGTCCTCATTTGCGTAACGCTCTTTTACGTAATTTAGCGTAGGTAATTAATTAATGTATTATTATTTAAAAAATAATAATTAATAGAAATTAAAAAATAAAAAATTGAAATTGAAATTAAAAAATAAGTCACAGTATTATTGTAAAAAAAAAATAGTTGATACAAACATAAGTGCATTTATTTTTCTTTTCTCATAAAAAAAGGCCACCTTCACCCAAACAGTGCATAAGCACAAATTTGATTATTTGGTGATTAAAATTGGGTCATCTTGATTACAGTGTTACAAAACCTATTTAATAATTGATGGGAGGAAAAGGAAGAAACATGCGAAATGGCGGAATAGAGAAGGATGTATAAACTGAATTGAATAATAAAACTGAGGACCGCTGCTTTTTCTCTGACACCTTTGTATTGTGTGTTGTCATGCGTTGCAGTCACATAATAAATCCTCTGTCTCTGCAAATTGTAAATTCACCACATTACTTCTGGATTCCAAATTATTTTTACTCATCATATTTCAATTCATGTTTTACAAATGCTCACATCACTACACTTTTATTCATCATATTTCAAATTCACAAGCGTTAAATAGTAATAACGTAATATCTTATAAACGCACTCTTCATCTAATCACGTGTGTTTCAATATTTTTACACTTATTACACTTATTATAGAAGGGTAATAAATAGGAGAGGAGATAAAATAGTTATTGGATTTAACTTGAGATAGATTAGGAGATGCAACACTTGTGTAATATAATTTATTCATATAAGAGGTTTGAGATCATCTTTCAGGAAAAAAAAATTTAAAATTTAAAATTGTTTGACTTTATTTTTTTATATATCACTTAAGTTTTTCGATTATATTTTATTTATAATGAGATTTTCAATTCATAATTGAATGTTTATCTTTCTTTATTTAAAAGGTTGAGCAAAACCATTTTAAATTACAAGTATTTAATGATCTAAATTTTTTAAGACAATAAATTTATAAATATTTAATTTTAATTTTTTGATTTTTACTCGGTATTAAATCAGACTTACAATCTGATTCCTAACATTATCTACACTTATGAATTTTGTTTTACTATTTGTACCTATCTATTTATTTCAAAACACTTTCTTTTTTAACCTAATTGTTGTTAGATTTTATCACAAATTTCTACCTTAAAAAGGACATACTTGTTCCTACCCTTATTTATCTTAACACATTTATTTCTTCCACTATCATACGGTGAGTCTTATTATATTGAAACATATTTATCTTTATTTGAACCGGATACCAATATAAAATAATAAGCTCTAATATCATTGATTTTTTTTTTCATTACAATACACTATCCATATAAAACAACTAGTACCATTTTTAATATAAAACTCTAAAACTTAATATTTACAAAAATTTTCTTTTTATATTACTTAATTTCCTCAACTTTATTTATTTACCCGGAAACATTGGAAATATTTTATATTAATGAAACATGAAAAAACTTATATGTATACCAAGGCATACTTCCAATTTTAAATTAAATAAAGAAATTATCTTACAATCAGTAATCTTTATGTTCTTTTCATAGAATATTCTTCTTTGCTGGAAACCATACTTGACACATCACTATTCTAAAAACATTATTTGGAGAAAACAGAAAAAAAAACAGTAATACTCCCTCCCTCTCTGTTTCTATGTGCATTTATTTTTTTTAGAATTAAAAAAAAAATGCATTAGTGGACAAAACATAATGTCCTCCTCGCCACTCTCGAGCTCCAATCTCCAGACAGACACAGAGAAACAGAGAAAGAGAGACAATAGCCGTTACTTTCTCAGCATTAGAACGTTAGGTAACAAAACCCCTTTCCCAACATTCACTTCGCACTTCACTCTTCACACTTCACACTTCGCTCTTCACAACACAAAATCCTCAAACGACATCAACAACTCTCTCACTTCACTCTCTCTGTTCCTCACACCAATGGCCACTCGCTTCACCCTCATCTTTGCGGCTTCACTTTTCCTCTTGCTTCTCGGTTCGTACCTTCCTTCTCTTCGTCCTTTCTTTTCCTACTCCGCTTCTCACAATGTCGGTGCTTCTATTTTTTATTTTTCCTTTTTTACACATGTGTATAAAAAAAACAATTAATGACGAACGGTGCTAATTGAAACTAGATTTATGATGCAGTTACCTCTTTTTAACCATTTTACCTGATGGAGGGTTTTAATTAAAGATATGTGTTCTAATTTACCTCTTCCTTGCCCTGCCCTTTCAACTGGGTATGTGGTTCTTCTCAATTTGTGTTACAGTTCGTGTGTAGAGACCATTTTCTGCATCATACTTTGGTTTGTGTGACACCTTACCAGAGATAGAGCTGGTAAAATGGTCGATACAACCGAGTTTTAAATTTTTATCCAAATTAAATGCGGGTTTTTTAGCCTCATCCAAGTACTGTCTTATTTTTTATGGGTTTAACCTTTGAAAGCCCCGCTAAAAGTCTTGCTTTTATTAGGCTTTTTTTGCCACATTTACCTTACTGCACTTTGCATTGTGTCTGTGGAATAAAAGAACTTGATGATTGATTGTTTAGACTTGCAGATACAGCTAGTAGAGCTAGAGCTAGCATTTTTCACTCTCAATGAACAAGTCATGTCTTCTTTTGTACTGCATAATTTGATTTGTTTTAATGTTATGAAATATTGTGTGTCAGATTGTTGCTCTGGGAGTTTTATTGGGGTCTGCTATGGAAGAAGCGCCGATGACCTCCCAACACCTGATAAGGTGGCACAACTGGTTCAACTTCACAAAATCAAATATGTCAGAATTTACGATTCTAATATACAGGTTCTGAAGGCCTTTGCAAACACTGGGGTTGAGCTTATGATTGGGGTTCCGAATTCAGATTTGTTGTCTTTGTCTCAGTTCCAATCTAATGCAGATAGGTGGCTGAAAAACAGTGTCCTTCCATACTATCCTGCCACTAAGATCACGTACATAACCGTTGGTGCCGAAGTCACCGAGAGTCCTAATAATGCCTCTTCACTTGTTGTGCCTGCCATGACCAATGTGCTTACAGCACTCAAGAAACTTGGGCTGCAAAAAAAGATAAAGGTTTCCAGTACCCATTCCCTTGGGGTTTTGTCCCGATCGTTCCCACCTTCTGCCGGGGCTTTCAATAGCAGTCATGCACATTTCCTAAAGCCAATGCTAGAATTTCTGGCAGAGAATCAGTCACCTTTTATGATTGATATATATCCTTATTATGCTTACCGTGACTCCCCTAGTAAAGTGTCTTTAGACTATGCCCTTTTTGAGGCATCCTCTGAAGTGATTGATCCAAACACTGGTTTGTTGTATACAAACATGTTTGATGCTCAGATTGATGCTATATACTTTGCACTGATGGCCTTAAATTTCAGAACAATTAAGGTTATGGTCACTGAGACAGGTTGGCCTTCCAAAGGGTCACCTAGGGAGACAGCTGCAACTCCTGATAATGCACAAACGTACAATACTAATCTGATAAGGCATGTTATCAACAACACTGGTACTCCTGCAAAGCCCGGAGAGGAGCTAGATGTTTATCTTTTCTCATTGTTCAATGAAAACAGGAAGCCTGGTTTAGAATCTGAGAGAAACTGGGGATTGTTTTATCCCGACCAGACAAGTGTGTATAGCCTTGATTTCACTGGGCGGGGTGCGGTTGATATGACCACCGCGGCAAATATAACCAAGTCCAATGGAACCACATGGTGCATTGCCTCAAGTAAGGCCTCACAAATAGACTTGCAGAATGCAATAGATTGGGCATGTGGTCCTGGCAACGTCGACTGCACAGCCATACAGCCTAGTCAGCCTTGTTTTGAGCCAGATAACCTCGCTTCTCATGCATCTTTTGCATTTAATAGCTATTATCAGCAAAACGGAGCTTCTGATGTTGCATGCAGTTTTGGGGGCACCGGTATAAAAGTTGACAAGGATCCAAGTACGCTCATCACAACCTCCTTCTCATACCTTATTTATCTTCATTGTATTTTTTTGTCATCTGCTGTTTTTCCCATAAACTGCTGCATTCATATGCTACATATGATTTGGAGAAAGCTAGTAAAATTGTGTTGGAAATTTAAGTGTGAGTCCAAGTTTTACATTGAGTAAAAATGAAAAAGTTGAGTATCATATAAAGATAAAGATCCATAAACTCATCGTCTTAAGATTTTGGGTTGAAAGTGGTGTCAATTTCTTATGTGTGAGTTGGACTCATGTCTCATTAGTGTTATATCTCTCTTGTGATTCTTTTTCGAAAGATCCAACAAATAATAATCCATTTTAGGAGAAGAAAGTGTATATATGTAGAGGGAGATCTGTTCGACATTATGTGGAAGTTGTTTGATATCTGGCAAACTGGCTGCTCTCATAGTTATTATGAATGTTTCCAAAATTTGGTTTTACTAAGTTGTTTGTTCGTACTTAAGTGTTATGGTAGATTGTTTTCTGTCACTGATTAGCTGATGTCAATTCTGCAGGCTATGACAACTGCATTTACATGAGGGCTGGGTAAGTTCGATATAGGACACGATATCTGGCTATTCCTTTTATTTTGACCTTAAATTATACAAATTCAATTTAGGATCAGTTATGACATTTGGGTTTTTCTTCCATTGTGTTTTTGCAGAAGTAACAAAACTGTGACAAGCAATACAACGGCAATGTCTTCTTCAACTTCATCCTCTTCCCAGAAGGGAAATTCAACACTAGTTTTTACTATTCTTCTTGTAACTTGTCTCTCCGCCTTGATGCATATTCAACGGTACTGACAAGCTAGATTGTTGAAAGTGCAGCACGATTTTGCTTTGTTTTAGATGTATGCTGCATTAGACATGGTTGGGGAAGTAATAGTTTAGTGGAAAGCGTTGGTATGCTCTGTGTAATGTATGCATCAGAAAAAAAGTGTAAACTCCGTTGTTGTTATATAAGAATTGTTTTTTCTTCACTGCATTGGTACCAGTTTTGTGTGACAAGTGATAAAAGAAAATGGCTTGCAAAGATAAGCTGTTGGACTGGTCAATTATGCATGTGTAATGCGTTGCTGCACCTCATTGTTATTGGTTCAACACAGTGAATTATTAAATAGTGAACCCGTGTAGACCATCCAACAATTCGTAGCATATTCTGTAGCAATGATTTAGGAAACTGTTAGGTTTTCTTAATGAAAGGAAATTGTAGGGTTGTTGTAATAATGGGTCTTTTCAACATCCTACCCAATATTCTTTTATTCATTAAAACCAAAAATAGGAATCCACTACTACTATTTTTAATAGTTAATGAGTCATAATAAGTTATATTGAATGTTACTACTAGCTAGAAAAAGAAAAATGGATTAACCAAGTTGATCCAAATTAGATTTCTGAAAAATTAATTGGATTGAGTTAGTCCATGTTTGAAAGTAAATTGGAAATCTTGACCCAACCCAAGTAAGAGTTAGGTTGAGCCAACTAGACCTAACTTGAGACATAATGCAAATTTTGAGGTGAGATATTTTTAAAATCAATAAACATAGCATATTATACCGACAAAACATAAGTGTTTTTTTCTGTTGGCACTGTTCGAACTCATCCACCAAGAAAAACATACACTAAGTTGCATTGCAGTGAACCAGCCAATAATTATATTTTGCCTAAATCAAGAACTTGGTTTGTTTGTCTTATGCCTGACCTTGTTTTGCCTAAGCTCGGCATAATTTTTATAACAAAATATATGAAGGTAATAAATAATCTAAAAATAACAATAGTAATCATTAATCATTCCACGAAAACATATAAATACTTAAAAACCATCAATGATCTTCAAAATTTAGTTTATCAAGAGATGCCATTACCATGAGAGCACGTTAGTGGCTAATCACTACATAATATCATCAGTTTATCACTTTAATTAAGCCCTTTCTCACCAATAAAACTTTTTTTTTTCATTTAAATTGTTTCACCAAATATACTAGACTTATTAAAATATATTTTACTCGTAAAAAGAGTTTCAGGTACTATTAACCTAAAAAGTTATTGTGAAGAAAGCTTATATCAACCAGTCATATTTACTAAAAAGGAGCAAACATGTATAACATAGTACAGTCGTATAATAGTGCAATCTTTTTACCTTACTGTAACATGGATTTTCATTTATATTTATGTTGCTACGAAATACAAGCATAACAGGTGTAGAATCCTTCAAAGAGGTTAAATTAAGATAGTTTTATAATACTTGTAAAAAGAAACAAAATATAACAAGATTAAATTTATTTTCCTTTATTTAAAAAAAAAACTAAAAAATATTTATAGAAAAAGGATTTTCCATTTACTTTTTTTTTCCTGATATTAAATTAAACTTAAACTCACTCAGCAATAACTTTCAACCGTGCAAAGTCATCACTAAAAGTGAGATACAATTATGGAATATGTGGCTACAATTAAGGTATGAAATGAATATCTGGGGATAAAAGCTTCTTTTTCAAATCCGTAAGAGTGATGAATTTATTCTTGAGCTTGGACAAAGGTGGTGTTCAAAGTATTGGAGTCATAGTGTTCCTTTTCTTTAAAAGTAGTCAAAGAATCCCTTTTTGTCATTACAGAACATAGTTCTCATATCGTAGTAGAATAGAATAAGTACATTCCTGACTTGCATTTATATCCACAAATACAATACGTATCGAATAATATTATATCTGATATGGTATGGCCATAGATTTAATTTGAAAATAAAATATATACATATCGTAAAATATACAGGAATTTTTTAAATATAATAAATATATGTTATTGCGTGAATCTAAATTAAAATAATATATATTAAATATTATAAAAAATATTAAAATATATTATCTTTATAAAATATTAATATTTTATAAACTAAATATTCCATTCATAAATATTAATACAAATATATTGGTGTATTATATCATGCAATATATTGTTGCTTATTATAGCCTTTAGTTGTATTTTACCGATGGATGTATCAAAGTGAGATATTTGAATTTACACCGATTGATTAATATTTCACTTGATTGAGATAATAATACACTTCAAAACTTGCGTTTCGTTTTGTTATTGAGAAGCAAATTCAAATTATGAGCAGACTAGTATGGTATTGATTTAATAAATAGCTAAGAAAGTTAACATATGTGTTTGATTATGCTTAAACACACACTCGTTGTTAGTATCATGTCAAATATTAAAAAAACGGGGAAGCTAGCTCATGCAGCATTAAAAGGACAAGTATGTGGAGTAATTTTATTTGTTGTAATAGATTATTACATTCCAATAATGACATTGAAAACAATTTTAAATTCAAATCTATTTCCAGGTCAAGACTTTTAAAGGTGCATTGTATACTTTATTCTATTAACCAACCAAAACCTGGTTTTCCTTGCGTTTCTTTCATTTGTCTAATTAATTTCTAGTATTCACCGAGTTGAAACAGTTGCAGGAGAAGTGTAAAATTAGAAAGTACTTGATTTTATCTAACACAATCAAGTAAAGGGTGTAATGATGTACTTTGGAGGATAAGCTTTGACTGAAAAGATAGCACCTACCTTCATTCTCCAAAATGAAAACAGAATTTATACAATATTGAAACTTCAACAGATTCTTCTATCTTTTATTAAGCGATGTCTGTATCTATTAAACCAACAAGAAGCATTTTTTGGTTTAGCTTCCGATCCTAGAACACGAACAAGGACAAACAAATATTGTTAGAAACACGCTTTCGATTTTAATAGCCCAATAATGACCATGGTATTTAAACAAATGAGGAAAAAAGGGGAGGACTTCTCCCAGCACTCCGTATACCCCAATAATTACCCTTTTGATCCTAATCAAAAATATGAAACGGATTTTGAAATCCGTTTCATAAATTTTCATGTTTTCTTATGAAATGAATTTCGGAATCCGTTTAAGAAAAGTATGAAACGGATTTCGAAATTCATTTCTAAAAAAAAAATTAAAATTTGTGAAACGGATTTTGGAATACGTTTCAGAAAAGTATGAAACGGATTCTGAAATCCGTTTCACAAAAAAAAAATTGTGAAACGGATTTCGGAATCCGTTTCAGAAATGTATGAAATCGATTCCGAAATCCGTTTCACAAAAAGAAAAATTGTGAAACGAATTTCGGGATTCGTTTCAGAAAAATATGAAACAGATTTCAAATTCCGTTTCAGAAAAGTATGAAACGGATTTCGAAATCCGTTTCTAGAGAAAAAATTAAAATTTGTGAAACAAATTTTAGAATCCGTTTCATACTTTTCTGAAACGTATTCCGAAATCCGTTTCATAAAAAAAATATTGTGAAACAGATATCGAAATCCGTTTCAGAAAAGTATGAAACGGATTCCGAAATCCGTTTCTAAAAAAAAAATTAAAATTAAAAATGTGGTTGTCGTTGATGTCGCTGAGAGAGGGGTCGAAGGTAGTGTCGAACTTGACGACGAAGGAGGTTGAGCTGAGGGAGGGTTGGGGGAGGCCCATGGAAAGGACAAGGAAGTGGGTGGATGAGGCAATGAGAAAGGCAATACCTTCGTCGGAGGGGCAGGAGGGAGAGGAGAGGATGGAGAAGGAGAAGCGGGAGGAAAAGGAGGCAGTGGAATTGATTTAGGAATCAAGAAAACAAAGAATTAAAAAAGTAATTATTGGGGATATAGAAGAAGGTTTGGGAGTGCAGGGAGAAGCTCCCAAAAAGTGACACCTGAGCATGGAAACTTTCCAAAGCTAAGCGTTTACAATTATCCAAGGTCCTCACCGACTAAAATTAAGCTTTATTATAAACTGTCTTATTCTAAAAATTAGATTTTGAAATGGAACATTTCATGTCTCCTCAGATTTTTAAATGGGACATTCAATGTGTTTTGTTTTTTTCCTTAAAAGGACAATCAAATCCAAGCCCAAATCCTCAACAACTTTATTAAGAGATTCCCATGCAGGAAGAAACAAAATTATCGCAGATTTTTTATTTTCAAGAACAGATATTTTAAAAAAGAAATAATAATAACAATTTTAAATAATAATATTTTACATCGTCATCCTAATCATCACTCATCACCCATCACCACATTTATTACCATCATCACCGAGCTATTATTTGCGTCTACCACTATGATTTTCATCAACACCACAATACAATATTAAATTTAACCTAACTTTGATGTAATAAAAAAATTAGTTTAATCTGAAACTCAACAACTAAATTAGTTGTGACTTTTAAAAAGAGGAAAATTAATTGTGATACGCTTTTGATCAAAGTTTATTCTGTTCCTATACTTTGAAATTGCAAAAAATAAAAAGCAAAATCAAATTTAACAAAAACTCGACCTAACGGGATTTTATATAACTAAAAGAATAATTACTTTTAAAATAAATAAAGGGTGGTAGGAGTACCAAGATGGTATAAATATGAAGGAAGAATATCTGCCAGATGGATAAGAATCTGCCAACTTCTGATAAATGTGAGAACCATTATACCATATCAATAAAATTTAAAACCAGTGTAATGTATACAGGTACCCCACTAAAAAAGTACAATCATAGAGAATAATAGTCATAATTCTTAAGCACCAAAACACTTTTTCTTCGCAACACGCACATGCCCTGACTTTTGATACCCAACAATATTATTACACTGCAATCAAAGCATTCCAATAGAGGTCGAAGCAAAAACTTGTACAGAAGCCAATGAAATATGCACTATAACAAGTCACAAAGAGGGGATTAGAGACCCTGATCAATGAGATAATCACCAAGCCTTTCAACTATCATGTTGCATTGACCCGGAGTCATGGGCTCATCATAAATGCCAATGACCAAGGCCAAATTGGTCTTCTTGACGGTAACACCACCAGGACCCTGGTTTGATGGAGATAGATAATTAAAGTCTCATATTACAACTATAATGGCTAAACTATGCTAGAAGAATATATCTGGACTAACATGTGCAAGAAATACAACTGATGTATATTCATTAAATTTCATTGAATTTAAGGCAACGATTGCATAAGACAACACTGGTACACAGCATTTACTTGTTCAGAGGATGCAAACAATAACCCCACTGCTTAAAGGTATCTATGTACATCTGCATTTGCTTGAAAACTATAACTTAAATGATGAGCATTTCACATCCACATGAATGGATTGCAAAAATGTGTATTGCTTTAAAAGAGATGTTAGATATTGTGCAAATAAAATCAAATAGCAGATATTGTGCGTATAAAATCAGATGCAAGATGCAGTTGCATAACTAAATTACTGCAGTACACCATAAGCACAACCCAAATAAAAGACTGAAATTTTAACTAGATCATAGTTTTGACAACAATATATGATTGGAATTCACTCCACAATCTATTGCTTGATTCTAACTCTAACAATGTACACAAAAATGCATCACTGTCATAACACAAAAATGCATCACTGTCATCACATAGTCGAGATCATCATCACACTAGATATCAACCTATGCACCAGGTTCACAAAAGATCATAAAGAGTTACCTTCTTGCCTCGAATGACAGCACCAGGTTCACCTTGGATGACCATATATTTAGTGCCACCAATATACAATCCAGTGGGAGCAAGTGTTCCAGGCTCATTAAAGTCATTCATGATCCCAGTTATTTCCTCAGGTTTAAACTAAATAAACAAAAAACATAATATTAAATCTCCATTAACAACAGATCAACAGAAACAAAAGCAGATCCGTTAAACCATTGTTCATAAGAGCATCAGACACAAATAATCAGATAATCAATCAATCAAGCACGCATCAAACTAACGACATCAAATTAAAGCATAGTTGTTGTATCAAACGGTTCAAAACTACTAAGGTGCAGTTCATTTCAATTCGGATTGGTTTCCGATGCAGATCAGGTTTAGCAAATTGACAAACATGCCCTGAAATTTGAAGTGTATTGCAAAACGATCCTTCTGGAATCTTGGCTTGATTTATAATTGAAGGCGGTGAGTAGAGATCGGAGAATCTAGAGACTTGAGTAAAGAATTGAGAATAAACAGCCAAAGGAGGCGATTGAATAAGTGAAGATGGAAACAAAAACCTGAGGGAAGCTGGAGCTCTGAGCCCAAACGCTGCCGTCATGGCCGATGATAGCGGCGTGAGTAAGGTGGTTTCCCTCAATTTCGCAGAGGAGGTGGTCGTCCACGTAAACTTGCCACGACATGGTTCAGATTGTTTTGGGGATTTTCTGGTTGAGAGTGTTCGGTGATCGGATTTGAAGAACTCTCTGTAACTCTGTATATCTATCTTTATCTCTCTCTCAGCTGCTGCGTTGATATCACGGAACTATATATAGCGATGAAGTTACGTTTACACCCTTTTCATTACCCTATTTTCACTCTCTCAGGTCTTGCAGAAAATATAGGAATTGTAAACCCTGTAAGTCTCTATAAAAATAAAAATTAATTGAATATTATCCAGTTATGTGTGGTTTTCTTACCCTAGATATACTTAATTTATTTTAATGTTGAATCATAAAACACACTTTATCTAGCCATTCAAAAGGAAGACAGACTATGATTAAAATAACATAATGAACTATTCATACCATCTCATCTTCTTGAATATACAAATAATTACAATAGGTTAGATTAAAAAATTATATTTAATGTGACGAATTTTTAGAAATATGTTATGTTTATGATCAGTTAAAATTTTTAACAAGTTATTCAAGACTTCATGTATAAAAAGAGTACGAAGAGATAGAAAGTACAAATATTAAAATTTATAAAAGAAAATTATTTTTTTAATCAAAGTCAAGTAATTATTAATGTAATTAGGGATATGTATCACTTGTAAACGTTGTCCTCCACCTTCTTTAGACAGAGAGTTAGCTGTACTAATTTATATCCATTAGTATGTTATTGGTTCAAGTTTTATATATACATAGTATCATCATTAAGATTGATCAAAATTTTATGATATTGTCATTAATAAAGGTTCAATTACATTTTTAAAATAAATTTTTCTTTGTTGTTTGGGTTGCAAGAATAAAAAAAATAAAATAAAAAAATGATTTAAGTATATTTTTAAAACCTTTTAGGCATGTTTGCAAATATCGATAGACAATATTCGAACCATAATTTTATATATTAAGTATTTAATTCATGACAATTCTCTTTAATGGAGTATAACAAACAAAATTTAATTACTTAATAAACTAATAATGTTTTGATTGTGCATGTTCATACCTTCTAAGTCGGTGTGAAAAGAAAATGCCATATAAAGAGATATTAAGAAAAAAAAATAGTTTTATAATTAGGTTCAGTTAAAAATCAATTATCAACTTATTTAGTTTTATTAAGCAAAAATAATGTTACGAAATACAATACAAATATTCTTTGTACTCGTAATCATTTCTTACTGAACTATTAAGTATTGTTTACAGTTGTATTTCACTTTTGTCAACTCTTTGAGTACTCTTTTAACAATTTTTTATTTAATTTGAGTACTTTTTTAGCTTCTAACCACTCTGCATGGCCATATTCAAGTAATCTTTCTACAAGTCCTTTTTTACCTAACTTGGGTATTCTTTTTTGTTCTCAGCCACTCTTCATGATCATTCAAGAATTACTTCTATAAATTACTTTGGGCTTAAACAAGTGTTCATTCACAAGTCACTCATGACTTACACAAATATTCTTTGAACAATAACTACTTATAAATAATAATCAAGCATTTTTTTCTTATCAAAAAATTCAATCTTTAAGATGTTTGTAGTTAAGTGATCAATGATCACATGATTACTCACCAGAGGATAGTTTGTTGATGTACATCAAATTGATGTTCTCTCTTCTAGCTTGTTGGATATTAGCTCAAAAAAATTGAATAGCATTTTTGCACTATACAAGGTGGTCTATCTTATTGTTATTCTTCTCAAAATTGTTTTATATAGATTTTAAAGAAAGTAACTCTTACAAAATTTGTTTTTGGTTATTGAGTCACTTAAGCTCTTTTGAATGTCTTGTCTTTTAATAAACTTGTTCATGATGGATGTAATTAATGCACTCCATGTGACAATAAGTGTTATTTTCTTCTTCACTCATCATTCTAATCTTCTTCTTGTGTAATATGCATATGTTTTCATTTTGTATGATTAACTCACTTTTATATACTTAATGTATGAGCACATTTATGTCATGATAAACATAAAGGAAGATCGCATTGTGTTGTATCAAACAAAACGCTTTTATCTTTTATGATTTGTTATTGATTTAAAATATTATCTTTTAAACCAAGCATGATTATGATTTGTTATCAACACTACATCGAAAATAAAAATATGTTGAACTTATTCTCTAACAATATCCATACATTCACAACACTAATTACTCTAAAAGTTGATTATTAAAAATATTTCATATCATAACAAGTGTTAACCATTTTTCATATATTGAAAACTATGAAGTTGTGACAATTTTCTATATTATAAATGGGGCAAACCAATAAAACTATCAATAAAGAGTATCCCAATTATAAACACCAAAATAAACTTTTAATTGTTCGGCATTTTGCAACCATATTTATACTAATCTTAACAAAGATGATGTGTCATTCATGCACATCAAATAATGTGAAAGTGTTCAATTATATTATACTTATAAGACTTGTGCATGATAAAGACTCTAATATAAGATTTGTGCATAACAAAAGGTCTAGCAATTTGAGTTGGTTTGTATCGAAGATCAAGTTAAATTGGCTTGAAAGTCGAAGTTTGATCTGAGTCAACTCAGGCTAAAGGTCAATCCAAGTAGTCTAGTGTCAAGGGTCAAGTTGAGACAGCTGAGCCAACTTGAACCGAGAGGAAGCTTGTACTAAGTCAGGCTGGACAAAAAGGCGAGCTGAGTCAGGCTAGGTCAAAGGTCATGCCAAGACGCTCCAATTGAAGGTTGAGTTGAGTCAGCATCATCAAAGGTCATGTCAAGTCGTCCCTGACCAAAAAACATGTCAAGTTGTCCTTGACCGAAGGTCATGCCAAGTTGGTTCCTACTGAAGGCCTAGTTGAGTTGGCTCTAACTAAATGTCGAGCTGAATGAATTGAACCCAAATTGACATAAGTGAGCTTGGGTCCAAGTCGATGTTGATGCGCTAGTGCAATCAATTTCCAGCAAGTATACTGGGTAGTTGTAGTACATCTTCATCAGCCTGAGTTTGAGGCATATTTACATCTTCATCAGCATCAAGCACTAACTGCTATTTTGTTGGAGTTATTCAGACTTTGACAAACTTGTCCTGATACATTTATTCCTTTATATTCACAAACTCTGGAGATGAACAGAGAGAGTAAGGTAGAGGATAGGAGGAAAATCTCTTGGCCTTTAGCATAATGTCAGTTAACATAATGTCAATTACCAGACTTGGCCAATCAATAGGAATATTATTGATAATCCCATACAGAATAAGGATATCAGTTTCTGTGTATTGGGCATGATTGCTTGCTCTTGCACATAAAATCCACACCGAATATAGTGAAGCAATCTTTCATTGATCTAACAATCACTTGGCATTATGTCACTGATGCATATAAATTATAGGGTGAGAAGGGTATAATATGCAAACTTATTGAGTGGAATAACTGTATTATGCGCTTACAACAATTAACACCTGGGATTTCTTAGACAAGAACCTGTAAGATAAAAAAGGTTGTACTAAGAGCATCTGAGATACGAATCATTCTGAAAACTTGAATATAAGGGAAGATCAAGAGCCCTTTCAGCAACTCTGCGATCTTCATGAATTTTAGCTACCAAGCTTTCAAGGGAGGGAAAACTGGCCTGTTGTGCACAATGCCCAATTTTAGTGAAACTTTATAAGTATTCAGGGGACAGTACAAGGATGACAAAGATAAATTGTAAGAAAAATACTCATTCAGCTAATACCTCGGGACGTATATGTAACCAACTATAACAAGCCGTAGTTCTTCCCCATAGAAATCCTCGTTAAAGTCATGAAGTAACCATGGTTCCTACAGTAAAAAGGCAGAAGATAATATGAAAATTCATTGGTAAATAGTTATAGTTAGGGGTGGATAATAACACTTACTATAGTCTTTTCTTTGTTGTTAAAATATGGATTCCAACCAATGCTCATCACCATTTTAAAAACACCTCTTGCTGACAATCCAGCCCAACCAAAATAAACTCCCGTTACCCGTAGGATGTTCTGAAAGGAGATCTGAATATCCCATTGTCGATAAATTTGCTGGAAGAAAATAGAGTTCATATTACTATCAATATAATGATACACCAAAGATGTTTAAGACAGTAAAATGGACCAAAAATTCTTTGAGAAATAAGTTGAAACAAAGTACAAACCTGTAGGGATCCCAAGTACCTTCGAGCCACGACCAAATCCCTTGACAATAGGACCACCAATATACCAAGGATCTAAGGGCAAAGTTCCCTCCACCACTGCAATAATTTAGAATACTATACTAGTTCAAAAAGAAACAATAACAAATGCAAAGAGGACTATCTTATAGTATTTGGGGTTTACAATCTTCAAAGGGAGGCAGACCCCACTTTTCAAGTTACAGATCAAGTAGGAAATTGATCACCTCATCTGCTGTAGTGTAGATATGCAACTGGTTTGGAATATATATATATATATATATATATATATATATATATATATATATATATATATATATATATATATATATATAACTGATTATATATGTAAAATAATTCAATGGACCATAACTAAGATTTTTATCAGGTCCAACACTGTTCTTGATTTAATGCCATGAAAAGTTCAATGAGATAATAACCAAGTCATAAGAGGGGATCAGAGACCCTGTTCAATGAGATAATCACCAAGCCTTTCAACAATCATGTTGCATTGACCCGGAGTCATGGGCTCATCGTAAATGCCAATGATCAAGGCCATATTGGTCTTCTTGACAGTAGCACCACCAGGGCCCTGGTGTAATGGGGATAGATAATTAAAGTCTGATATTACAACTATAATGGATAAACTATGCTTGAAGAATATATCTGCACTAACATGTGTGCAGGAAATGCAACTGATGTATGTTCATTAAATTTCATTGAATTCAAGGCATTGATTACATCAGACAACACTGGTACACAATATTTACTTGTTCAGAGGATGCAAACAATATCCACACTGCTTAAAGGTATCTATGTACATATGCATTTGCTTGAAAATTATAACTTCATTGATAAGCAATTCACACTCACATGATGTGAAACGCTTTAGAAAAGAGATATTAGATATTGTGCAAATAAAATCAGATATTAGATATTATGCGAATAAAATCAGATGCAAGATGCAGTTGCATAACTAAATTACTGCAGTAAACCATATGCAAGCACAACCCAAATAAAAGACTGAAATTTTAACTATATCATAGTTTTGACAACAATACATGATTGGAATTCACTCCACAATTTATTGCTTGATTTTAACTCTAACAATCTACACAGTAAAAAATACAAAAATGCATATCTTCACAGAAACTGCGACATTGTCATCACATAGCCCATATCATCTTGACACTAGATATGAACCTATGAAATCAAAATGAAGCAAAGATCATAACAAGTAGTTACCTTCTTGCCTTGAATGACAGAACCGGGTTCACCTTGGATGACCATATATTTAGTGCCACCAATATACAATCCAGTGGGAGCAAGGGTTCCAGGATCATTAAAGTCATTCATGATCCCCAGGTTTTAACTAAATAAACAAAAACCCACATAATATTAAATCACCAATAACAACAGACCAACAAAAACAAAAGCAGGTCCGTTAACACCATTGTTCATAAGAGCATCAGACACATATAATCAGATATAATCAATCAATCAAGCACGCATAAAACTGACAACATCAGATTAAAGCACAGTTGTTGTATTCAACAGCTTAACTAAAGAATAAGTGAAGATGGAAACAAAAACCTGAGGAAAGTTGGAGCTCTGAGCCCAAACTATGCCGTCGTGGCCGATGATAGCAGCGTGAGTGAGGTGGTTGCCTTCGATTTCGCAGAGGAGGTGGTCGTCCACGTAAGCTTGCCACGACATGGTTCAGATTGTTTTGGGGATTTTCTGGCTGAGAGTGGTTGGTGATTCGATTTGAATTTCATTACCCTATTGTCTCCATAAAAAACTTTGTAAGCATCAAATTCAAGTAATTATTAATTTAATTAGGGATATATATTACTAGTAAATCGGCCTTCTTTAGAGGAAGAGTTAGCTATGCTAATTTATATCCTTTTGTATGTTATTGGTTAAGTTTTATATATACATAGTATTAATCATCCTTAAGATTAATCAAAATTTTATGTTGTTATCATCACTAAAGGTTTAATTACATTTTTGAAACAAATTTAGCTTCTTTTTGGGTTTGTGCAAATAAAATAAAAATATAAAAGAGATTATTTAATTATAATTTTAAAATCTTTTAGACATTTTTATAAATATAGTCAAATAGATCATGTTCGGACCATAATTTTATATATTAAGCAATTAATTTATTACAATTGTATATGATGGATTACAACAAAAAATTTATGACTTAACAAATTAAAGATGTGTTAATTATGTGTTATTAATATGGCTTTCCTTCTAAGTTAGTGTGAACAAAAATAATATGCAATATAAAAAGATGTAGGAGAGAAAATACATATTTTACTTTTATAGTTACATCTAGTTCTAAATTTTATTAAGCAAAGTAATGTTGTGAAGTATTTTTTTGGACTCTAGTTATTTCTAATCAAATTATGAAGTATTCTTTAAACTTGTATTCATTATTGGTAAACCCTTTGAATGCTTTTTTAATAACTCTTGACTCAATTTGAATATTTTTTCATCTATTAACTATTCATGTCTAACCTTACTCAAGTCATTTTTTACTCAATCTGTGTATTCTTTTTCCTCTCAGTCATTCTTGACCATTCAAGTATTCATTCTACAAATTACTTATAGTTCAAACAAGTATTTTTTTCACAAGTCACCCATGACTTACACAAGTATTTTTTCAACAATAGTCACTTATAGATGATAACCGAATATTTTCTTACCAAACAAATAAGATAAGATATTTGTAGTTAAGTGATCATTGATCACTAGTCACTACAGAGGTTGATAGTTTGTTGACAATGTTTTCTCTTCTAACTTGTTGGACTAAACATGAACAATGTTTCTTCTAAAGCCTTTTATTTGTAAAAAAAAAAATAATAGGATTTTTGCATTGTACAAGGTGGTTTATCTCATTCTTTTTATTTTTCTTAAATTGCTTTATATAGACTTTAAAGATAGGAATTCTTATAAAGAATTTTTTTTGTTATTGAACAACTAAAACTCTTTGAATGTCTTCTTGTAGTTTAAAAAACTTGTTGATGATGGATGTATTTCATGCACTCTAAGTAGAAATAAGTGTTTCTTTTTTCTTTACTCTACATCTTAATAACTGGATATCTTAATAATTGAATGTACTTTTTTTTTTTCTTGTGTAATATACATTTACTTGTCTTATCTATATTGAAGTGTCTTATGATATATTTTTCGTATTACATTTATTTCCTAACTTTATTCTTTAAGTTAAATTAATTATTTTATCAATTTTGTCCAACAAATTACTATTTCTTTAAATTTAACTAACTATTGTTTTTGATTTATCATATTTTTAAACCCAACTATTTTTTAACTAAAAAAATACATATAAAATAAGTAAATTTATTTATAATAAATTAATCAAAAATATTTTTATTTAATTTTTTATGTATAGTAATAATTGTAATGATACTTTTTTTTATTATATTAGTGAAAACACATTACATATGTTCACCTTTCTATGTAATTAATTAATTTAATTTTAAAAGATAACTAAGTTGAAATAAATTATGATTTAAAATGATAAAATGGTGAAATAAATATTTTAATTTAAAAATAATTAAATTTAAATTAACAGTGATTTAGAGGATAAAAATATAGTTATTTTAATTTAAAAAAACGGTTACCAAAATTAAAATTAAAATATATATATATATATATATATATATATATATATATATATATATAAAAAAAAATTCCTTTTATACATAATTATAGATAATTGATTCTATATTATTATACAAAGAAAAATAATCTCTTTTAGTTGGTGTTCACATCATTTTTCATTTTCACTTTTTAAAAGTGAAGATATAAGAAATGTTTTTTCACTTGTAAGAAAGTTAAAACATGTAAAATTTGGTTTTCACCTACGGGCTTGGATCGATAGAGAGGGAAATCTCCGAAGTGTTTCAACTTACTAAAGCTTGACTTAAACAACTTGATAGATTTTCAAATACATTTTTTATCTAATTTATTTCTAAAAAAAAACAATGGGACCAGTCCCAACTACTTTCAATCTCAGCACCATAAACCAGGCTATTGCAGTTACCAAAGGTTGAACATGTCCACCTGGTCATCATGATTATTATCAGCGATTCGCAAATAGGAGTACGAAAGTATAAATATTAAAGGCTTTTTTGCCAGAAAGACAAGAATTCGCAACATTTTGATAAATATGCCAACCATTATACCATAGCATTAAAATTTTAAAAGCACTGTAATGTATACAGGTACCCACTAAAAAAAGTACAACCATATAGTCATCATTTCTCAAGCATCAAACACTTTCTTCACTACACGCAGATCCCGTGACTTTTGACACCCACGAGATTATTAAACTGCAATCAAAGCATTCCAGTCGAGGTCGATGCAAAAAACTTGTGCAGAAGCCAATGAAATATGCACCATAACAAGTCATAAAGAGGGGATCAAAGACCCTGTTCAATGAGGTAATCACCAAGCCTTTCAACTATCATGTTGCATTGACCTGGAGTCATGGGCTCATCATAAATGCCAATGACCAAGGCCAAACCGGTCTTCTTGACAGTAGCACCACCGGGACCCTGGTAATGGGGACAGATAATTAGAGTCTGATATTACATTGAATTAAACTAAACTAAATTACATTGAATTAAAGGCAACCATTACACTAGACAACACTGGAACACGCATTTGTTTGTAGATTATAACTTGATTGATAAGCAATTCACAATCACATGGATAAATAGCAGATATTAGACACTAGATATTGTGCTTATAAATCAGATACTAAAAGATTAGATGGATGATGCAACTGCATAAATAAATTACTGCAGTACACCATATGCAAGCTCAACCCATGCTGATCTCACCCTCAACATCAACCCAAATAAAAGAATGTAAAATTTAGACTAGATCATAGTTTTGACAATAATACAATAATACCTATGGAAATTCAATCCACAATCTATTGCTTGATTTTAACTCTAACAATCTACACAATCAAAACATACAAAAATACATATATTCACAGAAACTGCATCATTGTCATCACATAGTCCAGATCATCACCATCATCCTAGATATGAACCTGTGCAATCAAAATGAAACAGAGATAATAAAGAGTGGTTACCTTCTTGCCTCTAATGACAGAGCCGGGTTCACCTTGGATGACCATATATTTAGTTCCACCGATGTACAATCCAGTAGGAGCAAGTGTTCCGGGCTCATTAAAGTCATTCATGATCCCCGTGATTTCCTCGGGCTTGTACTAAATGAGTAAACATCCATACATCATCATCATTACTATTATTATTATACCACAAACAAAAACAGATCAACTAACAGATACAGATCTCTAGCAATTAGATTCAACCACCATCTGATTTGTCTCGTGAATCAACAAATCTCTCACACATCAAACTCAACTAAAAAAAACCATTATTTTAGAATTAAGATATAGTTGTTGCTGAAAAGTACATACTCAGAATTAACACGTCATTAATCAGTTAACTTTACAGAATCATGCAGTGAACTGTGTTGCATGTTAATCATCATTCCATTAGCAGGAGGAGTGATAATAGATCTGCTAATCTAAGCTTAACAATATTAAGAATTGAGTAAAGAGTGAACAAAAATGGAAACAAACAAAACCTGAGGGAAGCTGCCGCTCTTAGCCCAAACGCTACCGTCATGACCGATGATGGCGGCGTGAGTGAGGCGGTTACCTTCGATCTCACAGAGAAGGTGGTCATCAACATAAGTTTGCCACGACATGCTTCTGATTTTCTCTCCAAACTTAGAATTTTCTCTAGAGTGTTTAAGTGCTCAGAGAATGGGTTGGGATTTTCTTTTCTTGGCTGCGTTGATTCCACGGAACTATATGCATATATAAATGGGTGCAACCACCTTGAAATTACGCAGATGCCCTTTTCATTACCCTATTTTCGCTGTTTCGGGCTGGCAGATAAGAAAAAAAAAATCTTATTTTATTATTGGCAGCACTTTATTAGAAATGAGCAATTATAATTATAATTATTACTAAATAAAACATTAATGGTTAAAATTATTATTATCATAGAATTCAAACTTAAAAACGCATTCTAAAGAATAGGTAAATCTTTTATTATTAATTGAGTTTAACAAAACTGTCTGTAAAAACTTTTAAGGCAATTAATTAATATTTTGCTGAAAATAATAAATAGCAAATAGTAAATTTATTACAAAACAGTGGTTACTGATTTGTTTTTCAAGTTACCCGTGAGTATACAATTTATTTTTAATATTTTAAGATTAATAAATATGATATTAGACGTTAAAAAAGAAAAAGAAAAACTTGGAATTGAGAGTTCACCATCACTTCTAACTTTTTCTTTTTCAGTCAGCTTTCTTTTTCAAGTAGCGACGTTCTAATTATACTATTTTTATAATTTATCAGCATGATTCATTCTGCAGTGGTGATAAACACTAATAAAAAATATATTCATATGTTAAGATTTTGAATTTTATGAGTTTAAGATTAAATCCTATGATACAGATATAAATTCATTATATTAATTAATGTGCAATAATTATTCTAATTAATTTATATAAATTATTAATTAATTCTTTTCGATTTTTATTGAGACAATAAAAACTGTTGATTGTTATTAATGGAGTGAAAGAATGTGCATTTTATTGTACATATTAACAATGATTTTTTATATTTATGCATAGTTGAATAGTAAAATTGTTTATTACAAAATTACTTAACTATGGGGATAGAGAAATTGAATAACAAACTTTAATATCATATTTTGTATGAGAAAATCTTATTCAGTTTAAGTTATTGCTTTGTTTTTGTAAATTTAAAAATTATTATGTTTTACCTACCTGTATTGCTTCTTAATATTTATTTTTATTTTCCATTTTCCAAATGAACGTGATGGTTTGTGAAATAATTTAGCTACACTAACAACTAAGTCAAATAGATACTGTAAATAGAACAAAATATATAAAAAATATTTAAATAATGATTGATATTTAAATTGAATAATTGTTATAAAAATATTATTAATATTGTTAATTTATATATATATATATATATATATATATATATATATATATATATATATATATATATGCTTATGTTATGATTTAAAATTGTCACATTAAAAATGGAGATAAAAATGGAGAAGATGAGTACGTTATTGTGAGTACAAATTTATTTTGTTGTAATTAGTTGAAAATATAATTAAATGTTTCAATTGAAAAATATAAATACAAAAATATATTGCACCCACTTAATTGGGTTAAAGTAATCTTTTATTTGTTTATTTATTTATTTTTACCTATTTTATTTCTTGGAATTTTATTTGATTCTTAATTTTTCTTCACACACTTTTATTTTGTTTATATCAATGCAATTGAATCTCACAATTAACTAATCGAAAATAATATAAAACATTACTTAAGTAATTACAATTTTTTCTTCTTTTTTATATTAATTAGATTTTCTTTCTTTTATATATACATTTTCTCACCTACAATTAAAATACAGTAATAAATTAAAAGTGCTTGTAAGAAACTAAATTTTTAGTTAGAACTATGATAAAAAGTCGGTTGCTCATTTTTTTTATTCTAATGAGAGTAATTAGTTCTAGAGAGAACTAAGATGGAATAACAATTTTTGCTAAGTTCTCTTAGTCTTGTTAAAATTCATGATCTCACGGGTACAAACTAGGGGTGGGCAAAAAATTTAATTTTCTTGATCCAATCCACTTTTGCTTCGATCCACTCTATTTATAATCCATTTTATTAAAAATCTAATCCATTTAAAATCCATTTAATGGATATAGATTCCAATCTAATTTACATTTTATATATCTTATGGATTGAATATCCATTTTATAAATCAAGATTTTTAAATATGGATAATCCAAAAAATTCAATCCAAATTTTCAATTTAAATTTTTAGTTGGGTTAGACTAAAGGTTGAGATGAACTATGCTGAATTCAGAATTGGATGGGTCTTGTTCGACGACCTATACGGATCGGACAGGCTCGACAACCATAAGAGGTTGGACGGGCCTAAAGATATGAATGAGATAGGCGGGCCCGACAAACCGAACGAGTTGATCAGGCCCAATGACCTGATGAGCCAGGTGGGCCCGAAGATCCAAACGGGCCAAACGGACCCGAAGACTCGAACAAGCTAGGTAGGTTCGAAGACCCGAACGGGCCAAGTGGGCTCGATGACCCGAATGGGTCAAGCAGGCTCTAAGAACTGAACGGGTCAGGTAGGCCCGAAGATCCGAACGGGTCAGGCGAACCTGATGACCCAAACGAGTCAGGCGGGCTCGAAGAATCGAACGGGATAAGGTGGGCCCGAAGACTCGAACGAGTCAGGCAGACTCGAAAGGGTCACGCGGACCCGAAAACCCGAACGGACTAGGCAGAACCAATGACGAAAACAGGTCAGGCAGCCCAAAGACCCGAACGAGTCAGGCAGGCCCAAAAACCCGAACAGGCATGACAACCCGAACGGGCCCGAAGACCCGGATGGGCCGGACGACTTGGCGACCCGGACAGACCCGACGACCCGGACGGGCCTGACGACCCGGACGGGCCTGGCGACCTGGATGGGCCTGACGACCATACGGGCCCGACGACCTACGAGGGCCTTACGACCCGGATGGGCACGACGACACGAACGGGCTGGACGACCCGAATGGGCTGGACGATCCGGATAGACCTGACGACTTGGACGACCCTGACGGGCCTGGCGACCCGGACGAGCCTGACGACCTACACGAGCTTTACGACCCAGATGGGCTCGACGTCCCGAACGGGCCCTACGACCCGGATGGGCCCGACGACTCAGACGGGCCTGATGACCTTGACGTACCTGACGACCCAGACGGGCCCCACGATTTGAACGTACCCGACTACCCGATTGGGCCCGACTATTTGGACCGGTCCGTCCGGGTCGTTGGGCCCATTCGGATTGTCCAGCCCGTTCCCGTCGTCGAGCTTGTTCGTGTTTTCGGGTCCGTTCGGGTTGTCCGGCTCGTTTAGGTTGTCGAGCTCGTTCGGGTCATTGGGCCTGTTAGGGTCGTTCGGATCGTCGGGCCCGTCTGGGTCGTTCGGATCGTCGGGCCCGTCTGGGTCGTCCGGGTCGTCGGGTCCGTCCGGGTCGTCGATCCCATCCGAGTCATTCGGGCCTTAATGACACAAGTTTTAAGAAATTCAATTTAAATTTCTTTTATTAAAAATGGATTCTGGATTTTAAACTTGATCTAAATATTTGGATTGGATTTAAATCTTGATCCAAATATTTGGATCTGAATTTTAAAAAAATCCAAACTACTTTTACTAAAAAAATGGATTTGAGTCAAAAATCTAATCCAATTATTTGGATCTAAAATAGATGTGGATTGGATCATTAAATATCCAATCCATGTCCACCCCTAGCACAAACATATTTGACACTTTTTAACGCTAACACATCACATTATATTTCTTCATTTATGTTTCATGTGTTGGACATTGATGCTCTAATACTCAAATCACCTATTACAAAGATGATTTGAAATATATGCAAAAGAAGTTATAATTTTCTTTCTGATATGTTGCACAAAGTTTATTCTATCACCAACTTAATTAACCACGAGAGAAGAAAGGATAGAAAGATACAATGAAAATTTAGAAGAGACATGAGAGAAGAGGAAGAAAAGGGAATCATAACTTAAAAATTCAAACAACAAACAATTGTTCAATTCTCATATGGTTATTGTTGGCAACAACTCCCGGATTTAGGGTTGATATGTAGTAGATACAACTCAAAATATAAAAAAGAAATAATAAAGTATAGTATCCGAGAAATAAAAAATGTTCCAAAACATGATGTGTATATCTAGAGACCTTGATCAACTAGGTAATCTCCCAGCCTCTCCACAACCATGTTGCATTGTCCTGGAGTCACAGGTTCCTCATAAAGACCAAAAACTAAAGCTTGACCAGTTTTTTTTATGGTGATTCCTCCAGATCCCTACCACAATACACCAAATATGTTACTGCCTTCAAAACATATTAAATTTTAGGAAGTGATAAATTTTATATTTAATCAACTCTACCGAATCGACTTAATCAACTTATTATAATGTATTATTTATGTTCACTTATATATTATAAAATATTTTTTTTTTCGAATCGAAAATGTAACTAACATGTATGTAAATGATGTGAATACCTTCTTGCCACGGATGACAGCTCCCGGCTCTCCTTGGATGACCATGTATTTGGTTCCAGCAAGGTGCAAACCTGTAGGAGCAAGATGACCTGGTTCGTCGAAATCTTTCATGATATCAGACACCTCACTGCCTTTAATCTACAGAGGAAGTAACAAAATAAGGAGGTTGTGAGAAGAGAATTTATAGATGGTAATAGAAGATTGATTACCTGAGGAAAAGAAGTGCTTTGAGCCCAAACAGAGCCATCGTGACCGATGATGGCAGCGGCGGTGAGATGGTGGCCTGTGCCATCAATATCACACATCAAATGTTCATCGACGTAAGTCTGCCAAGACATTTTGTTTCTTTGTCTCTTGTTGTTGTGATGCTGATGTGATTTTGTTTGTGTCTCTGTTTGTCAACTTCAAATTTTGTTTTAAATAAGGGTTGGATCGTCGATTCTTGGATGCAAGTTCATGCTCCTTCTACCGTCTCTTTGTCTCCGTCCAATTCTTGCCACAACTTCACTTTCTCCTTATTTTTAGGATCAAAGCTTTTTATTTTCCTATTCTTATTCTCATTCTTTTATGTCCACAAATATATTAGAGATACCTGATTCATCAACCAATTCACCCATCACAATTCACAATTATTATTATTATTCTTATTTTTTTTTCATGAATAATTACGGAATATAACAATAAAATGCTACATAGTTTATGTTCTGCTAGATAAACAAATATAAAGATATATGAAATTGTTGTACTTTGAAACTGAGTTCTAACATTTACTTGAGGACATTTTTTTTATTGTTTAATTATCTGTAATTTTTTATATATTAATATTATTATTTATACTAAAAAAATTAATAGAAGTTCGAATAAATAGTTAATTACGACTAACAAAAAGAAGAAATAGACTTATGAGATGTTTTGGAAGGTCGAAGTTGTAAATAACTAAGTGTAAAACGTGTTAATCATTTTCTTGAATACAAATGCAGATATTACAGAGTGCGTATGAGATGGTAAGCACGTTAATTAGCCGAATAGGTAAAATATTGCACTATTATTAATTGTTATTGAAAAAAATAAATAAACTAATAAGACGCACGATCAAAACTGTTATCACTGCCAAAGAAATTGTCTTTCTTCTTTTCCTCTTTGCTACTTTTAATCCATTATTTTCATTTTGATTTATTCAAGGGAAGAACATTCTGTTTACACATACTTTTTATTTTTTAAATAAAAATCATTTTTATTTTATTTTAGTTTGTCACAAATTTAAAACATGTAATATGGAAGGTTCATATGTTTAACTTTCTTATTAGGTTTTATTTTATTTTAAGCAACTCTTATTATGCGATATAAATTTAGAGTTTTTGTAAATTTCGTTCCAATGATAAGTTTTATAAAATCATATTTTTAGTTTTTTTATCATTCTCTAGTTTTTTTTTCATGACTTAAAATTTTAATTTGATTAAATATAATTACCAGCAACCCCTAAATAAAGTAGAATAAGTTATAAAAAATTACTAACAGATAGTTAAGTTGGCCCACTGTGTAATCTACCTCCACCTCAAGAGCTATTTAGAAAAAAGCTTGGCAACTCTGTTCAAATATTGGGTTCTCACCGAAAACATTCATGACTCGAGAATAATCCGTAGTCACTAAATGACAAACAAGTATCCGAAATCGACTTTAATCTGACAAAATTCGGCTCTGGTTGCAACTTTTTTTATTTAAGAAACATGAAAATACGATAAAATCTAAACAAATGCAAAGCGCAAGTTAGAGGGAGAAAACCCCCGTCAAAAGTATAGACGTCTTGAAAGTGAGCACAAAGTAAAGAATTCAGAATGAAAACTCGATGATTAATTGATAAACCTTCACTAAATCTTTCTTACAAGTAAAAGCTCCGCATAGAATACATTGAAAATTATGAGGATACCTCAAAAGAAAGTTTGCTTTTCAACGAACAGTCAAGGTTCATACTCTGCTCCCATTCTAATTCCCAACTGATGTTCAGCTCTATTTGTCAGTGGTGTCAATAAGCAATAAGAGAAGACGAAACAACTCACTCTATTACATCTATCCACCAAGTCGATAGGATCTTCCCCTGAAAGCAACTCCGGAGCCACTCTCTTGCTGAGGGTTACTAGCAGCAGCCTGCGAACGGCTAATCGGTTGCATTCCAATTCTCCACCTTCCAACCAATTTACGTCTGAAAAAATATAGTTAAGAACACAACAGAGCTACCCCCGATTATAAGGAGTTAGACGTCATTGACTAAACAATAAGACCATGGCTAGGTCCTGCCCCCTACAATGCAGCAAAAACAATATGAGGAACAACTACTAAGTTTCTAAATGTTTATCTTTGATCCATTCCTGTAATTTTGATGTGTTTAGATGGAAGAGTTTAGAAAGGAATGGTGGTTTTTAAAGGTGAGGGGGAGGATGTGCTTCCTATGTTGGGTTCAGCTTCACAAAACCAATGAATAAAGCTTCAAGACACTATAAAATAAAAAGAAATCAAATAAATAAAAACTTAAAAATGAATACAGCATATGCATAATAACACCCTAAGCAACAGGAAACTAGAAGGATACACCCACATTGGAGTCTTCAAAATGTTCTTTCCACCTGCTAGTGGATGCAACACCGTCAAAAAGTAGTATAGATGTCCTGCGATGATACCTAAGAGGTCAGGTATAAGAGGCGAGCCAAAAATGACATCTAAAGCAAGCATTGCCCATGGAAGATAGAAGGCCTGGAAAAACAAAAAGATGTGGATCCTATCAGACAATGAAAAGATGTATCTCCTAGAGCTTATACAGCAGAGGCATAAGAACAAAGCTAACTTACAGAAGAGTGAAACATACCTTAAGAGCAACAAGCCCATATATGTTGATTTGAGCATTCGGAAATTCTCTACTCCAAACATAAAGGAGCATAAAAACAAGTGGTACTCCCAAAAATGGAGACCACAAAAAAGGGATAGCAGACAAAACCTATAATTGAGGAAATAAAATTAAAAAGAAAAAAACTGATGTCAGGACTTAGAATATCAAAGTGAAAAATGAAACTAGAAAGAAAGAACCTAGAAGTGGGGAAATGGAATTGGTGCAATTTCAACAACAATCAGACATGTGATCTTTCAATCAGAATTTTGTATCAGCAAAATTAACTTCCCAGATATTTTCTGAAATTCCCAAATCCCTTTCTCCACTGAACCAAGTGGTTATGTACAGAACATTCAAGCCTTCATTGACACTTCCTATCCTACCTAACAGAATTTATATTCCTCAGTCTCCTACAGATTCTCTCCAACTAACAGTAATCTCATACGAAATTAGCAACTAATCTTCACTTACCATTGATCATTTCGGATAATCAATCAGAATAATCATTCATTTGATAAATGAACCACCGATCTGAATATTTATCCATCTAACTTTGCATTCACTAAAATCAAATCAAATATAATTTGATTACCAAATGTTTTGAGATGTGACATATGCTAATGCATAAATTCTTAAAGACTAATGGAGCATAGCTTTCACAGGCACAATGGCCAAATGGAACACAGATAAACAAATTAGATTGGATATATCAATTGCCCATCATCTTTACCCCCAAAAAATTAAAGTTTTGTTATCTCTTGTCCAGTTCATAATCCAGAACCACTAGAATAGATTCTACAAAATATATCTTCCAGCATTTTGAAGGATAAATGTCACATTAGCAATCATAAGATGAAAAAGATATCTGGAGGATAAACATACTAATAGCGCAAACGAACCAAATATCATCATCCACAAGAAATCAGAAGTCCGTCTGTCAAATGGTCCCTTCTCAAGTTGGACACCGTACCTTAATCTGTACATTATAAGAATATGAACCAATTCAGATGAAGTAAAATATACCTCAACACTTAATATAATCTGCTTGTTCGATATACAGAAACGTAGAAATTGATGTAACAAATTATTCTTCAATTACTTACATCATCAAGAGACGGATCCCAAAATTGATAGAAAATGGTCCAAGGAAAAATAAGTTTGTGAATAACCTCCAGACCTACATATCATGGCAAGTACAAAAGATTTATTAAATCGGTCAATGGGAAAAGAACAAACTAAGATTATTACAAAAGATTGTCAACAGCAAGTTAAGCTTAAGGAAAAATCACAGACTTCAACAATAAAACTCTAATTGACTGCTTAATGTAATTGGCGGCCTGTCAGTCGCCAAGAGATTAAACCATTGCTACTTAAAGAAGCAGTATAATGTAATGTAGTGCCCAGATTACATAGAAAATATGGCAAAAAGGAATTGGGGGGATGCCACAGATAACATAGAAATTTCCTATATCAGTCTAGAAGGAAGTGGAGAGCACTCCATTTAACCCATACAATCATTCGATACACATGGCACAATTATAAATAACAATGAATGGAATGTTGACCTCAAAAATACAAGTATGTCAGCACATGATATGATAAACAAACATTCACGAAAATATGGCATAATCTGGTTGGCAATTGGAAGGCAGTGTTTGGCTGCAAATCTGGTTATGTAACAAAAGTTAGGATTAAAACCAAGTATGTCTCCATGATATTCTTTCAATTTGGCAACTGACAAACACAAAAAGATACTGAATCTGTCTTATATATAAAAAAAATTAAAAAAATCTTCACATCAAAGACGCACAGAATGGGATATCGAAAGCGAAGCTTTAGAGAATGAGTGCAACACTTGGCAAGAGGATTAACAGCACATTCCTCTTTCTTTGATACTGATACCAATGATATTAAGGAATTCTCACCTGAAAACCGTAGAACACTTGTTCGTACAATAGTGCAATATGAATTGGCTTATATAATCCAAGATGGTAAGCGGCAGTAGCCAACACGCAAACAGTGCCATATGCCTTGGTTATTGGCGGAAGAGAGTGATAAAAACTGAAAGCATGAAACATTTGAAGTATTAAACAAAGTGATTGAAGCAATTATAAAAATTTCCAAGAAAATTTCTACACCTAATCCAAGAATATCAATGAAAGCAGAATTTGTAATAGCACGCTTAACTGAATATTTCTGATACTAATGAAGCTGGAAATTGCTCAGATTAGGTTTAGCGAAAGAGAAAAAATTAATCAAAAACCTCTTAATCGACTTAAAGTAACGAAATGGATTAAAGTTGGCAATGATTCGACAGTAGAAGTTTGATAGGTCAAACGAACAAGAATTAAAATATTCATCAACATTATCTTTATTTGAAAAACGATAAAAAAAAAAAAAAAAAAACAAAGGATGAAGAGAATTACTCAGCGGGAGAAGACATTGCGTACTGAGGAAGAAAATAAGAACAGAACTCTGACTCCAGTTTGGAATTCAGATTTTTAGATCTTCCTTGTGATACCGTCTCCCTGAGACCCAGAAGCTTCCGTGCAACCTTTTCGCACGTGACCGTCGAAGCCTCACATGGCCCAAATTTTATGGGCCATTTGAAGGCTTACTCTTTCAATGTCTTTCCTTCACGAACCCCCCAAATTCATCCCTCAACCCCCGAATTTCTTCTTGCACCCCCAACTTTGAATTCAAATTGTTCTATTGGGCAATAAAAAGTCTTGATAAAAAATCGCTATAATTGCTTCACTTATGCTTTAAAAAGTGTTCTCATTGCTTTATTATGAGTGAAGGAAAATACACGTAATGTTTATTTTCGAGGATTAAAATTTATATTATTTTCGATTTTTACAAGAGTAGTGATGGTGTACCTAATGGTCTTGTTAGATGTTCTCATTGAGTCATGGATTACGAATTTTTAAAGAGATTTCGAATATATTTGCAAAGTTATTTTTCTTGACTTATAAATTAGTTCAAAATTTTAAATTTATTAAGAAAGGAATTCAAGTTAGTAATTTTTAACACATTTTCACAAATTAGTAATTTATGAAAATAAACTAGCTTGTTAGTTACTATTTTTTATCCTCGCTTGTTTATTTGAAATTCGTTTTTCTATAAAATTATTAAATATATTTTTTATGCCATTTTATTTTTATCAAGTATTTTATTATCTTTTTCAAACACTTTGAAGTGAATAACACAACTTACATATTTTTTAGCTTAGCATCTGCAGTTTACAAGTGATTGCCAAGACTTTTTTAGTAGCTTATTAGTTATTTTGAGAAAATTATAAACTAATTGGAAAAAATTAATCTTGATTCAAATACAAGGTTTTTTTTAATAACGTATAAGTTGTTTAGGTAGTTTAAAAAAATAAGTTAATTTATAAAATATTTTTTTTAATTTAATTAGATCCCATTTTAGTCGTTTAAATTTGATTTTTTTTATTCTATCCATCATTTATGCACGTTGATATCTATATATGGATCAAGTTTTAAAAAATAGTGTAAAAATAAGTATTGATATCCAAATTTAAAAGTTAAATGTAGCAATACTTTACAAAAGTATTTTGCAAATAAAAACCTTACAGTCAAATTTGTTATGCAATTAAAATTCAATCAAATAAAAGTTACTTTTCAATTCAATTTTATTAGCACAATGATACTATAAAGATATTATGACTACCATCTTTTTATTTTCATCATTTACTTTTTGATGTGACTTAATGTGGACCATTGATTATTTCAAAAGAAAAGATAGTGGTACATTAATCAATTATTCATAAGTCATGTTAGGAAATAAATGATGAGAGCCAAAAAAATGGGAGTTAAAGTATAATTTTCTCTTATAAAGCAGGGTTTAGAAAATAAGGTCGAATTTCACTTATATACTATAATGTGAAATTTTGATACATTTTATTACTTAGATGATCAAACATATCCAGATATTATATATTTATGAATGATCTAATAGTAGTTTAATAATAAATTTTACCATAAATCCAACTAGGAGAGTGATTTCACTGAAGAACCACATAATTAATAAGATATGAGTCTAACTCAAATTAATGATTGATATTACTCATAATACAAAACCTCAAAACAATGAGTTGATGGTTTTTTACTTTATAAACTATTCAACTTTCTCAAATATATAAAATGTGAGACCTATACTTAATTTAGACCTATACTTACAACCAGCTAATACATGAAAGCAATAATATTTTTAAATATAAAGAACAAATAAAAAAAAAAACCTAACTGATTTCACTTTTAATATTTTTTTTAAAACGAAATGACATTAGCAATATTTTAAAAAATTCCATACATTAGTAAAATTGACTTGAAAAATTATTTTAATTTTAGTAGTATGTAATATTGTAGCTTTAAAGTGTTGTCGAATTAAATAAAATTAAAAAAAAAAGTATATAGATCAATCACATATAATACATACACTTAAAGCACTTCATTCCATTTCAATCCAAGCTTGCCTCTTTCTATTACTTAACAAAAAAAGAGATAGATAGAATAAGATGATAATTATATGGTACACCCATAAAGCAACAAAGTCGAAAAATGATGTAAGTTGTAACATTTTGAGCATATAGTATATGGTTGGCGTTTGTCCATGCAATGGATTCACACAATTAATTAATAGCATGATAGGAATTGGTGAAGAAAGTGTATGTGTGAGTGTGTGCAGGAAGAAGAAAGGATCATAGTTTTGGTGGCGTAGAAACGCAACAAACATTAATAAAGCAGAGAGAAAAGGAAAGAGAATAGCACATAGCACCAACACGCATGCCCCCATGCTTTTATCATTTATCTTACTCATGCTCACTCACTCTCCGCTGCCTTCAATTGGGATCAATGAAAAAGACGAACCCAAAAAAGTGCAAAACTCACCAATCAAAACAAAGGGATCAACTTCAATAACACACTCCTATGCAATTCATCTGCTTTTCTTCTCACACCACAATCATTTCAATATCAGTAGACTGGATTTTTCAATTCTTAGTTAATCAAATAAATTATATTTAAATTATATCAAATATAGATCGAATGTACTTTTGTTAATAAGATTAAATTCAATAAAATATATCTGATATATTTTTAATTTAGACTTATTCAATTAAACTTTAATTCGAAATTACTTGTTTCGATTTTCGATCTAGGATAATCTATTTCAATTTTCAGTTCAAATTGACTTTGATTGATCTAGAATCTAAAACAATTTTACTCAACTTATCTTAAACTATCTTAATTCAATTTAGACGTACCTTAATTTTAGATTTTTAAAATATAAACGATAACTAAATCTAATTCTGATTAAATTTAATTAAGTAGATTGAACTTAATTAAAATTCATATGTATAAATTCAGATTTGGAATAAATTTATTTAAATAAAATTATTATAGATTTAGATTATTATGGATTGAATTTTACAAATTTCCCCCTTCAATTTTGAATAATAATTTGGCAATCTTTTGATCAAAATATTATGGATGTTACAAAACCTTTTTTTTTTTTTCTATTTTGGAACTGGTTGAAAGTTTATCTCTATTTTTGTGTGTGGATAAATTGAATTGAAGTACTTGTCCACTGAAAAGACATGATTGATTGTTGTAATGAATGCATAGTATAGGATATACATTATAGTTAACATGCGTCACTTCAATCTATGTTCAACCAATGAAATTGGTAATACTCACTTGTTTGTTTCACTTCAACAATGTCCTATGTCATTTTTTATAATTACCGACTTATGTACTCTTAAAAACGGTTGATTTACTCTCTTTGTTATTCATTTTTAATTTATTATTTTAATATTTTTTAATTATTTATTTTAATTTTTTTAAATAATATGATGTGATGATTTAAAATTAATATGAATAATAAATTAAAAATGATCAAAAACAATAAATTAAAATATTATTATCCTAATTACAAGTATTAATGGGTATAGTGCGTAACTTAAGGTTACTTAAACCATTTAAGAAGTTAAGATATCTCTAATTCTTTTTTTCTCACTCAATTTCTTGAAATTAAAAAAAATTCAAAGTAAGAACTTTTGTTTTGAAAACTATTTTTTTTAATAGTTGATAAACTTGCCAAATTGATTGAACTATAGGTTTGATATCATAATAGCATATGAAATATTTTGGATTATTTAACTAGATGAAACCATTTGTTTTTATTTAAATTTACTTGTTCATTTGAATATAGATACGTTGAATTTTGATATCAAATGTTATATTTTGAGAATTTAAATTAATTGGAAAAAAATAAGCATATTAATTAAAAAAGTAGTCAAATTCTGGTTTTAAAAAGAAAATAGAAGAGAAGATGACATATCAACATCAATATTTGAAATAAGGTGATATTATTCCCATATTCCTCCACGTTTACATTTAATAAAAATATCTTTTATTCATTTTTTTGGTTTAAACAAATTAATTATCAACGAAGAATTGATAGAGTAAAAACAAAAAGTACGCAAAAAAAAAAACTATTTAAATTAAAGATTAATGGTTGGAAGGTAAAAAAAGAATAAGTCAAAATTAAAAAAAATCAAATGAGAAACATTATGGTTTCTATCTTATTCACCTACATGATTTTTTAAAAATAAATTTACTTCCAAAGGCAAATAAAATGAAATAATAAAAAATATATGAAAAAAGAGAGAGAGGGGAAGGAATGGTATTTAAAATTAGGGTTAAAATTTGTTTTCCTTAACTTTCATTAAAATTTAAATATTATTTTGATATTTTTGACCAATTTAGTCCTTCAATTTTAAAAATACATAGATTTAATCATTTTAACTAAATTTTATTAAGTTTATTTGACGTTTCAATGAAATTTCAAACACTTTTCTCAGTTAGTATTGAGTTGAGAATGTATCAAATGTGTAAACAACTCAAATATTATCATAAAACACATTTGAAACATTAAGTAAAACGAGTAAGTAATTATACCCGGAATAATAAGAGAAAGGAAGAACTAAGAGAACAAAAAATATAGAAGAGGAGAATGAAAGCTCAAGTGGTGTGTCTTGGAGGAGGCAAATGACATCTATTTATAGATGAGAAAGAGCTCTTCACGGTAACAAAATTAAATATCAAATCAAAACTGATTGTGAAATAATGGCCAAATCAAAATTAAAACACCAAGACTTGCAACACAATTATGGATGAAGATGATATTAGGAATCAAAACATGGTTTATAAAATAGACCTGCAATGCATCATGTATCATTGATTGGTTCAAAATCGCTGCCATAAATGTAAAGATTTTGTTTCTAGACTCTTCTTTCCTTTTGAAATATTCTCTATTTCCCAAACATAAAAAATCTAAATTCACACATTTCAAAAATTAAAATATTAAATTGGATCTTTGAAAAATTATTTAATCGTATGTCGATGGTAAAGATCTTAGCTGGAATGAAAAACATATATTGTTTTCCATTGAATCATGGAAAGAGAAAAGTAAGTAGGAAAGGAAATAATAATGGATAGAGTTAGAAGATATAGAGGATGTTGAGTATTGGTCGTAAGAAAGTGATGAATGTAATGAGAAGAAAGGTGGGCGAGGTGGGGTCAAAAAACAGCTTGGTTTAGGGTGTCATCCCTTTCTCATTCTCATTCTCATTTCTCACTCCAAACAAGGAACAATCCCTGCTTCTCTGCCACCACTTCACTTTCTCTTTCATTCACCAAAATTTCAGACACAAATTTCAGCCACAACTTTACACCTACATTCATCACTTCATGCCAATCTTTTACACAAAAATATTCAAATAATAAGGACATGCATTTGTTCAGTTTAGGACCAAATCCCTAAACTTGGTTGTTTATTCTTAATCCTCTACCAAATTAATCTTTAATGAAGAATAATCACGCTTGGACTTGACTCCGATTAATAAATAATAATAAAAAAAAGCATCGTGAATGATTGATCCAGCCTGTGCTGGGTTCATCTGAACTCATATCTAGCCAGATATGAAAGAAAGAATGTCATCAATTGTATGAGAAAATGTTCCTTTCACATATTGTTGTTTAATATTCTCTTCGTTTATTAAAAGATAGTCAAATTAATTATCACACAATAAAAAAATTTGATTATCTCTTCGTTCTCAAGATCATAATTGTACAATTTTAGTTGTATTTGTCTCGATTAAACTTGATTCAAACATTATATTTTTTTAGTGTTTTTTTTTTTCGAATTTCACTTCAATGTTTAACAAAATTTGTAAACGTGATTCGGAATAACATTATAACTTAGCGTTTGACACATACGCTAATATTACTTATGCATTTTTGGTTTTTCGTGTCAGAAGGACCACAAATATAAACCAGTTATGTCAATAAATAGTTATATTTTAACGACGAAAAGAATTACACATTTATAATATTAAAGAAAAGTTCACTAATTCAAACTTGAAAATTCAAAATTGTATAACAAGGATTTTCTAAACGGATAAATGATGCAATAGTTGGAGAACCATTCGCGAAGATTAGCTCAAAGATTGAAAAGATAATAATTTACGCAAAAATATTACATATAACTTTGTTGTAATTTTCTTAGAAAGGCATGAATAAAATCTTAACCTAGGCAAAAACATATATGTAATGAATTAAATACTTAAATTCTGAAATTTTGAACGGAAAGTGACCATGAGTTTACTTCAAAATAATCAATAAACATTTTTAAAAGTAATGATTACTTCTTGAAAATAATGCAGTAAAAATCATTTTTAATCAGGATAACGATATTGTTTTATATAATTCATTTTTCTACCCCTTATTTCATTCCCTTAGACACGTTTTGGATTTCGAATTATAATATTTTTTTATAACGTAGTGGAAAATTAAATTTTGATTTGTAGACCAAAATTTTAAATAATTTATTAATTTTCTATTCCTTATTTCATTAATTTAAAGAAGTTAAGCTTTCTCTCATCTAAACAATTGTATATTTCTATTGTTTCTCTCTTTACTATTTCACTCTTAACTCAAACATAGTTGGTTGGCGTGAGCTGCGAGGGATCCACATGCATATATCTACGAGGCAATTGTCCCCACAACAATTATTATTTTTTTAGTTTTTGCACCCCAAAAAAAATAACACCACCCATCAGAATGTTTTTTTTTTTTGTAAGAGATAAAAAAATGCATTTGGTATTAATTTTAATTTTTAAAAGTTATATATATATGTATAATTTTATAATTGATTTTTTAGTCAATATATTAACAAAGAAAATTATATATATTTTTAAATGCTCATAACTAACTAAAATAAACTTGTGTATTAATACAACAAAAATCATTATTTTTGTTAACAGAAAAACTGTTCCACAATCATGAAGTGATGAGAATGAGAAACCACCCATCGGTTACTTCAGGAAAAAACTGGTGACTACAGTGGATACACTTTGACCCTACATTTACCGGTGTATTATTTTCTATTTTCTTGACATCTGAATGTGCTGTATCTTTTTTTTTTCTCATTCGAGAATTGGATTTCAGAGAAAAATCCAGAAACTTCATTATTGTAAAAAATATATATTAATTTAATATACCAATCTCTCCCTAGTATTTATTTCAATGACTATTTAATTAGAATAATTGACTTCTCATTTTTTTTCCTCTGCATAAGGTTTAGTCTATGGTAAGAGTATCTATGTAGATTCTTATCATGGCAGACATTAATAAATTATAGTGTATATTATTAAGGAGAATTATTATTATGACAGAACAGAAGCAAGCATGCACCAATCCTCGTATTGTGATTGAGTTATTTTCCCGCGAAAACAGCCAAAAAAGAGAGAGAAAAAAAAAGAGAGAGGATCTCCAAGAAAGTGTTTTAAACCTCGAAGCCGACACCCACATTTGTATTCCACAAAGGTAGATGTTTGGGCAGTTGTGTCTCTGAAACAACCACCACAACTATTCTCACTTCCTCTCAAACTTTCTTCTTCTCTTCCTCGTTACAATGGATCCTTGTCCCTTCGTGCGTCTCATAGTGGAATCTCTGGCTCTCAAACTTCCCTCTCCAACAAAACCCCCTCCACTCTCCGGGGTGCACCCCTCCACCACCCCTTGCTTCTGCAAAATCCGCACCAACACCTTCCCCACCCACACGGCCCTCCTCCCTCTCTCCGCCTCCGCCTCCACCCCCGACACCACCACCTCCACCCCGGCTTTCCACCTCGACCCCGCCGCCCTCCGCCGCCTCTCCGGGAAGCCTCTCAGCCTCGTCCTCTCCGTCTACAACGGCCCAATGGGCCGCTCCTGCTGGGTGCGCGGCGCCAAGCTGTTGGGCCGGGTTCATCTCACCATTAACCTCTCCACTGCCCTCTCTCACTCCAACACCTTCCACAGCGGCTGGTTCAACCTCGCTGGGCCCCACAGCACAAACAAACCATCGGCCCAGCTTCACCTCGTCGTTCGCTCCGAACCGGATCCCCGGTTCGTCTTTCAATTCGGAGGCGAACCGGAGTGCAGCCCGGTTGTTTTCCAGATTCAGGGGAATATACGACAACCCGTTTTCAGTTGCAAGTTCAGCGCCGATCGCAACTACAGATCCCGGTGAGTCACTCACTGTCTCACTCACTCAATCTATTAAATTTTTATGTATTTGATTGAATGATGTTATTGAATTATGCAGATGAAATTATAGAAGTAAATTGTTGGAGTGCAATGTGTAATTTTGATTTTGGGTTTAGGTATGGTTTAGGCATGTGGGGTGTTTGGTTGGGCCAAGCCTTATTCAACCGAATTCATTTTCATGTTCCTTTCCTTGTTGGTGGATATCATTACCTACTGTTGTTTCTTTCTTTTTCGCCTGAAAAAAACGTGAAAAGTGACAGTGCTGCTGCGATGTTTTCGTTCCCATCTGTCGTTTTCAATTGGCTGGATCGTAATTCCAATCTTCGAAACGGTCTGTCATTGACGTTACAGTTTTCACGTTCCGACACTGTTTTCCTTCACATGAACGAATACTGTGCCGGTTTTATAATTTCCCTTTTCTCGAAAAATAGACATATCTACCCTTTCGGTTTAATCTCCCAATTTTATGATTATTAACTTGAGGATTACGATAAAAGACAATCTTAATCGAGACGATTTAGTGAAGACTAACTGCCTCCCCCTCTTGAAACATCAATATCTCATTGTTTTAATCAAACTCTTAGTGCCTTTTCTTTTCTCAATTACCGGCTTAACTGGTTTTCGTGCAATTCAAGAATCCATTGCTCAGTTTTATTTTGCCCCTTCTTTTTCCTTTTCGCATATACTCCCACTTCAACTTTTGGTCCTCCACCTTTTTCTTTTCCCCTTCAAATCCTAGACTACTACAACTAAATAAAAATAATTCCGTTTAAGAGTAACTGCTACTTCATGCCCATGTTCCGTAAAGCAGAGACGAGTTAACATCATCCATCCAAACTACCACATATTCTACCTAGGATTCCATCTTATGTGAAAGCCATAAGACAGCAGTAACAGTGTCTTGTTGATTAATTACCTGTCACTGTTTGACAATTTCATTGTGTTTGTTATCCAATAATTATACTTATCCACTTTATTTTCTTTCATTGGTCCCTTTGACTAACGAGGTAGCATGGGTGGTTAGTTGAATGAAGTTTGATTTTTGTTTCCGTAATTGAAAACTCAGGTCTCTTCCGTCAGATTTCAGAAGCAATGGCTCAACAGGTGACAGAGAGCGTCAAGGGAAGGAGAGAAAGGGTTGGATGATAATGATCCACGATCTCTCAGGCTCACCCGTTGCTGCAGCATCAATGGTGACACCGTTTGTCCCATCCCCTGGCTCAGATCGCGTGTCTCGTTCAAACCCCGGAGCCTGGCTCATCCTCCGCCCCAACGGAGCCTCCGTGAGTAGCTGGAAGCCATGGGGTCGTCTGGAGGCGTGGCGAGAAAGAGGCCCTGTGGATGGGTTGGGCTACAAGGTTGAGCTTTTCTCTGACAGTGGACCAGCCAACAGAATACCCATCGCTGAAGGCACAATGAGTGTGAAAAAGGGTGGCCATTTCTGCATCGATTACAAGGTCATGAAGGATGCAGGGTTGGGTTGGCGGTTGCCGGTGGCAGAAGGGTTCGTCATGGGTTCAACCGTCGACGGTGAAGGCAAAGTTAGCAAGCCCGTTGTTGAGGTTGGTGCACAGCATATCACGTGCATGCCTGATGCTGCTCTCTTCATTGCGCTCTCTGCTGCAATCGATCTCAGCATGGATGCATGCACGCTTTTCTCCCATAAACTTAGAAAGGAGCTTTGCCACCATCAACAAAATTCCCTATCATAGATAAAGATGACATTACTATCATGATTCATGAATATTCTTTTTGCCTTCATCTGGGAGTGAGTGCTTGAAGCTTTAGCTGATTTGGGTTGTTAATGTTCTTAGGCCTACCTCTACAATTTGTTTCGTCTTTGCATTCAGAGTGTTGGAAAAAGATATCGCAAGCAGTTGCTGTAGTACCTACACGTTGGGTTTTTTTCAGCAGCTCACATTTTAGGGGTGTGATTTAACTGCTCAACCACGTTGTCTGGTTATTGGGTGTATAGATCTCAACGGAAGATTTCAAATGTACAAAAATATTAAATGCACATGTCTATTCATAAATATTTCAATGCAACTTTCTCTTATCATTCCATGTCTTTTCTATTTTATTTATTTATTTATTTACCTGAAAAAAAAAATCCAATTCACCATGTAACAACTATTTCCATATGTATACGGGCGTGTTTGAAGCATCGTTCCATTAAGTTCAATGTCAATCCTTCATGAGAGAAACTTTCACTTGAATGGGAAGTTTGGAATGTATGTTTTACCTAAAACAAACACACACCAAGTCCTAACCACGTCCCCTACATATTTTACACGTATCATATGAAGGCATGCCAAAGCCACATCTTCTAACATGTCAAAATGACACCAATAAAACTTAGTGACAGAAAACAAAAATGACACAGTGATAATATACTCTTCACACGAAAATGGAAAAAATTCTTTAACAATTATTTTACATTAATAGAGAATAAGAGTTTATTTATTAATATTTTCCCATCGGTCAAACTTACAAGTATTATATACGATTTTGATAATTTAAATTTTGAGGCATATTAATAAACTATTTTCAATAATTATTAATGACTATTTTCCCATTGATAATATAGTGAGTAAGATAATTTATTCTTGTCTGTTTTTGAATATATATATATATATATATATATATATATATATATATATATATATATATATATATATATATATATATTTATATTTTTTTATTTCTC
>Ga0214542_1000035_pt1 | contig 164452 bp, 51 predicted proteins | sample CNSS1metaG_FD_160096 | JGI IMG/M metagenome (GOLD analysis project Ga0214542, IMG submission 160096) | Root nodule microbial communities from cowpea collected in UCLA plant growth center, Los Angeles, California, USA - CNSS1 | ecosystem: Host-associated > Plants > Roots > Nodule | place: USA... | reverse complement strand
CCAGAAAGGATATAAAATCAAATAGTAAATACAAAATATTACATCATAAAGAGTAATGAATAATATGATTATCAATCATATGAGTGATTGTATAAATCAATGGACGACCATTAATTCATAACAGTTCCTATTTGACAAAATGTTAAAATTATATTTTATCCAACACCTGTCACGCGTTTGAGTATATAACATTTCTTGTTGACAATATCATATGAATATTAACTTTATATAATTAAGGATGTAATAAATAGTTTAAATACACAGCTTATATTTAATTAAAATATAATAAAGGAAATTATTTAATTTTTATTATAAATAATTTATGCTATGATTTATGTGATATCTTAGTGTGATGATTGTAATATTTAAAATTCAATTTTAAAATATTAAAATGGACAGATCGATAAGGTTAAATGATTATGAAAACTTGGTAAAAAATAGCTCAGTGTTATATATTTAACTTTTATAATAACTGTTAAAATACTAGGTGCATGCCTGAGAAGGTTAAATTAAATGTAAATAATTTATTTTTATAATTAAGGAATAACCTTGTATGTTTCGTTTGTAGAATTTAAAAAGAGTAAAAGTAAAAGTTTTAAGTTTTAAGCTTTAAGTTATATTTTACGGATCACATTCTTTTATAGATTTGTTTTCTTCATAATCTTTGTGAAATTTGAAGACACTTATAATTGGGGCTTAGTGTCAACCAGTTTCACTTTTAAAGTAATAGCAATAAAATATTAAAGGTTATTTTTCATGCTCACTGTTAAACGTATACATATACTTTATAGAATATATATAATTGTTATAAATACAAATTAGTAAATATATTAATTTTATAATATTGCCTGTTATCACTATCTGTCAAACAAACACTACTGTTTAAGAAAAAAACGTGTTACTCAAAAACAATTTGGGATTATTTTTATCTTAATTAATCCCTGTGGTTTATAGTATTTAATTTAATAACTCTTTATTATTTTGAAATACATTGCTTGATTTCAGTTTTGGTTGCAATTTGTTTTTAACTTTGAATCTTGTTCGCCATGTCCAACAAAAACACATTTTAATGTAAGATAAACTAAATTCTGACATTATTAAAATCTTAGTGAATTTAAATTTAAATTTAACGACCGAAATATAAATTTCAACATTCTATATCAGCAGGGACGTTATGTTTCATTCAAAAATATATTTGTATATTTGTTAATTGTTATTATATGATAGAATAAAATATTCATTAGTTTTTATTTATTACATTATTGTTTGTATTTATAACATCGTTAGTAATAAACATACAATTTCCTTACTTTGTTTTCACTTATAAAATTATACAAAAGATTTAAGATTATAAATATCCAAACATGGAAAATTTATGAATTTTGAAACTAAAACCTAATGTGTATCATGTTAAAACTAGATTTTGATTCGACATTCTAAAGAAAATGCCGTGGTTGAAATGTAAAAAAAAATAAAAAAAACGCTGACAGAAAATACTTTTTTAATGTCAAAGTTAAACTGGACTCTGTATTTTTAGATAAATATTTAACAAATAATGTTAGAAAAAAATATAATACTAATTTTTATATTCAAAACACGAGACTTAATACCACATGATTTCAGTTTTAGATTTATATAGATGCTATTTTGTTCTTATACATTCTTATATTTTACGGTGACAATATAATTGTAATGTAATATAATAATGGATACATTTTTTCAAAATCTCTACCAATATATAATGTTACCTTTTCTTTTTTATTTTTACATATAACGTAGTATAATAAAAATATTTACAATAAATATTTCTTACGTGTTGTATGTTGTATGAAGATTTATTATTAAAGAACTAGGGAGATATGGTGTAAATGTGACAATTATATTCACCTCAATATTTGAGAATGATAGAAGGAGAAGAATCGTTAAATTGACTTATTTTTTAATCTTTCCTAAACTGTGAGATTTTAGATTGATTATTAATAAAAGATTATTGTAACCTCAATTCATTTTCACTTCTAAAATTAGATTACAATAATAACTAATATCCAAAATTTCTAAAATGTTTACAGAAAAAAATTCAATATGTAAATATATATTGTATTTTTATTATTTTATTAAAATAATTTTTTTTTTTTTGTAATTTATTCATTTAAATATCCTTTTATAAAATAAATATAACCCTTTTAAATATAATTTTAGATTACTCTCGACATCAATTTAGTAATCTCGTTTTATTTTAATTAAACTTAAATTTTAATTTATCACAACAACCAAATCACTCACTCACTATCTTACAAACTTTACTTCTAAATTCATTCTCCTTCACCTCCAAATTTCTCAAAAAAAATATACAAGTTTATGCTTTCTAATCCACTCAAATCCATGATCTCCTTTCCTCCCAACTTAATCTTCATAGGTTAACACACCCTTAAAAAAATCAAAAGTAATATATTGACACTATAAAAGTATTTAAAATTTATTTTTTCTGATATGAAAAAGTTAAACATTTCACACAAAAAAATTATAAATTTATTATTTTAAAATTTTATATTAGAATATAAATTAAACTCATGTTTTGTTATTCTTGTAACAAATATTTCTTAATGATTAATTAGAAAGAAATATTTCTTTCAATTAAACATAATCTTTATATACAGAAACTAAATAATATGCAATGCGATTTTGGTAATCTTGATATTAATATGGAATATACACTATAAGTAATTTATGGGAGAAAAAACGGTTGACTACTATAGAAATAATATTGATTATTATATTTAGTTTAAAGAAATTTAAAAAAATGGAATACGTTTGTTTGACCTAATTGAAGCTTCCATTGCATGCCAATTGACAAGAGAGAGAGAAAAAGACGGTGAAGTTGATGGTTTTATTTTATGCTAGCTGGCGGATCATGGGAACATGTTTTCTTTCTGATTTGCATTTTGGAACCTTCCCGATTTTTCTTCTCCACTTTTTCAAATAAAAAACTAAACAAAATTTCAGATTTATCCCATTATTTTTCTCCACTATCATGCATAGAAATATTTATTGCTTCAAATTTAGGACCGCTACAAATGGATCAATTTCCTCCCCTCTTAATTGCTTCTATCACTGTAATTATCACCTCATGATTTTAAGTTTTATCTACTAATTTTTTATAAGAATAAATCTAATACATACACATACTTGATATTAAATTATTTTTTTATAAAAATATTTTAATTACAAAATGTTTTCTAGTCTGGTAAATAATAAGTGTAATAATAATCAATACTTTTAGGATTCTTGATTTGACTATTTTATATACACAATGAATAACAATAAATATAATATAATATAATACATTTATCAATAATGGGGATATTTAAGGAATTAAAATGAATAAAAATGTTTCAAAAGTTCAATGACTCCTTAATACGGGGAGTATATTTGAAAAAAAAAATGTATAGATTTAAAACAACAATGAAACATGAATAGGCAGTAACTTTGAGTTTATGAAAAATTAATTTGAGAGATTGAATTCGACTGTTGACTCACACAGTTAAAAACAAATAATAAATGTACTAATAATGAAAAATACTTTAGAAATTTTAACTAATATAACTATTAGGGAAAATTCAAAATGTGTTTCATTGAGTTAAGAGTATTCTTGGATAAATATGTAAATATAAAACAAAAAATAATAATAGCAATTAGATTATTTGATTTCATTAATTTTAGTAATCATAAAAAGAAGAACAATAGACTATTGAAATACAATTCAAATAAGTGTCAATAAAAGATAAATCTTTAGGGGGTGTATCGTTAAACATGGGGTCTAAGTAGCAATTCCGCGCTTATTATATTAGAATGTTCAATGCATTTGGGTCTTGAACTGGGCTTAACTCATCAAGTCTGCAACTTGAACATTAGGATACAAAGATGATGATTTTCTACTTCTTCTATCAAAAATACTTGATAGATGGCAAATAATTCGAAAAAAAAAAGTGATATAAATTTGGTATAACCAAGCGGAAACTAAAATGAAAGCGAATAAATTAAAGATGTCCCCTTTAACGCAAATAATTAAATAGACCATGTCCAACAATTAAATAACTAATTTTACTAAACATGTTTACCAGAAGTAAACAAAAATTTAAAACATATTATGCCTTTAAGTTGAATTAGCAATGATCTTTTCTATTTCATTTAGAAAGTGGAAATAATTGATCTTTCTTCTGGGCGCGTACCTTCCACTCATGAAAAACTCATGCATGGAGCGGAGGAGAAAAAACAGCAGGTTTTTGTAATGTGCATTCGTCAAAAAAAAGAAAACTTCTATTTATTACGTATACATGACGTATGTATGTGGCTCACATGATCAAACATAATACGGAACATTCACATGGATATGATATGATTATGATTCATAAATGGTTTTGCGTATCCCTCTGACTATACAAGTATTCCAACATAATTCCTCGTATACGTCGGTATTTTGACATCTTTTTTTTTTCACATTTTTTTTATTATCATTTGAAACTATTTTTTATTATTATTTACTTTTTTTTTTCTTTTAAAAATATAAAAATTAATTTTTGTTAATACTATTTTATCTTTATATAAATTGTCAAATGGTGTGAAACAACATTTTTTCTTACTCAAATCTTAATAGAAAAAAATTATGAATAAAACTTGACTTAAAAAATAATAATCTCATGCTTATTTTTCCTTTTTTTTAATCTTTGAAGTCAAGCAACTCATTTAATAGCAACAAATCATTTAAGATTTGGCTTTTGAGAGGAAAAGAGTGTCTAATAATAGCCTCAACACCCTTTTTAATCTTTCAAAGCAAGCAATTTGAAATAATGTTATACATGGTGCGTGGCTATAAGAGGATTGGTCCCAAGTTTTGTATTATATTCAAGCAAGAACTTAAAAGCAACTCCTTTAGGTAGTTTGACATTAATTAAAGAATGAACTTTTTTTATTGCATTCATGATATGTTTTACCAGCTTTTAAAGAAATTAATATTGACAAAGTCATTGGCTTAGCCTAGAACCCTTGTTACTGTCCTATAATCTCTTTAACAGTAAAGTGAGTATTAGTATATACCAAATATAGGAAATTCAAACTAAAACTTTTGCTACTTTCTTTAGCCAAAGGCTGAGGTTAGACAACTAAAGAGGTTTTGATTCTTAACTAACCACAACAACATCTCTTTGGTTGAAAACTTTTTAACAATTCACATGCAAAATTTGCGATAAATCACCACCAAACTCAAAATAACCTCTTTGAATCCCAAAGGAATAGTTAACAATTTCTTTGGAACTTAAAAGAATGATAAAAATGTAAAGTCAAACTTGAGATATATAAATATATCACAACAATTCAGCCGTCCAAAGATAATTGATTTCCTTTCCTAAAATGCTGTTCATAGATGCAGCCACTTCACTCCTTTTGGTAGCAAAATTAGGCAAATCAAGAAATTGATAGGGAGAGAACAAAACAACAATGAAAAATTTCAAAATATACAGTAAAAATAATTTATTCAAGCTTGTAAGAATTTACTAAGAATAACAACGATAAAAACTGATAACAATAATCACAAAAAAAAAAATCAAAAATTTTAACTTGGAAAACTCTTTTAACGATAGAAGTAAAAACTCATGGATTTAAATTAATAAATCAAATTTCACTAAAATGAAATATGAATATAAGATAATCTAATAAAAAAATATAAATAAAGTGTCTATAACCAACCAATATATTTAAACAATAATATTCTCAAAATTTTGAAAGAAAAATCTCAAAATAAATATACCAACAAATTTTTCTCTTATTTTTCTTTTCTAAAGTTTGCAAAAATAACATTCTCTCTTTATCCAGAAAATCCATCTTCACTTACACTATAAGAAAATTCCTCGTTGACTACCAATTTTAGTGACAAACAATTGTTAGTCACTATAATGAACAATTTATAAAATAAAAAATTATTTGTTACTAAAATAATAATTATTATAAATAAAAATTTATAATTGATCTCTACATTAGTTTCTAAAATTTATTTACCAATGTTTTGGTTACCAAAATAAATTGATCACTAAAATTTAGTTACCAAGATTTTTTATACTAAAAAAATTAATTTATAAATTAGTGATTAATTAGATTTTTTTATTCTAGTAAATATTTTAATAATTAATAATATTTTATTTTGTAAATTAATATCTAAATTTTAATATTTGGTTAATCAAGACATATTAAACTTAATTAAATTTTTTTTTAACATACTGGGAGTCCAACTAGAATTTCCGAACCCACAAAAATATTTCAGTTTGACTTTCCAACCAAAATTGTGTCATCATCGCAGTAAAGAAAAATGATTTCCTTTTTCACCAACTTAAAAATTTGAGAAATTTCCAAGTTCGAAGGTATAGAGACCCTGAAACATTTGAATCCTCTTGAATATTTTGAGAGTCATTCACTGAGGTAGACACTATACTACAGAAAAAAATGGTAGCTTCAGTTCAATATATGTATTATTATCATAAAAAAAAGGCATTTCACCCGTAAAATGGTCTAAAAAATTTCAGTTAAGTCCTGAGCCCTTTCCATGTCCACCTTAAAACTTATAAATACTGTTCTTTTAATTTAGATTAAAAAGTTAAAATTTATAAAAATGGTTTCCTTTAAGAAATATAACAACCTTTCTACCCATTTTCTTTCATGATTTTTCTTTTCCATTGCTTCTCCTAGAATCCAACCCTTCCTCATCTTTTAAATATTTAAAGATTGAAGCAGTAAAAGTAAGATTTTTGTGACAAATTGTACAATTTGTATATGTTTTAGATTTATATGTGTAGGCAAGTGCAATTTGCTTTTTTTTTTTTAGGAGTCAATTCTGATTTTCAATGCAAGCAAAATTCTTAGATTTGCATGTGATTTTTCTGTGTTTTAAATGAATCCTCGTCTCTTGATTGTAATGAAATCGCAATCTAATTTTAGTAGAGTAATGGGGGTGTCCAAGAAGAACCTTGGTAGATTCTATTTTCAGGTAAGAGAAACTAATTTAATTGAAATTTTAAGGTCTTATTGTTAATTTAAAAAGAAAAAATTGGTATGAATGTTATCTTTATATGCCTGTTGAAATTTGGGAATAATCCTTACGAGAAAGGTGTTTTGATCTGAATTGTGAAATTATAAAGTGTGATGAGAAACTACTGATTTGGATAGATGAATTATTGTTTGTGCTATTTTTTTTCTTGATGGGATGAGTATGAATGTGATTATAGAGAGATTGACTTACTTGAAAAATTGATACTTAAGTGTGTTTGATAATGTATTAGTGTGAAATACCTTAATTATATATGGAAGAGTTAACCTATAAGATGATAAAGAAATATGCGTGACTGTGAAGTTATATTATGGTAAAACTATTATTTGGATTTGTAGGATTGAATGTTTTTGGTGTGGTATAATAACTTTTCCTTGTAAGCCTTAAGTAATTGAACACTTTAGTTTAAAAGAGATTAAAAATTGTAAATTTGGAATATTGTGGTAAAAATTATGAATATGTTTGACAGAATGTTTGTATTATACTAATGTAGTATTGAATGTAGCATTGTATTTTCATTTCTGAGATTTGTGGTATGTCTATATGATTGATATAGAGTGTAAATTAGTGGTGCTTATGTTGTTGCTAAATAGTTTCCTTTTATGCTACTTAAAATAATTATGATTGTCTGATTTTATCTTTGTTAGTGAGTGATCGGAACTCCGATCACAGTTGAAGGTGCAACAGTAAGGCACGGTGGTGCGGACTCCAACACAAGGACTATCTTGCGCGGGAGAAGAAACGAGAAGAGAGACAATTCGCGAAGTTGAGTTCTCGTCGGCGATGCTTCCGGTGGTGACTGGCGTCGAGACGACGTGTCTCGCCGGCCGTGGGACTTGCGACAGCGGCACCTGCTGCTGGAATCTTGGTGGCTCGAGGCAATGGGGAAGGGTCTCGTGCATTGGAGAAGGAGGAAAAAAGAGATGTGGTGCCCGTTAGTGGTGGTCGGCGTCATCGCCGGCGTCCCTGATCCGCCAGAATGGGTGCGGCGTTGATGATGGTTGTTGTTGATCTTGGTTTCGTGCGTGAGAGGGAATTAGGAAAGCTCGTGGTCTCTGTTTTGAGAAGAAAGGAGTTGGGCTTGCCTCCTTTTCTCTCTTCTTCCACACCCTTTCAATTTTATTGGATCTGTTTCCTTCGTGCACCCCTATTTTCAATCTCTGCATCTCCATTATCTATGTGGCATGCTGTGTATTTCTTCTTTGTGCAGCATCCTGTTTTATTGTCATTTTTGGGCTTGTTTTCTTTCTTTACTTCCCGCACCTTTAACTCTTTTCTTTCACCCTCCTTTGCTTTAGAAACTTCTTTCCACACCTCCATAATTGCTAATCTCGCACCCCATGTTTTTGCTGGTCTTGTTTTGGGTCTGATTGTATTTGCTATCTGCACCACAATTTTCACAATTTACACATTTCTTGTTTTTTTACTCTATTTTCACCTTTTACTTACTGCACCCCATCTTTTAATGAACACACCTCATTTACTTCATGCATCTCGCACATTACTCATGCATCCACATTGTTTTTCACTTTTATCCTTTTTAAATAAATTTCACCTTTTTAATCTTTTTTCCTAAAAAAAATAACAAAAATATTTGAAAATTACAAAAGATAGAAAAAATCTAAAAAAAAATGATAAAATGTTTTTTCACTTTAATGTGTCTGCCATAGTTTTCTTTATCTTTTAGTGTTTGTCCGCGTCGTATGATACATATTTTCAAGTAATTTAAAAATACCAAAAATATAAATTTTCAAAATATAAAAACATCAACATTTACAAACAATAGTCTTTTTTTAGAACTATGTAATCCTTGATTCATTCTCCACACTGAGATATGTAGGAGCAAGGTCAGTCTTTGTCAGGTTCATCTTCAAAAAATCAAATCATTTTCTCAATTGTTTTCCAAATATCTTTTAAAGAATTACGTAATCCTGATTTCTCACTTTAAGTGAGAATACGTAGGACCAAGATAAATCCTTGTCGGGCTCAAAAATTAAAAAAAATATTTTTGTTTCTTTTTAGTATTATTTGTCTCATTATTTTTGGAGAAAATTAACATTTTGAAAACCACCTCAACTTTGCTCATTTAATTAAAGGTACTACCTTTGGGCGGACGCGATAGGGTGCTAACACCTTCCCTACGTGTAACCAACTTCCGGATTCAAAATTCGGTTTTTCGCAAACTTGTCTTATTTGTATGGTTTTCTAGAATAACTATGGTGGCGACTTCAAATCTATTTACAAACTCGTTTTCTTTTTTGGTTCGTCGTCCCCTCCCGATTCTGGTTGCGACAATATCTAAAATAAGTTCTATAATGAACTGGTTATATTTAAACAAATATTTATAATAATTATTTATGTAATATATTGAGATAAGATATCTAAAATAATAAGAGAACTTATAACATGATTTTAATATAGTAAAAAACAGATCAAAATTTAAATAAAAAGGAACACAAAACATCATATTGTGTTATTTTTATGTTTAATTATGCCTTTGGTCCCCATTTTCATAGTAAAATCTCAATTTGGTCCCTGTTTTGAGAAATTTAATCTCAATTTAGTCATTTCCGTTAGTGGTATAGTAACAACGTTAAATAGGGTGCCACGTGTCAGTTCCTAGATTTTTTGATTTTTTTTATTATTTATTTATTTCTTTGATTTTTTTTAAATAAAAAAATTGCCACGTGTCAAGCTGTCATCATGCCACGTGATAGTAATAATGCCACGTGTCAGTATTATGACAGATGTCATTTCCTCATTCTCAATTTGGTCCTTGTGTTCTAATTTTTGTCTCAATTTAGTCGCTATTTTTGTAAAAATAATGCAATTTCTTTCCTCTCCAAATTGAAACAAAAATTAATTTTTATATAAATGTTATACAAATAATTTTATTATTAAATTTGATATTTTTATTCAAATTGATATTTTTATTATATATTTTTAACATAACTAAGTTTATTTAAATTTGTGTTTCACATTCAACTTTTCTTAAAATTGTTTTCAAATTTTAAATTTATATGTTTTTCATTGTTACATGAACTAGTTAAAAATTATTTTTAAAATTTTTATAATTGTTATTTTTACACCAATTCAAACATTTGTGTACAAATTATTGACTTTTACACATTTAAAAAATATACAATTATTTGAAATATAAATTCAAATAAAAAAACAATATTAAGGTACGATGTAATAAAATATCAATATAATTTATGATTTTTTTATTAATATTATTTTCTATTAACAACTTTAAAACAATTTTAAATAAAGTTAAATTTAAAATATTAATTAAATAAACTTAATTTTGTTAAAAATATTTACTTGAAATATTAATTTTGATAGAAATATTTGTGTACAGTTATATAGAAATTAAATTTGATTTCAATTTGGAGAGAGACAAAATTGATTAATTTTTACAAATATTGGGACTAAATTGAGACAAACATTAAAATAAAGGGTCCAAATTGAAAAAGTGGAAATGACACGTGACATATAAGTGACACTCGTGTCATTGACACGTGACAAATTTTTTATTTTTTTTAAATTAAAAAAATCATAAAAAAGTTAAAATATTCAGGAACTAACACGTGACACCCCTCTAACGGTGTTTTTGTACCACTAACGGAAATGACCAAATTGAGACATAAAAAAATATAGAGATACCAAATTAAAATATTATTACGAAAATAGGGACTAAAGACATGATTAAATCTTATTTTTTTTCATGCATATTTACTATTCAAGCCGATAGCGAATAGTTTAGTTGATACTTTGAGCGAATTTATGCGTTGTTTGTATTATGTGTTGCAGGTATTTTGAAAAGTAAATATGTAATTGCTTTTATCTATTAAAATATATATTTTTATTTATCACATCTCATCAAATTTTTTTATTTATTAAATTTAATTACTTTCACATATCTATCTCTAAATATAAACAACATCATAATTCTTTCTTTATTTTTTCAAATTCATTTATTTGGTCTTTTTTAAATTCATTTTTTGAAATAAACAAAGTCGGGATGATGATGTGTGAGATAGTCTAATTTAGAACCAATTATATAATACCTCTATCTCTAATTAAAATTTATATATGTTTTAAAATTATATCTATAGTAAAATTAATTTCCTTTAAAGTGTGAGTTCTGAAAAGTTTTCATAATATTATATTTTATGTTAAAATCCTTATTTAATATATACTAATGAAAATGAGACAAAATTGCAATACTAAGGATCGGTTGAGATCAAGAGAGCTTAATGATCCTTAAAAATGAAAATTAAGTGTATCTATTAATTAATCTAAAAACTATTTTATTATAAAGTAAAATATTAAGTTCACACTAATGATGATTGGACAAGCACTACAAATTTTAGCCATACTTAATAAGTAACAGGTCTGTTACTTCAATATGACACGTATATATTGAACATAGCAGTAACAACAGACAAAAAAAGAAAAAGAAAAGACAGACACATGCAAAGGAGACATAAGCTTATTTTTTTGACACTAACATGTTCCTTTCACCATCTCATATACTTAACTCTCATGCATCAGCATCACTTTACTTTCCGTTACCACCGTAAGATCCTGAACCTGCACGAGACCCTGCGTATGAACCTGCTTCAGACCCCGCTCTGGAGGACCCTGACCCAGCACGGGACCCTGCATAGGAACCAGCTTCGGAACCTGCTCCGGACCCTGATCCTGATGAAGAAGAAGAAGAACCAGAACTTGAATAAGATGAAGAGCCGGAGCCAGAACCAGAACCAGAGCCAGAGCCCGAGCCTGCACCTGCACCAGAACCACCACCACCACCGAGGCCAATTCCAACCCCAGCACCCACCCCAATTCCCAACCCACCAAGGTCCAACCCCAGGTCCTTTCTTGCCACTCTACTTTCACACACTATGCCATTGATTGCAACAACCAAAGCAACAAGAGCCAAAACCCTCGTAGTCATAGCAGAAGCCATTGCCAATGCCAAGGATCAATATAAAAAGTTCACAACTAATGAAAAACTAGGGTTGATGAGTTAGCTTAAGTGGTTGATAATTTTTGTGTGAAGAGGCTATGAGGATGCATGCTATTTATAGTTGAGAAGAGGCTATGAGGATTCAAGCACGTGTAAAAGCATGAGGCGTGCGTAGTAGGACATTACGAAGTGGGGGTGTCACTTGCAGCCTTTGTCCCAGAAAATGTTTGCACCATTTTTCATTTCATTATATTTTTGGTACAAGTGGACTTCTATCATCCACATATTTTTCAATTCAATCAAATCATTATAACCATTTTCCTTACTAAAATTAAGATTAATTTATGCTACCCTAAAGTTCTTTTCATAAAAACGCGTAACTAAATAATCATATTATGTATAATAAACCTAATTGTCGAAGTGGAAGTGGAAAGCTGTAGCAGAAAGACAAATATGCAGTTTATAATTATGATATGATGAGGCCATTAACAGCAGCAAATCCCACTCACTTAAGCACAATGATTCGCGGGATGTATGATTGGCACGGAATTCAATTTGTCAGGGATAAGTTTTCCTAATAGCAAAACCACTAAAACATGTTGGAGATATAAAACATACGAGGAGAACAATCTAGAAAAGCAGCCAATAACCTTTATCTCATAACTACATAAAATTCTTCAAAATCTTTTATTCAAGTTCGGATGGACTAAAGTTTTTCGTTTGTCTCAAACCCATGCCATTGCTAATGAATTGAATGTGTACATATATTTGTTAATTTAAAAATAAAAATTGAAATGTTTTAATTATGATATATTTTTTAAGCATTAAAATTCCATATAAAAGATGGATAAGAGAAAGTATTTTCAAAAAGATAAAGAGTAAAAATAAAGTCAGAATAAACATAAATCTAAGGTTTGAATTGATAAATTGTTTTCTATAATTACAAGTATAATACGTGAATTACGCACTAAGCTTGTTCTTTTTTTCATGGTAGAAAGTAGAAAAGATAGATGCTCTTTGTAGTTACTTAGAAACCTTTTATTCCCATGGCAGATACAAGGACAAGAGTAAGCAAAGAAGGTGCAATACTATTTTTGTGTTGTATGTTATATCAATTGTCCTGTAATGGAGGTTAAGTGGGTCAGATTACAATAGAATCGTGGCATTTTGCCTGTTACACTTTTAAGTAAAAATAATCTTGAATAAAAGTTATAACTTTTGGCCTAATAATAAACACTTTGTCCTAACACTTTGGTATGGTAAAACTTTTTTATTTTACAAATCAGACTATAGACTATAGTGTTATTTGCTTTTAGAATAAGATAAATGACTCACTAATACGCCTTCCACTATATTTTAATGTTAAAGTTGAAATAGTATTATACAAATTGAGTAATGCTGGTAAAGTATTATCTTGACAATCTAGTCACATAATCTACTAAATTTGAAGAACGTGATGAAGTTATATCACATTTAGTTCTTGTAGTTTTCACTTTATATCATGATAGTAATTTTTTATTAATTATTGTAAGTTTTAATATCTTTTTTATTTTTTAGTCATATTTTATGTAAGTTATTGTTAAAACAGATCTGTCTAATACTCAACCAAGAAATAGTTATTGAATCTTTCACTTATTTTAATTGAATATTGAAAGTTTCTTTAACCCTTATGACCCAATTGACCAGTTTTATAGTTATGTGATAATAGATTGTGTAAAGCAATTAAGAAAGGCATAAGAGATGAGAGAAACAAAGAACACAACAATTTATACTACGTCCAGTCTTCTCCTAAGTAACCCACTTAGGAAGATTCCAGTAAATCAATAGAGATTCAAGAATTACAAGAGCATCTATATAATTCAAGACCCTAAAGACTAAGGAGTTTGATCTACAAATCAAGAACTCCCCTAGATGCAATGCATCCACACAATTGCACATAGACCTTCACTTCACACAGTGAATCAACTGTAAACAAAAATACAATAGAAAAGAACCAAGGAAAGAATACACCTAGTAGTTGTGCAGATTTGTCACTTGATTCCTAGATTCAAGCTTGATCCACCAAGGTTGAATCCACCATCAATCTTCTTGAAGGCTCACTTGAATGATCTCTCAAGAATGCACAAGAACTCTGTAGATCTCAGAAAGACAGTCTCTCAAAATGTTTCTCTGGAATTCAATAATTTTTCTCTCTGTCTAAACTGATTTCAGAAAACAACTTTTGTAAAGAGTTCTTGCTGCAGTTATTAATAGATTAGGAATTTGACCTAATAGATTATCGTGAGTGTATTTTCACTGCATTAGTGCAATGCTCTCAAGCTGACAACACCCAATTTCGTCCGGGTAAATAAATTTATTTTCAAAAAAAAATAAAAAAAATAAAAAAATGTGAACTTCTTCAAAGATTTTCAAACTTTAATTTTAGAAAACAAAAAGAGAGATGGACAAAAAAGAAAAAAAAAAGGAATAAAGAGGGAAGAGTCCAATTTGTTATTAATTATCGCACTCCTTCTCATGAGCCCAACAACTCAACCTGCTTTCTACCCTTGTTCCTGGAAGTGATATGATTCTAATCATTAGAAGAAATATTTCTTCAAATGATTATAATGAATATTATTAATTTTATTAATTAGAATTGATTTTGTGCTCTGATTTGTTAATGGTTAGAATCAATATTACTAATTTGGGATTGATTATGTGCTCTGATTTACTATGATTTGATTCTCATAATGTGTTGCTATCATAACCAATTTCTTCCTTATATTGTTCATTACAATTAAGAATGAGATTGCATTGATATTGTAAGGTGCGAGTATAAATACGCACTCTATCATGATCGAAAAAAAAATTCTCTACACTTTTCTAATTCTTTCCCATCACCACTCCCACACACACCTTTTTTATCTCTCTTTCCAAAAAAAAATATATTGAAGGAGGTAGAAAAAAATAGAAGAAAACATTCTCTACTTACTCTCTCATTACCACGCACACAAACGCATCTCATTTTTATCTCTCTTGAAAAGAAAAAAAACACAAAAATATTAGAAAATGAGGCAATTTTTTTTTAATTTTCATTATTTTTTTAAAATCATAAAAAAATATTTTTTCCCATTTCTTTGGGGTCTGTTCGATCGTTTGCGTTGCATGACACCCATTTTAGACTTTCGTTCATTTTTTTTTTCTAAAAAATATATACCAACCTAAGAATAAAAAAATAACTGTCTTTGTTTACAGTTTAATATCTATTTGGCTGCTCTCGTCGCAATGACACTCACATTCACTTTTAAAAAACTAAAAAAGTATTAAAAATTTATAAATGATTAAAAAAAAGATTAGAAAAAAGAATTTGTTTCAAGTGTCTAACCGGCCGCTTGTGTCACATGACACCAATTTTAAAATAATACTAAAATTTAAATAAAAAGGTTTTCAAAATTATAAAATAAATTAAATCATTTTTCAAATAATTTTCCAAATAGTTTTTCATAAAGAACTACGTAACCCTGATTTTCTACTCACATGGAAATACGTAGGAGCGAGGATTAATCTTCGTCGGGCCCAAAAAATCAAAAAAATATTTTTGTTTCTTTTGTAAATTCATTTATTATTATTTTTGGGAAAAAATAATTATTTTGAAAACCACATCATTTTGTACATTTAATTAAAGGTACCGTCTTAGGACGGACGTTGTGGGGTGCTAATACATTCCCCACGCGTAACCGACTCCCGGACCCAGAATCTGGTTTTTCGCATACCTTGTTTTATCTTTTTTGGTTTTTCCTTAGTTTTTCAAAATAAACTAGGGTGGCGACTCCAATCTTTTTTTTTTTTTTTTCAAATTTTATTTTTTTGGTTCGTCGTTCCGTCACGATTTTAGTTATGACAGATGACAACACAATATAAGGAAGATGGTTAAGTAGCTAATCTATTTACGAATCACATTCAAGAGTTTGATAGTTGATACAATTTAATGCAAGCTTGTTTTACAAGTAATTTTTGACCTACAACATCTAATGCACAAACTAAGAAAGCAGGACTAATCCTAAACTAGTAATTCACATGATGCGTAGCCTTGGACATCATTAAAACTATCTTCATTTGAGTTGAAATAGCTTCCCCTTTCAACAGCTATATTATCAAGTTTTGTTTTAGTTTATATGAGTTTTATTACGTCACATTATTTTTAAATTTTAAATATATTTGTATAATTTATATTTATATACTTTAATATGTATAAAATATTTTTTTATTTATATAATCAGAGACTTATTTAACATTCGTAATGTTATTTAAGGTTTAACGTTTTTCTAAGATTCATGTATATTTGAATGAAAATTTCTTTTATTATTTATTTACATATTTACCTACACAACTCGGTTACTCATTGTTTCTTTTATCTCACACTGATTGTCATTAATCATCCTCAACGAATATCTATTAATTACCATTAACTTCAAAATTATAAAGATAGCATAATTGCATCCATTTAAATTTTTATTTTTTTATTTTTATGGAAGGGAAGAGAGAAAAAGGTGATGGATTCCATCTCCAATAATTTAAACAAACAAGATTGGCTTGATGAGTTTGGAATACAGGATGAAAGAAGTTATGGATTCAACTCTTCCCATTAACAAAAATTAATAACTAAAATTTGTAAATAAAAAGAAAACTTAATTTAAAGCTTGAAAAGAATGTATCCCGAACTTTTTCCTATTCTTCCTATAAACTTTTAGGTTTAAATACATTTTTCGTCCTCATTTTTGTAGTATTTGTTACGGATGATCCTCATTTTAACAAAATGTTTAAAATGGTCCTCATTTTTATCGGAATGTTTAAGTCAGTAAAGGAGCACTGTATAGGTGACACTGTTTGTATTACGTTGCATTGGGATGTGTTACGTGTACTGTACATATGGTTCCATTACTTATTTAAACGGCGTCACAGAAAAGGACCAAATAAAATACGAATTGCGAAAATAAGGACCACTTTAAACATTCTGTAAAAATGATGACCATTTTAAACATTCTGTCAAAATAAAGACCATCCACAACAAACACTACAAGAATGAGAACGAAAAATGTATTTACGGCAAACTTTTAATATTAATAAAGTCAACAATGACTAATAATATTCCACTTGAGTATTGTAGGAATTGTCATTACAATTGGTATTGTTTATAATACATTTATTTAAAAAATAATAGGCATATTATCTTGTAATAGAAAATTGTTAGATATTTGTATTAAATTATACTTTAAGAATACAACATCTCATTCACATATCCATTATTTTTCTTGATCTGTTTTGTCCTCGTATCACTCATCCCATACATTTCCCTTTTTTTTTCCTGCATATTTACTAGCACATGGTGTGCATGCAATAATTTTCTATTTTGGAACTGTTTTTACTACTACGTTTTTATAAATACTAAAATATATACTCAAGTAAGTCCACAAATAAACTAATAAAATTTTATTTTAAATTTAAATTGGTCGTATATGATAGATGATATTCTTTTACTAGGATAGTTCATCGAGGAAAGACGTGAGAAATACCAGACAAGCCAATCGAAATATGAACGAATTAACCATCTATGTAATTCTGCTAATGTAAAAAAAAAAAACAATTAACTTTAGTCTATAGCTTAAAATAAAGGTTAAAATCTTATTTTGTTCATCTGATCTTTATGAAAAATTTAATTAGATCCCTCATTTTTATTTAATTCAATTTAATCTTTTAATTTTTAGAAATGATTTAATTAGATCATTTTTGTTATATAGATGTTTAAATATTTTTTATAATTTATACATTAAATCATTTAAAAGGACTAAATTGAATCAAATAAAAATTAGAGATCTAATTAATTTTATTTTTTAAAGAATTAGAAAATTAAAAGAATATTTTAACCTAAAATAAAAGAATTCATTGACATCAATAATTACTATTTGACAACTTACTAAGGATAAATTATCCTAACAAAACTAAACTATTGTATTTGTAAAACAATGAAACGAAAGATATTGAATGATAATGTTAAATGGAAGTAAGAACTTTTTAAGTATCAAAGTATAATTGTCCACATTAAAATGATACTATATATCATAAGTGATAGAGTTGACGAATATATCATAAATGATAGAGTTGAAAAGAAAGATACCATAAGTGATAAAGTTGGAAAGAGAGAAATAATAAATATATACTATAAGAGATAGAGTTGACAGAAAAAGAAATAATAAATATATATTATAAGTGATACAGTTGACAAGAAAAAAAAAGGTGATCATAAAAATATTTTATAAATTTATGAAAAAGATAAAAATATGATTCGTGTTTTTGATAATATATATATATATATATATATATATATATATATATATATATATATATATATATATATATATCATTCTATTAGTCATTCAAAAGAATAAAAATAAAAAAATAATTAAAATGTATAATATAATCTATAACAATATATAAAAAGAATTTTCTCTTTTGTCACATCTCAAAATACTAATTTTACCCTTTAAAATATAATTATTTATTAAATTTTAAAAATTAACCGTTACTTTTACAAACTCTTTAATAAAATCGTTTATATATGCTCTTCTTTTTTATCCAATTTATCAACAATTATTCTCTCATATTTTCTAATATATTTTACTTTATTTTTAATAAATATAATTTTATTTTAGATACTAACTTAATAACATTACATTATCATTACCTACTAATATAATATCACGTATATTTAAAAAATGCGTATACACATATACGACAGTGTCTCTGTGTACGTTAGTTAAGGATAATGATATTTTGACACTCAAATATAATTTACTTTTTAGTATCTTTTATTTACTTTTTTTTCTTTACAAATATAAAAATATATTTTTCTATGATCATTTTACTCTTAAACAAGTCATCGGTGTCAAATAATTATTTTTCTTATAAACAATGAAAGTGCCTATCTAAGAAAAAAAAGCATATGACCGGTGACTAATGAATCCAATTTGGACATTGATTTGTAGTTGGCTAGAAAACCATTTTTAAACCCTCTCCTAAGAATAATGTTATGAGAAATTCTTATGCAAGTTGGATAGTATATAAGAAAGAAACGGATAATAATATTTTGACTACTAAATTTTGATAACTTTATTTTATAATATGAAATGTCATTTTTTAAATAATTTTTGAATATTAAAGTTGAAAAAATAAAATACTATTTAAAAAATATCACTTAAGATAGTAAAAAAAAAATTATCAAAATTTAGTAGTGAACAAATTTTTCAAAAGAAAATTATTATAAAAAAGAAAAGCATTGTGGGAATGATGATAGCTCGTGCTCACCTATAACCGGCCATGAGGTGGCCACATACAGAAATGAAATTACTTTAATGGGCAAAACACAGTCAACAACAAAACAGGCTTTCATCCTCCACTATGAGAGTGGCCATAATGGGAAGCTATTGCATTGGCACTTGCCCTCATACATGTGATGTGCAAGACGCTTAATCTTTTGGAAAATAACTGTTTTGATTATTTGATAAATTTTATTTATATATTTAAGTGTCATTTTTTAATTGATTTTTTATTTTTTTTATTTTTAATATTTAAAAATTACTTAAAAAATGATACATTATATTATAAAAAAAATTGTTAAAATTTAGTGTTCAAACTATCGAAATCAAGAATGCCACGCCATCTTTCCCGCTTTCTACCCTCAATGATAAAATTATGTATTCACTTGTTCACACTATCATACCCACCCTCTTGCCATTGTCACTACGGCACTAGCTAGTAGTAACTACTCACCAATTATAAATACTCCACAATCCTTGAAGGCCTCTTCAGAGTTACTTTTCTTCATTCTTACTCTTGCACACTACATTACACACAAATGGCCGCATCTTGGTCGTCTTGTCTGCTTGCACTGAGTGGCGAGGAAGGCCTTGGGCCTTGGTGGAATTGGAGTTGGAATTGGCCTTGGTGGTGGCTCCGGTTCCAGTTCTAGCTCTGCCTCAAATTCAGCATCTTCATCTTCCAGTTCTGGCTCTGGTGGTGGTGGCGATTAAGGAATTAGTGGTCTACTGAAATGAAAGAAAATATGGCGTTAAGTGTTTTTAGTTTGTGTACGTAGTTTGCAGCAATATGTTTTTAATAAAAAAGTGAATTAATTTCAGTTTGAAACAGTTTCTATGTTTTGTTACTCCAACTCTCTTTATCCCTTTCCTTTCTACTTCTAATATGTAACGTCTAATTATTCATATATAATTAAATCAAATTTTAAATTTTTAACTATTTTTTCCAATTTCAGTAATTCGGGTATAAAAAATTTATTTGTTACTTTATTTTATAATCTTGTTTTGAAAAATTATTACAGAAAAAAAAATCAAGTAAAATATATTTTCTATTTTTATAAAAAAATTGACATAATTTAAATATGGTTGGTAAAATTTTTAAATTTGGATAATTAGAATCATCCACGGTAAAATAATAATGCTGAAAGTTTAAATTACTTTTCTCTTAAATATCCAACAGAATTATTAATTATTAACGAGTGACAAATTTAGTAAAAAGTCACAATAAATATTATCGTCTTTATTCATATGTTTTGAAATTTAATAGTTGATTGAGTTTTATCTCTAAAAAAAACTATTTTTTGAATACCCACTCTTTTTCTTACCCAAAACACAAGTTCACAACTAATTTAATATATTTTATCAAAACATAAATTGAATTAAAAATTAGTAAAACAAATGAAAGATGCTTGTATAAAGCAAGAAATTGTTGATTCATATTCTCTGCATAATTATCTAATGTTATATTATTAATGTATTTTAATTAACATGAATTAAATATTTTTTAGAATTCGAAATATAAGATATGACTAGGTTAGGTTGAGTAAAACTTGTTGTAGAAAATATTAAATGTCCAATTGCTTACGTAAAAGTATGTTGTGAGAATTAGAGATGTCAAAACAAGTAATCGGTTTGATCCGGTTCGACCCATCACGGGTTGATTACTTAGTGAGTCAACTCAACTAGACTTACTTATTAGCGAGCCAAACAAATTCGAACTCGATCTGGTTCACCATGAGTTGGTGGGTTAAATGGGTTGGTTCACAGGTTTACTTATTAAAAAAAATACAATTTTTTTATTTTTTTCAGTCAAAACTAAAGTAAAATTATAATTAAAATCTAAATAAACTTTAATACAATCCAAATAAAAAAGAGAATCGCAAAAATACAAATTATCTATGTGTTGGCTAAAAAAACAACCCAACATAGCCAAAATGCAAAACTTAACTTAATAAAAAACACTTGTGTGACCCTTTATATGCGAGTTGGTGAGCCAACCCGGCTCATCACGGATTCAACCTGAGTGAGCCGGAATCTACGTGAGCCGGGTCAAAAATCAACCCGTATTAAAATTTATAAAAGTATTTCAATCTAACCCGAACCCGTGATGAGCCAGATTGGCTCGCGAGTTCCAACCTATTTTGACAGCTCTAGAATCAAACTATGATAGTTGAATTATTACAATTTTGAATAGAAAAAATTACACCTAAACTATCAATAATAATTATATTTATAACCTTCCATTTTTCTTTTAATAGTCAAAATCACAAGACAACAAATAACATTTCATCCAAATACATTTTTGAATTCAATTATATAAGTCGGATAATTATTCTGGGTTTTGAGTATACATTTAAATATTTCATCAAATTATTACACAGTTGTTGTCCAAAAATTAGTATAAATATAGAAAATTAAAATCAAAATAACAACCTAGAAAAAGAGAAAAAAAAAGATACACATAAGTTTTTGACAGGTAAAACAATAAACTTTGATTTCTTTATAACTTTTTTCATAAAATTTCCAATGAGGTGATCTTTTAACCTAAACCTAGGTTTTTATTTTTTAAGAAAAAAATTGTTCAACTAAAAGAAAATATAGTCTATTTAAGGATCGAAGTTGAATCCTTTCATACAACAAATGATACTCAAATATCAAAATGGAAGGACTCAATATGATATATTTCTATACACTACTAGAAATAAGTGTTTTAGCGACCAACATTAGTGGTCACTATCTGCGACCGAATTAGTCACCAAATTATATTTATTGTAATCTGCGACCAATATAGCGACAAATAATTATGCTACTTAAATAAATTTAGTCAACGACTAAAATAGCGACCACAACTTTAAGTTGCAAAAATTTAGTTGCTAAAGCGATGACTATATTTATACAAATGGACGTAGAATTTTTAGCAACGACATTTGCAACTGAAATAAAAAATGTATTAGCGATCGAAAACATGATGGTCACTAAATATGTATTACATGAAGATTAGCGACTGAAAAATATTTGGTCGCTAAATATAATCTTTTTAATGCCTGAATTGGTGATTGAAAGTGCATTGATCGCTAAATATGGATAGTTTTATCGTTAGCAACCGAAAACTTGGAGGTCAGTAAATATTTATTACATGGTGAATAGCGAATGAAAATTATTTGGTTGCTAAATATAGTCTTTTAAATGTTTGAATCAGTTACTGAAAATGTTGTGGTCGTTAAATATGGATAACATTGTAATTAACGACCAAATTTGTTAGTCGCTAAATTCAATATTTTTTCAAAATTTCATTAGTTGTTAGTGTTTGGAGTTTGAAATTTAGGGATTAGGGTTACATGACTTAAGATTAGGGTTTAAAGTTAAATATTATATTAAGATCCGAAAATTTAATGGTTGCTAAATACGTATAATTTGTTGATGCTTACTTTCTTTGGTTAATAACAAAATTTAATATTAATTGGATTAAACTATAATTAATATGATAAATTTTATATCATCATTTAATATAAATTGTGATTACTAAAATTTTTTACTTTTGCAATTTGTTACTACTTACAGAAAAACATGTTCCCACTTAAACAAAACTTAAATTTTCATGGTTAACGTCAATTTCTATTCTTTAAATTTGATCAAAGGATTGAAAAAATGTGAAATTTGAAAATCCTAAATTTGTTTACGTCTGTATGACATTAATGGTTCCAATTCCACATGCCATGGATACATATGCATTGCATAATTAAAGAAATATGAATGGAGATCGAAAGAAGTCTAGAGTCGACAAAGAAAATAATGATTTAAGATTTAAAGTTTATAAAAAGTAACTATGAATCAATTTATTTGTGTTAACATATATAAGATGAATTGTATATATTTGATTTTCTCTATCTAAACATTTTAATACATGAATCTAAGCATATTAACATGTAAATCTAAGTCATTTACCTCAATTTAAGCATTCTATTTTAGCTTTTATAAAAATCTTAGTTTTCCTAACTTGAAATACGATTAGTGACTAGGATATCCTGTTACTCTTCAGACATAATTCATTCTTCTCTATTTGAGCAAGCATTAATGATTATTAGAGTGTTATGATACCAACCAATAATAAGTCTTGGTGTCCTTGCATACATTAAATATTACTCCTCATTAAATATTACTCCTCAGAATTTCTCGAAATTCCCCAAATCATATCACATTCCACACTTAAGATAAATTCACATAAATATATACACATACATTTCAAGTTCCAGTAACAACTAATGCAATATCAGATCCTCTAAAATGAAAGGGAATTATTTTATCCAAGTCTTGGTCGAGTCACTCAACAAGCACATTTTCACGATAGGCAAGAGGTGTACTCTCGACCAACGATTGCTTTCCCAACGAATTGACCACTAGGACTCCAGTGAAATAATTCCCTCATAATTTAACTAGTGAGTAGGACTCATCCAGCGACGCTTAAAACTAGTGAGCCCCTGATCCGTAACTCGCCCATCGAGCTCGTGCTCGCCCAACGACTCATGAATTAGTGAGCCATCTTTTTTACAGCTCGCCGAGCGACCCTACTCAACCAACGAGTCTGCATAATTCTGTTGATCAGAATTCTGCATAATTTGTGTGAATTCTAAACCTACATAATGGTGCATTTAAGAGTCCAGATGCTTTGCTACTAGAGACTTTCACAAATATTCCATTCATACCAAAGTCTCAGTTACAACAACATGCAATAAAAACTTTAAAAATATTGCCAATTTCACAAGCTCAACTTAAAATCAACAATCAAATTTGAAATCAATTCCTATACAGTCCATGTCACAATCAAACTAAGCAATTAACACCAAAATCAACATGCACACCAACTAAACAACTTCAAATTAGTTTTTTACCTGAATATATATTTCAGATGACTTAAAGTGTATTGAAATGCCCTTTTTGTGTCAAAGCTCACAACTCAACCTAAGAGCAGTACAAATATGATCAAGGAACATCATTAGAATCACTGATCAATAAAGAATCCTAAAGAAAACTCAAAAATCACATGCGTCTTATAATTGATCACATGTAAAGCTAAAAATAATTGACAGATAAAAAGAGTAAAAAATCAACGTACTCCATGGAAGAAACTGATCGAATATGAGAGCGTTCTACAAGAGTCACCGTAATAGTCTCTGATCGTCAAACAAATAAATGCATGAATGCAATAAGATACTATAGAGAGAAAGGAGAGATATGTCCTAAAACTATTTTCTAGAAAAATAGAATATTTTTAGTAAGATATTTTTATGAAATTTTAATTTATATAAAAACTTTTATTATTAAAATATTAATAGGATCCCATTATTTAAAATAACTAACACTCGTAACACAATATTTTTTAGGTTCTCATACATAAGAATATAAAATTTGAATAAAAATGCAGATAAATAAAAAAGAAAAAGAAAACGAAAGAAATTTTGCTATAATACATTAATCTCATAAAAATATATAATTATATATTCAAGAGAGTTTAGAGATCACCATCACAATTTTAGTTTTAGAATATGTTTGAAACATAAAAGAAGAAGTATTTAAAAACTTTATTTTACTTTAACTCCTGAAACTATTAAATGTGTCAGAACATTATCTATAGTAAAAAAATATTTTATATCATTAAAATGTAATGAAATAATTGATCGGTGAATTTTCTTTGTATAAACAATCACTAAATTCTGTTATAGAATAAATTGATTTATCTTAAACAAAATTCACGTTATATTTTAATGATAAATAAATAAGCATTAATATATTAAATACAATGACAAAAGCATACACAATTCAAAAGGAAATAATTTGATGTCAGATAATAAAATCAAAAGTACTATGACTAAAACATTGGGTTTCACTAGTAAATGGAAAATTTTATTTTGTTAAATGGTAGATTAATGATAGATGAGAAGAATGAAGGAAACCCGGGTCTTACATGTTTTAGTTTTAGTTTGGTTGGATTATGTTTTAAGGTGTTCATGAAAATTTCTAAATAGGAGTCTTGAAGGGGATTTGTGCGGCTTCTGCCTTTGTTCCGCATGGTGAAAAGGAGATTCGTGCAGCAGCCATAAGGGTAACCCTCTTCTCTTCCTCACTTCGATCTTTTTTTCATCCATTGCCGCATCATTTTTGGTTTAAATTAAATATTGAGTTTTCAATTTGCATCATTAACTTTGGTGGCGACCTTTTCGTTCCTTTATAGTTTTGCAATGAATTGTTAGTTTCTGGGTTGCTGGGCACTTGCCGATACGATTTTTGTATTAACTTGGGATTTTGATTGGTATTTTTTTTTTATTTTTGTGAAATTGAGCAACCTGTTGGTGAGTTCTGAAATGTTTCTTTCAATGAAGTCGTCCTAGTCCCAATTCATGTTTGTTATATGATGCATCACATTTGAAAACCTAAGAGGATACTGTAAAATTAGTGGCTTCACAGAGAAGAAAATTCTTAGATTTTGCAATGCTTGCTCTAACCTTGAGACCATATACTAATGAAACCATCTTTGGAGAGCAGTAGGAACTAATTTTTTAAGTTTGAAATTTTGTTCAATGGCATAGATATTCTTGTAGTGTCCTTCTTAATGGGTGAGGTGCTATTTACATTGCAGGTCCCTTGGGAGAGTTGGGTATTGATTTAATTTGCATTGGATTTATTAAGTTCATAATCTGATGAATGGCTGCTAGGGGCAAGGCTCCACCAACATTTGAGGGACGCTCTGTGCAAATTCCTGGGATGATGCGACGTGGTCAACTTTCTGGTTTAGGTTCTCATACTATGGAGTCCCTGCCTCCTCCTCAGATGTTGGAGAATAAACTTGCTGTTCAGGAAGCAGAAATAGAGCAGCTTTTAAGGGATAACCATAGTCTGTCAAGTGGACATGTGGCCTTAAGAGAGGCTCTTGTCGCAACTGCGCAGGATGTACAAAAGTTGAAGTCACACATTAGAAGCATCCAGACAGAAAGTGACATTCAAATCAGAATTCTACTTGACAAAATTGCGAAAGGGGAGGTTGATATTAGAGCTGGTGATAGTGTGAAGAAGGATCTACAACAGGCCTATGTTGAGGCACAGAGTTTGGCTGCTTCCAGGCAGGAATTGAGTGCCCAAATTCAACGAGCTAGTCAGGAACTGAAGAAGGTTAATAGTGATGTTAAGAATATTTCAGATTTGCAGGCTGAACTGGATGGATTAGTGCAGGAGCATCAGAGGTTACGGTAAGTATTGAATTCCACTGTGTGGCTATTTCTACCTTCATATGAATCAAAACTGATACTAAATTCTTCAGGTTATATAGTTAATTTTGTTAATTGTTATAGCAGGGTCTAGATTTCCCTGATGGAAACTAATATTTTTATCTGAGCCAATGTTGTTAAATAACCACTATTGCTTTGGGATAAGTGGCATTTTTCAGCTCCTTTGCCTTGGGTAATTTGAGAAGCGAGGGCCACTGTGGCAGCACCATAGTTTGGCCTTCTTCCATTACCATTGATAACGTTGATCTGTGTTGCCAATCCTTCCTCATGCGAAAGGCTTTTGTTGCTAATGATATAACGTTAAGAATGCCACACACTAACATATTATAAATCGAAGTTGCATATTTTGTACAGCCACTATCAAAATAAAAATAAAAGAAGAAAAATCATATAGAAATTTATTTATCTTGGTTTTTGCTCCAGCAAGAACCCAAAAGCTGCTGACAAGAATTATTCCTTTCATTTCACTATGAAAGTCTGTTTAGTTTGAGAAAATATCTTCTGTCTCTGTTTTTATTTGTTTTCACAATATAATTACAAAAATGACACATTATTTACATAAGGTTTCTTGTTTTCACTGTTCCTGTGCAAATATTTGAAAATAGGATGACACTTGTAAATACTTATGATTACAAGAAACAAAAATAAAGAATGTTTCTCAACTCAAGCAAGAAATAAACTTCGTAGTATCTGATTGCTTTCAAGATATGAGATGTTCTTTGAAGTGGGTATTGGGAGTGACATTATAGAGGAGTCTCCTATTGATATTGTTATATTTATGGTGAGGCTGTCATACAACGGAATGAAAGTTAGTTAAAAAATTGTATGATGGATTCCCCAACATTTGAGTATTTACTACTGAAGTATATTCAACATCTATCAAATCAAGCTTTAAGTCAGGCTTTGCTATTCATGGGTGCTATTGTACACCTAAATTCATAAATATTTGGTATTCGTTCCTGCACATCTTGGTGCATATTATCTTTTTTGCGGTTTGTTTCTCTTTATCTTGTAACTTATCTATTAATTCCTTTAAACCGGTTGAGTGACAGTGGCACCTTTGAATATGAAAAGAAGAAAAACATAGAGCTAGTGGATCACATGAAAGCAAAAGAGAAAAATCTAATAGCAATGGCAAGAGAAGTAGAAATGTTACGAGCTGAGATTTTGAATGCTGAGAAAAGAGTACATGGTAACTTTCTTGTTTTACTATGTTGTAGTGTGTTGATGCGATATTTTATACATATATGTTTGTGATGCATTCTTACTGTGTAAACAGCAGCTGATCTGTTTCGGGCTTCCACCCCTGGACACAGCAGTGGTCCATTTGTTGATGGTTATGGGAGAACTCATAGTCAGATGGCTTCTGGCCAAGGAGCAGAGGGTATGGTACCAGTTGGTGATAGCAATGGAGTAGCAGCTGTCAATAGTTCTGGAGTTAGTGGTGGTCTTTGGTCAAGTCCATACGATCCCTCAGTTGGTCGGAGGTGAAAGGGTTTTTTTTTTTTCTATTTTAAATCAAATGCAGCTTGAATTGAGGTTTTGATTGTAAAATACATGGGAACTGGTGGCTTTTTTCTATGTTAAATCTGACAGATGGGTGGTTTTATTTTTTGGTCCTTTCCATTTGATATAATACAATTTTTTGAATCAAAGCTACGAATTGAAGAGTCCAAAGGTCTGTCTCAAACAAAACTGACGGTAGAATGAATTGAATTTCTAGTCAAGCATGACCTTTTTAATAAAATAAGCTATACGAGACAGTTCTGACGTTTTTAGAGTGAAGATCGCAATCCTAGTTTTTGGAGTGCATATGAAACATGCTCACGTTAACATGTCGAAATTGTTGCAAATCACTATTGATGCTAGCAAGGAAACTCAAAATTTCCACGCCCTTGCATAAAACTTGACTTTTTAGATGAACAGTATATGTACAATCTTTCTGTCCAATAAAGATAAATAATTGTGGGATAATATAGTTGACTTGATGAAGAGGAATAAAGAGATAAGTAACTTTGCCTAAACAAATGTTATATGTAAGGGATGATTGAATAATATAACTCAACTTGTTTTTGGTTTGGTACTCAGTCATCTGCATTAATAAGGGTCTGAAGATATCTGCTTCCTGAGAAGTTCAATTTTCTTCTCGTGATTGTTGGATATTATCAGTAGGCTACCAAAAATTTATTCCGCTGATTTCTCCGAACAAGTACTAAAACTACCATGTAAAAGATCTGATAAATGAAAAAAGTTGGTTCATATATTTAATAGTCGAGAGTGACTTTCTCCTAAACAACATTTACGACTAAAATGGGTTGTTTTTCGATTACATATATGCAATGGAAAGAAATGGATGGCCCGACTCTAGTTTTCTCCATAGACCAAAAGTAATGAAGAAACAAGTTCAGATGTGTTTAATGAAGGTGTAAAATGTGGTCAAGAAAATCCTGTAATACTTTTTTCATTACAATTATAAGCATAATTACTTATTTGTTGCTCATGAAGTTATATTTTATATTTGTATACATTTTAGTTTTTAAGTGAGTATTCACCGAATATGAAGAAGAGAGCAAGAAAAAATATTATGAAAATAAATATTTTTAAAATTGTCACTACAATAGGTTTTTGATGTCTAAAAGGCTTAGATAATTGTGTCATGGGAAGGTTTAGATATGCAGGTTTGATCCATGAAAATTTGTGTTTTTTTGTTGAATATAGGTAGATTTAGAGCTTAAGGTATCTCAGCTTGATATTATTTGTTTAGTACGTGATTTTTCAATCGTACATAAGATTTATATAATAATCTTTAAATGATTTTAATGTCATATTAAAAAGTCTAACTTAATTTTAAAAAATTATATTTGTTTTTTTCCAAAATCAAGAAGAAAAGAACTCAATTCACAATTCATCAGAACAGAGCATAGTTTTCACCGGTTAAAATAAGCATCTCATACTCTAGTTTGTTTACATTGGATTTGTACCTCTTCACTGTGCACAAGTTCGGTACAGTTTTTACTCTTTTGTTTCCTCTGTTTTTCTTCAAATACGACATCATTCCCTTTTCTGCATATCTTTTGTTTCTCCTAGATAGTTCTGCATACCATGTTAACATCATTTTGAGCAGACATTGGGATTATGTTCATGTTTGGACAGACATTTTATTAGAATCTTGACTATTTTAATCACCACCACCCATCCATGCTCTCTTTTTATATTCTTGGTCTTGATCTATATCAATATGAACATCAATATGAACATGACCTTCAACTTCTTAGTCCCGCATGGATTAATTTTCATAGTACCTACCTCTAATAAAAGTCCAAAATTTTTAAAAGTTATATAATTATATATTTTTTTATCCTCTTACGAATAGATTCAACATTTATTTATTTTTTATATTTTTTTAAATTAACAGGTTACATGTAATTAAAATATTAACAATTTTTTTCTTTGACAATTCAATATTATATTTGATAAAATATTTAAAGTAAAATATATTTTAGCAAGACATATAATGAGTATATCCATTAATTTAAATTATAAAGAAAATAAAATAAAATTTATTATATTAATAAAAATTATATATATATATATATATATATAAGTATTTTTTGAAGATGAGGATATAAATAAAAATTTAATGAAGACGGTACCTTTAGATTTAATTTCCATGTCAGTCACCTAAATGAGAACTGGAAGTGGATTTCAGTGTTTGGTATAATGGTCCAGGTGAGAAATTCAGTTGGTTTTTATTATAACTATTGCTTCCTGCATTTCACTATTATTAAGCGCACCCCTACAATAGCTCTTTTCAGCAAGGTGTTTTGAGAAACTCTTCTCAATATAACACAATACATGAAGGGATATTCCAAAAACTTAATTTCAAAAGTTATTATATGTGTCCGAAAATCCCATTTCAAAAAGTTTGTTCTGGAATTTATTTAATGCTTTTCGAAAAATGTATTCCAAAAATTATGATTCATTTTTTTTTTCAAAAATTTTGTTATGGAAATTCTAGAAAATTTTTTCCAAAATTTTTTCAGATGTGTTGTGTAATCTGAAAATCACTTATACAAAAGGATAAAAATGATCCTTTAAAAAATTTTAAAGGTGCACCAAGAAATTGTGAAGGTTCAGGGACTAAAAGCCTTTTACCGTTATGTCCATCGTATCAGAATTTCTAATTGGGCCTACTTTGGGCCCATGCGACTTGCTCGTTTACTATTTATTTGTTTAGTTGCTCTTTTCTTTTTGTTTTATTTTTCGATCGAGACTGACTCATGGCGGAGGTTAGTCTCTCTCCATTTTCTCCGACTCTGATTCTCATGTCTGAAAAACAAACTTCACCATTTTCAGCTGTTTCCCATCTCCATTTTTTTTCTTCTTATTTTCGCCATTTAAGAGTGCAATTTGTTATAATATTATTCGGTTTAATCTGTTATTCGGATCTATCGAATCATTTTACTACTGAATATTTATCCATACGACAAGAAATGAATTGCTTCTTTTCTCCTCTATGTGAAAAGAGATACATTTTGGATTTTATAGATTTGGGTTTCTGCTATTTAATATCCATATCGGGATTAAGATTGTAGAAGAGAAAAATGAGACTGTCGGGGGTGCCCTTTTTGATTGATAGCTTTAGGTTAAACCAAATTGTATTGATGTTGCCTCTTTTTTCGTGTTTACATCTCTTGAATATTTGCAATTTGATTCCTAACTTTGTAGTTTTAAAATGTTTTCGTGGACTAGGTGTTAATTGTTACAAGACTGATATAGTTATTCACTGGTAATGTCGATTCTGTGATCCCAATTCAAAATTTTAAAAAACCATAGGATGCAGTTGTGTAATTTGATTGACATCTACGGTTTCAGAAAAAAAAAATTAATTGAATTCATGAAGCCAACTTCTAATGGCAGGCGCTGGAATTCAGTTATACATTCTTCAAACTGGGGGACTTAAGTAGAAAATTTCGAAAGCGGAAGGAACCAGTTAAGATCGAAACACCTATTTGAACATCCCAAAATGTTTAAGGATCTACAGATTAATTGAGCCGTAGTTTTATTAGTTTGCTGCTTCTTGTAAATAACCAAACTTGTTGATGGTAGTATGTATATGCTTCCTTTTTAAGATTTTTTATTTTTATTTTTATTCCTGGTAGAAATGTTTGCTATCTAGTGCTGATTTGTTACTTATGATTGTGTCCACATCTTTGTTATTACATCGAGTCAACGGCATGTTTTTAGATTCTGATCGTGGCAGTTTTAGCTCACTGTCTAAATTTTGTTTCACTGTAATTGGCGGTATTGGACACCCCAATAGTGCAATTTACTTAAGATTCTGAATCAAGATGTGTTTTGTTCTTTGTTGTCATTCATATACGTCATTCTTCATTCATGAGTGAAGGAGGGTGGGTATGGGTAATATATTTTAGGCACACTTATTTCTTTGCTCAAAATCACCCTATGGCTTTCTGCTGCACTGTATACATTTTTGTTTTGAATTTGACTTTTCTAATGCAACAGGTTTGGTATATCCTGCAAATTTATAGTCTTTATTACCTTAACATAATATTTTTTGTTACTTCCTGCTAGATTGAACTAAAAACAGCACCAGCCGATTTTCGTTTTCCTACAACAAATCAAACCAGACATTGTTTCACCCGCTACATAGAGTTTCATAGGTGGATTTCCTGACATTGGCTATCTGGTTTCTGCGAAAGTGTTACATATAATCTTTTACTTAATATTGATTTTAATAACAGATGCTTGGCAGCAAAGGGTGATAACTCAGGTGAATGTGAGAAATTTGCTAAATACTACCGCTCCCTTTGCCCGGGTGAATGGGTAAGCAACACTTAGTTTCTTGGTTGACTTGTAACTGACTGCTTGTGAACTTTAATATAAAAATTGATGGCATACCAGAAATTTTATGATTTGCGGTGTTCAATTTTTGATGAGATTGATCCTTAATGTCTGCAAAATAACTGAATTCCCAGTGTCAGTGTGTACTCTCTATTTGTAATGCATGTGGATGTGGATTCTCCTTAACTTACATCATTCACTAATCCACGTTTTTACAAGTTATTATAGATCATTTTAATAGAGTTGTTTTCTCTATCAATATTTTGCCGATATATTGTATTAGTTTTGGATTTATGCCGTGTTTTTTTATTTATTTTTTAAGTCCTTTGAAGCTCTGTAGAGTCTATAACGTTCATTATTTTCTGTTTTCTTTTTTTTTATAGTAACTAAAAATACTAATGAATGACATTCTGGACTTATCAAGAGAAGAATAATTGGTGAATTTTTTTATTTTATGTTAATGAAAGAAATTAGGCTTGTTCTTGGGTATTCAACCTCCGATTGTGATTTCCAACAAAAAAAATCATCACTCATTATATTTGTGTCTGAAGATATACATACTTGGAATTTTGGGATTTAGCTCTTTTAAAGTGATAGGGTTTGTAAAACTAAGAATGAAAGAGTGTATCCACTTTAATCCAAGTTAAGTGTGGATATTCCCTTTATTACTTTGCATGTTTTTCTTACTCTGTAGGAGTCAAATCTGGAAGACATGACACACCGTCTTCAAAACCAATTTCATGCACTCTGATTGTGAAGTCTAAATAAGAACATATAAAGTTGAATAAATATGTACATTTCTGATATGATGAATATAGTTACTGTTTATTTGGTGGTTTAGTTTATGAGATATAAGTCATTCCCAACTACTCAAGAGCAAAAGAAATGTATACCCGAGTGACTCATTATTATTCGGTTTATACTAGGAGCCATTGCGTGACCATGCTCCTGCATCCTTGCTTTAAATGTTGAGTTTTAAAGTCAAGCTATATGCATTTGTGTATATATGTAAATTTTTCCTTTTGAAGACCCTTTTTTCCCTTGCTAGGATTTCTTAAGTACATACCTACATAAGTACTTCTTTGTGATTTAGTATATTAGACAGTTTTAAAGTAAAGTGATTTATATTTGTGTTTGAAGCTGACTAATGATAGCATTGGGATTTTTTTATCTTCAAGGAAGTTGTCAGCTTCTTTCACAAATATAGTAATCAATAGCTCAGGAAAGTAGAGTAGCGAGGCAGAATTGTGAAACCATTTTGGTAGCAGCTATTGCAATACAGTGATACTACTTCGATATAAGCTCCCAAAACCCATTTTTTGCCCCTGAAATAACTGTCTGATGGGTAAATTTCCAAGTCCCCTCTATTTCATTTTTGCTCCAGGAAACATATTCAGACTTGAAACCTTTACCATTCAAGAAAAAAACTACCTCCATTTACCTCTGCTCCTTCACACTTTTAAGGAATATTTTGTGTCCTCTGTTCTGTTCTTTTTTCTTCGTGAAAACTTATTATCTTGCATTCTACTATTTATTTTTATCTAATTTGTTGTATTTCTTTTCTGTTAATCTTACAATCATTTTTCATTTTTGGACTTAATTACTGTGTTCTTATTGCTCCTTGATTGGTGACCGTGTATGTTAACTATGAATTATTTATCTATAAATTTTGTTTGTATTATAATATTTAATATTTAAAATAGTGGTCATTCCATTTTAGGATTTTCAGAGTTGGCCAACATGGTTACTATGCCAAGAATACAGTTGCTTGAAACTAGTCTAAATGTTTTTTGCAGTGCCAACAGTCTAGTTGCATAATGTGAATAAGCGAAATTGGTTTAGTGATTTTTTTGTTTGTAAAAAGTTACGACACTTGTTTGTATATGTAGGTGGTCATGTTTGTTTTAGGAATAAGAAAGTGAATTTGCATGGTATACATTGTTGTATTCATGAAAATGCCCTCCTTTTCAATTAATCTCTGGACATTCCTGGAATTGATAAATATATTTTGCCCACTTCTGCATAAAACAATTTATATTTCTAATCTAGTCACAAATTTAATAGATTGGTGGTATACCACATGGAGGTCGTTAGTACAGAGATTCCATGATGTGTATTGGGTGAGTTTGCATTTCCCTTTTTTTAATTTTTTGTGGAATATACTGTGGCAGGTTGAAAGGTGGAATGAACAGAGGGAGAATGGGACTTTTCCGGGACCACTTTGAAATCATGTGCCGCTTGGATATCCTTGAGGCATGAGGAGTCTTGAACATTCTGTTGGTTTATTTTCTTCAGTTATATTTGGTTGAGTCATTGTGAATAAGGCAATTTGTGGATATTCATCACTTCGCAAATGGCTCTAGCCATTTTGCTTTTGAAGTTGATATAATTATTCAGGTTGTGTGCCGCTCTGTACTCTCTTTGTTCAGATCATTAATTTTAATATTAACAATTAGTAAACTCTATCCTAACAATGGATTATCGTCCTCTAAAGGTGAGAAAGTGTAAAAGGTGTGAAAGAGTACACATTCATCCTTCTTTTTTTCCAGTTTAAATTAAGGGTGAAAGTCCTATCAGTTAACCACCTTACACATTTTTTTAACTTAGTTTTAGGTATCCTATTACAGTCCTCTTAATTTAGGGTAAAATAGGAAAAAAAAATGAACTTGAATGTAAGTTTTGTCAGAGTAATGAGTCTGACTATATTGGGAAGTGATTGCGTAGACATTTTTTAAACTAGTTTTGAATAAATTTTTTCACCGTGAATTTCGTACGACTTCAGATCTTGATCCATTGCGGGTACCTTTGGTTAAAGAGATTGAAAGGAAGGTGAGATGTTTGGTATAATAAGGAAGTTCAGAAAATTGTACTAAATAACATAAATTGCTTAGCAGAGAAAGGTAATATGGTCATTTTGACCTAGTCAACCAGTTTTCTTTCAGTTTCTTCTCAAGAGTGATGATCTTAACGTATGATGGTCCCACTTATGTTTTCGATCCTTTCTTCTCTGTCTAAATTGTATGGACAATGAAGAATAATTTTCTCATGTTTTTTAAAGCTCTGTCTTTCATCAAGTTTCTGTCGTTTCAAAACAATGGCTTAATGTAAAAAGTGTTAAGACAATTTTAGTTTGAAGGTCTGAGGCGTGCAAAATCTCTGTTTTCATCAATTAAAATTTAACTACAGATGTATCAGAAATGAACATTTTTATGTACTTTCGAAAATTTATCAAAATTTTATTATTCATCTCATGTAATAAAATTATATGGTTCGCAATGAAATTAATGTATGTTTCTCTGTAATATTTTCTTTTCTGAATGAATTAAACACATATGAAGAGGCTTATAATAATTCACATCACTTAGTCAACCAACTTAATTATACATTTTAGGCTTAAATACCTTTTTGGTCATCATTTTCGTAGAGTTTGTGGTGGGTGGTCCTCATTTTGACAGAATGTTTAGAATGTTTAAAATGGTCATCATTTTTACCGAATATTTAAAATGGTCTTCATTCTCGCAATTCGTGTTTTATTTGGTCATTTTCTGTAACGCCGTTTAAATCATTAACGGAGCATTGTACAGGTGGCACGGTGTATTAGCATGTGTTACGTGTACTGTAGAGGTGTGGTAATTAGATATTTGGGGATGGAGGAACAAGATTGTCAAAACTCACCCAGTGCCCAAACATTCCTTACCAAAATCCTAGCTCACTTATTTATCCCCAAATATCTAATTACCACACATGTACAGTACACGTAACACACCCTAATACAAATTGTGCCACATGTCCAATGCTCCTTTAATGATTTAAACGGCGTTACAGAAAAGGACCAAATAAAACACGAATTGCGAAAATGAAGATCATTTTAAACATTCTGTAAAAATGAGGACCATTTTAAACATTCTGTACAAATGAGGACCATCCGCAATAAATACTACGAAAATGAGGACCAAAAACGTATTTAAGCCTACATTTTAAGGAACGTTTAAAAATAATTATTAAGACGCTAAATAAAGAATTTGGACTTGTTAAGAGGAGCGGTTAGTTTGAGTAACATAAAAGAAGTGCATAGAAAATGATGGCGTGCCCACATCAAATTTGCAACCTAAGCTGTTGAAATATAAGGATATCTTCCTAATATGTATGTAATGAGAGAGACAGTTTCTATCTTCTAAGATAAACATCACCTTACATGCTCTTATTATGGCTTCCGATAATCAAATGAGCTATTATTGCATAGGTCTTCTCCCACATTAATATATTTTAATCATACTAAACATTCCCTAATAATAGATCATACACTTATTTATAATTTTCCATGTAAGCTAAAAAGTTTTTATTCTTATCATAGGAATTTATTGATTATTTTATGGTGTTTATATATACTAAAGGAAAATTATACTAAGATAAGCTAAAATAAAATATAATTTATGCATATTTGTTAGAAAACCATCACATAAAAATGTGATAATTTTTTTCTTTTATTTAGAAGAAACGCTATGAATAGAAAAATATTTTATCAATGATAAATGGTTATATATATATATATATATATATATATATATATATATATATATATATTCAACAAAAGAAATGATAATTTGTTGGAATTTGTTAAAATCATATTTGCTTAATCTAATTGATATATTGTTTTCAACGAAATTACATTTATTTTTAATATAAATATACGTTTTTATATAAAATACTTATATATTGAAAGAGATGTATCCGTTGCTTTATTCCTGTCTGTAAAATACCAAACCGTCACCAGTATTCACTGGATTCATTTTTTTATAAGAAGTGCCAACAAAGTTATTTCAGTAAAACAGTTCCGTATTTTCTTATTCTTTCATTTTTTTCATTTTGACATAATAATAATAAATGCATGTATATAGATTAAATAAGTATTAAGTAAATATCAATAATATAACTGACAAAAAAGTAATTAATATTAACTTCAATTTTAAAATAATAAATAAAAATACAAATCTTTAAAAATTTAACAACTAAAAAGGAGCACTAAAGTATATGATTTGATTTGTCGTAAAACAGGAGATATATTTAGTAACAAAATGTCACTCTTAACGTTTCTTCATTCATCCTTATCCGATTTCTTCTTATCTGTTCAATGTTAGTGAATCACTTGACCTGGGTATCCCATTCATCTAACCTTAGGCTAAATTTATTAAATTACTTTTTTTTTCTTTTTCCTTCTTAAATATTACTTTACATATATATATATATATATATATATATATATATATATATATATATATATATTATAATAATCAGAGTAGATATTTAACGAAACTATAAAATTGATTTGTTGGTAAAATTCTAAAGAAAGGGTTAGAGAGATTCTAGGTTAAATTTTTTTTATTAACATTTGGGAAATATAAGCGGGACTTTTTCATCTGAGTAAGATTGTTATTCGCTCAAAATCTATGATGCATCGGCGTACCTTATAAATTACGTGTCCCGTGTCTGATACGTATCGAACACCGGTACTCGTATGATACTTATAGGATATATTATGTTCAATTTAAAAGATATTTTTTTATCTTTGACATGATTTTGATGATTAAAATAAGGAACAAATCTTATATTATCACTACTTTTTCCATATTGGATATTAGATAGATAGATTAGATTCATTTTGTGTTAGTTGACAATGTGTTAGTTGACAGTTTCAAACTTAACATGTATATACATGTCATGTCCTGTGTCCTATAATTTTTCAATTTAGTCGTATCCGTATCCGGGTAACATAGCTCAAAACTGAAGCTCCTCGCCTTAGCAATAACTTGAACAAGAACAATGGTGAATTTTATGCTATTGTCGCTTAGGCAAGTGTTACTAGCATGGGCGAGAAAAGCAGGTTTCTCACTTGTTCACTCATGCAAAACCCATAAACACCTACAAAACAACACTCAACTCATTTCCATACAACACCAACATCAAACAAACATTGTAAACATGTTTCAGGACCAAAAACATGTAATACACTTAAAAAACTTTGAACCCTAGCTTCCCTTACTTTGACATATGCTAACCCAGCAAAATTGAGTCCCAACAAAAGAGTACCACAACACACGACTACAACTTAAGGAGTTGGCAAACAAGAACAAAGGGATGAGACAATGAGGTCCATGATCAAAAACTAAATCAGACTAGAACTTCAAAATTGAAGAGACAAAGGAAACAAATGTTTGGAGTTCAACTTACGTGAGGGGAATAAAATGTTCAGTTTGATCTCCTGAGAACTCCACAACAATCTCAGTCTTAGCCTCTATTTGAAGGAGTGGAAGCAACTTAATTAGAGAAAAAGGAAGAAAAGAAGCTGTTAAGAAATGAAAAAGTTGAGAAAAGAAAATAGAGTTGGGGAACTGAAGGACCTTCTGAAAACAAACAAGTGGGTTGACTTTGGACCATTTTTAATTAAATGGACCCATAAATATGAAATAAAAAGTGGGTTTTACATATTGTGTGTCCACATTTTATAATTTCAATTTTACCTATAATTATTAATTAAATTTTTACAAATTAAATGTTACTTTTATATGTCTTTTTATAAAACTGTCTATCTTCTCTTTTTTATTTTTTTCTACTCATCAATAGTTATTTACTTGTATTTTCTCTATTAATTTTAATAAATATAAACTTATTTTATATATTAATTTAATAACATTACAATATCATTACCTACTAATATAATATTATGTCTATTTAAAAAACAGGTACACACATGCATGTATGTATTTACACTAATTATATATAAAGAAGATTCTATTGTTTGTGTCAATAATTATTCATTTCTAATTTATCTTTTATAACATACTTATTTATTAAAAATTAATTTATTTTTACATATTTTATACAAATTTATTTTAATAAAAAAATACATTCATTAATAGTTATTTTATATTTTATATTTAATAAATATAAATTTATTTTTTATATTTATTTTATAATATTATAATATTATTTACTAATATAATATTATATATTTAAAAATATGTATACACACGATTACGTATATGTTAACACTAGTTATAGAAAATTAATAAGAATTTATATAAAAAAATTAATACGAGTGGAAGAAAAAAAAAATATCAATATAGAGTAAATATTAGTTTATATACAAAAGATTAATAAAAAAAAAAAATGAGAAAATATATATATATATATATATATATATATATATATATATATATATATCATATTTTATATAAAAATAATAATATTGGAATTTTTAATAAACAATTTAAATAGAAAAGATAGTTTTGTAGAGACAAATAATTGAGCATTCCATGACATAGCCGTCATCTAAATCTAACTACATGCTTTCAGCCGTCACATTGTCCAGCGCACCCATTACTCACATTCTCACCAAACCCATTGTCACCATCAGGTCAAAAATAATTTCATAAAGTAAATTATATAAAAAAAATTAAATTAAAAATGTTTGTAGACAAAATAATTAGATATCAAAAGACATAAGGATAAATAAAAAATAAGTCAAACTGTAATATACATTTTGCTACTTTTTAACTTATTTTTTTGTCTTCTTTTTTCTGCCAAATGTTTTAACTTTTGAGATTTATAATAGTAACAATTTAAACAAAAATATTAAAATAGAAGATAAATACTTAGATATATTTTATTTAAATATAAAAATATTTTTAATATACAAAATTTTATTCCATTGGTTGAATTCTGTTAATAACTAAGATAATTAAACACATTTATTACAGGCTCTCAATACTTATACTAAACTTATAATTATTTTATTATATTAAAAATAAAAATATTAATTGTAATAAATAAAAATATTTTCAATCATAAAATAAATTATTTTTAATATTTTAGATCAAATAATCTTACAAAATTGAATTTTATTTTAAAATACTTTTCTTGAACACACTAATTTTTTTTTTATTTCTTTCATCTGTTTCGTTTTTTCCTTTTGTTTATTTTCTTTATCAACTACATATACAACTTTCAAACCGAGGAAAACATTATTTTTTTACTCTAAAGTATAATTTATTTTTGTATTAATCATTCAAAATAAAAATGTAAATACATTTTATAAAACTTCAGCTGTTATCTAAACCTTTAAAGTCAAATATGTTCCATTTCATATCCCTGCTTATATCTTATTATCATCACTTGAATGAAATTTTGAGATAATTGGTCTTAAAATTTTAACTTCAAAAAACAATATGAAAACTTAAATAATGATTTAGTGATTTAGAATTATGGTCCAACACAAAGCCGACGGCAACGCCATCTGCCTCCCAGTAGGACAATTGTCAAATTCTGTCTTCACCGCTTAAAAAAAGTTATGGAAACTATAATAAAATGCTTATGTTTTTTTAATTATATTTTTTACTCCAATAAACTTAAGCATTACTTTTTTTAATTAAAAATCTTAACTTTTAGTTTCCAATCTTTTAGAAGGTGGTATTTTTAAATTTTGATGATATTGTAAGTTGTGATCTATTCTAACAATTCTATATAAATTTAATCGAGTTTTTTTTTAAGTTCGTTAACCATGTGTTTGGATGGAGTATTTCAACCATGTTTAAAAATTGAAATGTTTTATATTTGAATTACTTATAATTAAATTCCATTTATTTTCTAAATAATTTGTTTGGATAAGAAAATTAAAATACGTTACATTTCAATTTCTTGTTTGGAAAAAAAATTTGAATTTATTGTGAGATAAAATTTATTGGGTCATTGGGCCCGTCTAGGTCATCGTTCCCGTCCGGGTCGTCGGGCCCGTCAGGGTCGTCGGGCTACTCTGGGTCGTTGGGTCTGTTCGCGTCGTCCCGCACTTCTGGGTCGTCGGGCATGTCCGAGTCTTCGGGCCCAATGATTTGAAAGGGCTAGTCCGGGTCGTCGGGCTCGTTTGGGTCATTGGGCTCGTCCAGGTCGTCGAGCTTGTCCGGGTTGTTTGCCTGTCTAGGTCGTCAGGCCCGTCCGAGTCATCAGGCCCATATAGATTATCGGGCTCGTTTGGGTCGTTAGACCTATCTAGGTCATCAAGCCCATTTGGTTCGTCAGGCCCGTCCGGATGGTCTAGAATGTGAGGTTGAGTGAGAAGCATTTCAAATTCCACCTGTTTTGAGGATATTTGAATTTCTACTAATTTAGCTTTTTGAAATCCTTCAAAAAAATGCTTGCATTTGAAATGCTTTTTAATTTTTCTATCCAAACAAAGCATTTCATTACAAAGAAATCTAAATTCTTCAAAAAATGAATTCCTTCATTAAAATACTATATCCAAACACACTCTAAAAACTTATTGTGTTTATAATTTGTCCGGAGCATCAAATCGTTTGGTCCTTCCATTAAAAAATATCATTCTCTGGTTTTTTAATTTTGTGAAAATTTATGTTTAATTTATAACGTTAGACAATATTCGAGGTAGTTTTTTTTTTATCATTATTATATGAATTTTTACTCATCTTATGTAAATATTTTGCACACCAATCTTTTCCACTTCACTTTTGTATTTAAAATTTCAGTAAAAAATTCAATAATGTCTACCAAAAAAAAATCCTTTATTATAATTAAATATTGCCAAGTGAGTCTTGTGACACTTCTCCACCATATTCTTTATTGTTAGGATGTTGTTATAGACTAAAGTTAAATTGTTTCCCACAAGTGTCAATTGAAATTATTCTAAGATTGTTACTTTTTGGTAAAGTCAAAGGAGTAAGAGAGAAAAAGAAAAAAAAAAAAAAAAAAAAAACAATAGACTTATCGTGTACGTTAATAGTGATGGATGATCATTGACAACCCTTTTAGTTCTTAACACAAACCGATTTTGTATAAAATAATTAAAGTACTTTTATTCTAAACAAGATAACAAATTTTTGAAAAACTTTCAAAATTCAATTTGATTAATTAAATTCATGCAAAAAATGGTAGACCATCACTTACTACAAATGACATATAAAATGAGGAATTAAAAATATAATTATAAAAAAACAATTAAATAAAATTGGAAACTTAGTGTTAAAGGATGAAAAAGGTAATGTGCTCAATTTCTAACACTAAAAATATATTTAACTATAAAATAATCATGTAGATCAATTTAATTAGTATAAAACCTTCCACATTTCATCATTGATTATGTCTAATCCCATGGAATAAAAATAATACTTCAAACAATCCAAAGACTAAAAAAAATGATAATTGAAGAGCCAAAATTAATAGTACCTTAAATTTGTAAAAATAAAAATATGTTTATTCTCACTACGATATTAGTAGTATAATTCGTTCCTTAAAGCACGAGTTATTATCATTATTATTTAAACTATGTTATGTAATTAACCATACTATCGGTATTTTTATTTTTTGTTCATTATCAATGATCAATATTATTTATTTTGTCTTTTTATGGTATGTTTGGTTTAAAACAAACTAAAAGAAGGAAACAAAATCAAAATGGTTTTGTGAGCTCTTTAGTGTGAAGAAAAAAAAAGTGTAGGTGAATACAAAATACTTTCAATGAAAACCGTAATTTATTTATTTTGTATTTCGTCGCCTAGATTTATTTTCTTTTTTCTTTTTGAAGTGGAAGTTGGAAAACAAAACAGTTTATTTCAACCTGGCCAAATTCAATGGATTTAGATTTTAGGTAGACCAAAAAATTTGGTATAATTTTGGTCCTGTATAAGCTAATAGGTCACTTTTGCGTAATTTAAAATAATTAATTTACAAAAACATTAATCTTTAAATTGCTAAGTCGATACATGAGAACTCAGTTTTGTATTTTAATGTAAGTATGTAAAAACTTGAAAATTTGTAAAAGTAATAAATATTTTTTTTATCTTGTATTTATTGGGACGATATTAATAAATTTTGACATTTATATTTGTTGTTTATTTTAAAGTAGAGTTTGGTGGTCACTTTAATTTTAAAAGGATTTTAATAAGGTTAAAGAAGATAAATATATTTAAATTATTTATAAGTTTGAATATTAGTTTAGATTTGATTCGAAGGATAAAAGTTACGTTAATTGAGGGTGAATATAATAATTTGTTAGTATCAATACGCTTAAAATAGTTGAACTTGAAGTTTGGACTGCAATAAAAATAAAAAATAACTTTTGAATATTTAAATTTGACTTCAATTGTTTATGTATTTAAAGTTGTGTATGTGATGTTTGAATATTAAGTTTTAGATTTTATTGTAAGATAAAAATCATGTTTGTTGAGATTGAGAGGGAATATTAAAAATTATTCTAACACCCTTTCAGTTTTGTGAGCATTTCTCCTTCTTCCTTCATTGATATTCTCAACCTACATAGGGTAGTACAAAACATCAAGAACAGAAGTTTTGGTTAGTTTAATTTTCTTCAACTTCTATACTTTTCTTTTGAATGCACGTGCATGGCTTTGGGTTGGTGGGTTGTAAGCAAATATTACTTTTGATGACAATGATCGACTTTATAAATGATCAAAGAATTTTTGAACATTTTGGTCCCATCATCTTCAACTTTAAATTCTTTATAATACAAAAAAAACTTTCAAGATAAAGGAAATTAGTTTTATTTTACTTTCCCCTTTATGTTGTAAAGGTTGTAAAGGGTAGTTTTATTTGATATTAGTGTGATAACTTTTTGTTAGAAGAATTAAAAACTTATTTATTGTTTTATGTTAAACTGATTTAATGTTAAGAGGAATTATTTTATAAAGTGCATAAACTATCAAATTACAGTACTGTTGATGTAAAATCCATTGCATAAAAGGTTTTCAGAACAATTGGGTAAAGTTTTTTTTTTTTTAATTAGAGTCAAAGTGCAATAATGGATAAAGTTATTACACCTTATTGGAAGCTATCTTTCGATGTTAGTACACTCATTTGACGAGTTATTCGAATCTACTTAATTGGATCCTATTTTATCAGCTTTGTTCCCAAGTGGTAGATTTCACAAAATGCTTGGCTGAATTCATTTTCAACTATTTATTTTCTGTTTATATCATACCACAATGAGAGAAAAAAAAAAATCATGCTTCTTTTTGTCACTCTCCCTTCTATCACGCTTTCTCTCATTCCAAATAAAGGTTGAGCTTAGACACTTATTTTAAATGAATCAAATGAAAATAGTATGCGTGTTTGGTAAGGTACTTCGATAAGAAACATTTCTTAAAACAAGTAATATCTAAAAACAAAACAAAAAGTAATTAAAGTAACGTGTGACATGTAACTTAGGAATTTTATATATAACGTTGTATTGGATGATATCAAATTTTCATCAGTTTTTTGTTTTCCCTGAACATATGTTACCATACTTTACAAAAACTATTGTAGACAAATTATTTACGGATTGTTTTTAGTGAAAGATAAGGATGTGGTAATGAGGATATTTATTGAAGATGTGGTGACAGCGAGTAGCTGACTCTAACTTATAAACCACCCTGCAGTAGCGGTCAACCCACACAAGATGATGACTTAAGGCAATTCCACAGTAAACTTTCAACTTACTAATTTCATTTAATAAATCCAATATTTGACGGGGTCCTCCGTGTTTGGTGCAGTCCAATTTTAATAATTTTCGAAATTATTAAGGTTACACTTAGAAATGAAAAGTATGATAAGTTGACTTTTTTTATCTGTTGGATAAATATTCGTCATATATTTATTTTTATATCTATATGGATATCCATTACACGAATACTTACATTCTTCATAAAATATCTATAAATATTCATAAGTATTTTAAAAGAAAATATATAATATAACATATAACAATCATATATTTCAAACATATTATTTAAATAGCGTTAAATTACAATTATTATTTTTAAACCAATTGATAAAAACTAATACATTAAAAATCAATGTATTAATATTTTAATTATTTTTTATTTAATTTAAATTAAAGTATAACGAATACATAATATCTACAAATAAAAATACTATAATACCTTGATCATTTTGTTAACATATAAATATAAAAATACTCCATGTACGATATTTATTTTATATTCATTTAAGATTTTATTGGCAATTAATCTCGTAGGTGAAGATTTTTTTTAATATCCCTAGTTCATTAAGATTTTTCGGCAATTAATCTCGCAAGTGAAGATTTTTTTCAATATCCCTAATTAATTGATTACGGAAGTAGCTTTTGCGAAGAAGTTGCGCTACTTTGGCACTCCTATAATCAAACGTGAATTAGTTAATTTCATTAGCCAAGTGTTTTTCTTTTTTGCATCATAATTTTTCTGCTACATTACAAAGCAGGGGTATGAAGACATTGAATTTGATTGCATTGCATGTATAGTGGCTTTCCGAGGTAGTTGAATTTGGTTACCTATTCTCCTTCAATTTTTCTTTCTCCACTTTTGAAAAAGTTGTACTTTTTTTAATACTATATTGGTACTACAAGATCGTCAATTGTAATGCTTCTCATTAACTAAAAGCATAGGTATTAGTTTCAGCCTTCTAATCTATTCATCCAAATGATACTTAATTTTATGTACCTTCTTACATTGAAGAGACTACTTCGTGCAAGGAAAAGGTTTTCCAAGGTCCATGTCCAATTATTTTCCATTTCTTATTTTTGTCAAGTTCAGTTTCTCTAGTAATTATTTAAAGAAAACATGATTAGTAAAAAGAGTGACTATTATATCATTTACACTTTAATTAAACGATAAATAAAACTACTAAAAATAGTCAAAACAATAAATTAATAACATAAACAAACACATGTTCTGATCAAAATGAGTGTTAATCTACAACGGACTGACCTCTATTGATTACACGGATTGGAAGTCTTGACTAATACATATTGAAAATAAACCCTCCAGTTTTTGTTTTTATTTTTTTTTTGCCTTTTTTGAATTTGATATCTTTTTATTTTCTATTTAAAATGCACCCATATATTTATTAAATATTCAATTAATTAATAAAATTTCATGAGAACCAAAACATTTATTAAATTTACAAACATCCTAGTTGATTAAATTTAAAAATATTTTTAAAAAATATAAAAGGAAACCAAATATTCAAATTAAAATATATTTTAAATATTTGTTTACTTCAATTTTTTAAATTCTAATAAATCTCTTTCTTATATACTAATAAAAGTTATAATACATCACTTAATCAAAATGACGCTAAGAACAAATAATAAACATAATAATAAAATTTTGACATAGATCTTGTATATTTTCAACTCCAATATATGTTGGATGGTGATAAAAAAATATTCATGACAATTATATTGAATTTTTATATTATAGTAAATAAAAGTTATTTATACAATTGTAGAAGAAAAATTACAGTATGATTGATAATGAGTTAGAAAATAAAAAATAATTAGATAAAATATATTGAAATAGTATTCTACATGATGAAAATAAACAACAAATAAAAATATGGTATAATTATTCATTTGGTACCCATACTTTTGGTTTGTTCAATTTAGTACCCCAATTATCTAAAGAGATTCAATTTGGTCATCTCCGTTAAGTTAGATTTAACACCGTATCCGTACAAGACATGTGTCAGGCCATGAAATTTTTAATTTTTTTAATTTAATTTTTAATTTTTAATTTTTTTTTTCAAAAAAATTAAAAACTGCTACGTGTCAGTTTATCATCGTGCCACGTGGCAGTGGTAATAGTTATTTTCAATTTAGTACCCCAATTTAAATTTTTGGTTCAATTTAGTACCCTAATTTTTTAAAATGATCCAATTTCGTCCTTTCCAATTTGAGATCAAATTAGTAACTAAGTTTAATTATAACTTATATATACATGTTAAAATAATTGTTTTGAATTTATACATTAAATCACTACACCTAAATATTCAAATTATTTTATTTTTTACAAGTGTAAAAAATTTCATATGTAACAAATTACAAAGGTTAAACTGTAAAAAATAAAATAATTTAAGTATTTAGGTGAAATGATTTGATGTATATATTAGAAAAAGTTATTGTAACATGTATATATAAGTTGTAATTAAGCTTATTTAGTAATTTGGTATCAAATTGGAAATGACGAAATTGAATCATTTTAAAAAATTGGGGTACAAAATTGAATCAAAAATTTAAATTGGGGTACTAAATTCGAAACAACTATTATCGCTGCCACGTGTCATGATTGTAAGCTGCCACGTGGCACGGTGATAAACTGACACGTGACAGTTTTAAAATTTTTGAAAAAAAAAATTAAAAAAAATAAATAAATTTTTTAAAAAAAAATTAAAAAAAATAAAAAATTTCATTGCTTGACACGTGTCCTGTACGGACATGGTATTAACTCCAACTTAACAGAGATGGCCAAATTGAATATCTTTAGATAATTTGGGTACTAAATTGAACAAACCAAAAGTATGAGTACCAAATTGCACTTAACCAAAAAGTTTGGGTACCAAATCAGTAATTATAGCTAAAAATATTAAAAATTAGCAAATGCGTGTCTTAGAAACAATTTGAAAGACTATTGAAAAAAATCACACACAAAAAAAACAAATGTATGATTAAGGGTATGATAAGATGAAAAATATCTTAGAGATCTAATAAAACTTTTCAAATATCAACATATATACTCAATAGTTGTGAAATAATGAAAATTGTTTTAGCGAAACAAAAAAGTTATTCAAATGAAACAAAAATGACTAATAATAACTAAATTATATTTTTTTATATTACTTAGTAAATGAAATGTTTATATTATTAAACACTTAAATTGATGATATTAAGCATTCTCATGTGAAAGGAAAATATATAATAAATAAAAATATTTAAAAATAATAGAAATATTCAAATGTGAGACATCATTTTTTTTTAATTGGCATACATCATTTTAACATAATTACATAAACGTTATGATAAGATGAAAAATATATTAGAGATGCAAATGAGTTTCATGACAAACCAAATAATTAAAAGAAATAAAAAATAAAAAATATATATATATATATATATATATATATATATATATATATATATATGGTTACTTAATTAATTGTGAATATTTTAATAATTTAAATGGGGATAAAGATATGATAGAGACAAGTACATCTCCATATTCATTCTCATACCCAATTGAAAAAATCGAGATTCCCCCGTACTCATATCCAGTTAATGTGAGAATTCCCCGTCAAAATGAGGACGGGTTCAGGCAATACCCACGGGACAAGTTTATTTGCCATCTATGGATAAAGAATCAAAATTGAAGTCGCAAGGAGATAAAATAAAAAATATATAATCAAATTTTATTATAAGAGAATAAAAATAACCAATCATTTTATTTTTTTCCTAAACAAAATTAAAATTTATTATTTTTTAACTCATTAAATATCATTTTTAATATAAATAAAAATTAACAAACACTAATAATAATTTAATTAAATTTTATTCTAAAAAAGTAAACTTATAACTAATTTAATAAAAATGTATTAGCATCAAATTTTCTTAGGCTTTTTAATTTTAAATATAATTTTATAATTAATTTATTTCAAGTATATCATTTACTTATTGACATAATGGTTATTCATATTATTAGCAGCGAATCTTAAGAACATATTTTGGAAGTGTCAATTTTTTTATGAGTATATACAATTTTGGGATGTTCAATATATATAATATATTAAATCTTATTATATAAACTATTATTTGCATCTAAAATTTACAAGTAATTAAAAATAAACATCAAACAATTATTTTATTAAGTAATAACATTTTATCTTATTTTAATTGTTATAATGTTCTTTATATTTGCGTTTCTTTTTCTTTTTATCATAAATGCAATCGTTGGGTATCAATAACAAGATGCTCAAATATTTATGCATGACAATTTGGTACTATTAAAACGATTTTGTAAAGTAGTCTAATTGTACACGCAATCAAAGAGTCACACCAACAAATATTCTCAACACCATGTCACGGTTAACTAGTCTTGCAACACTCCGACATATGTCACCAATAACTTTTTAAAATTAGATTCAACTTAAAATTCACTTTTTTTTTTTCCAACCCACATTCATATCAACATATAACTGTGATGAATACTATTATTACTTATATCCAACATATCATGTTACAATATTCATAAAATATTTACTCAGGCAATGAATAAAGACAAAGTATATATGGTGATAGAATATGGCAAAAGTTATAATCTACAATCAATTTACAAAATGAGATAATTCATTAATTGCATATTTATTATAATTGATTATTTGTATTTTAGTCACTTGAAATGAATAATTATCAACACGTGGATCCGTGTAAAATTGAAAAGAAAACTTGCAGACGCGTACATAAAATAATAAACTCGTTTCTATTAAATAACAACTCGAGTCAAACCCTGAAAAAAAAAAGAGAGAGAAAAGGAAATAAAATTACAACCAAGCCTGTGGAATAAAATTATAATAAAAGGGTTTGGTAATTTAATTTGTCAAATAAAAATATTTACAATAGTTCTTAAATATACACTTCCTCTTTTTATTTTTTTATTTTCCAATTAAATCACTAAGAGGAAGGTACTAGTTCAAGAAATGAAAAACACGCGTTTAACCAAATTAATTAACCACAATGCCTTTTTTTTCCTCCAACGGCGAAATCGCGTGAACCGTGGCGTGTGCAAATAAGATCCCGAATTGTCAAACAGTTACACCTCACAACACACATCACGCGCACACAAACACATATATACGCGCCCACACACAAATAAACCTTCACCACCTTCACTCTCAAATTCTCCCTTACACAACAATCATTATTCCCCAAACACTTTCTTCACCATGGTTCGCTTCAGCAACAACATTATCGGACTCCTCAATTTTCTCACCTTCCTCCTCTCCATCCCGATCGTGGTGGGCGGAGTCTGGCTCAGCAAGCACGGCAGCACCGAGTGCGATCGGTGGCTGGATAAGCCGGTGATCGCAATCGGTGTTTTCCTGCTGATCGTTTCACTCGCCGGCCTCATCGGCGCGTGCTGTCGCGTGACATGGCTCCTCTGGCTCTACCTGCTCGTGATGTTCTTGCTCATCGTTATTCTCTTCGCCTTCACCATCTTTGCCTTCGTTGTCACCAACAAGGGCGCTGGTGAGGTCGTCTCTAACAGAGGCTACAAGGAGTATAGGCTCGGGGATTACTCCAATTGGTTGCAGAAAAGGGTGAACAACGCTAAAACGTGGAACAGGATCAAGAGTTGCTTGCAGTCTGGGAAAGTCTGTACTGAATTCCACGAAAAGTTCCTAAACGACACCGTTAATGACTTATACAAGGAGAACCTCTCCGCGCTTCAGGTTTTTTTCTCCTCTTCTCAATTTTCTTTTGTTTTCCTTGATCCTTTTTCTGGGTTGTTGCCTAAATTTCAGCTTGTTCGTGCAAGATCTGGTTTTCGATCAAGATCCTGTTTTTCAGTTGTGACTGCTTCACAATTTGAAAAAAAAAAAAGTTAATTCCTAATTGTTTAAGTGTTTTATTTTTCTTTCTTGCTGTTGGTTGGGGAATTGGGGTTTACTACCTCCATAAAAAGTGAACATAAGTTACAGATAAAATATTATTTCTCATTAATTAATTAGTTATTATGAAAAAAATAAGTAAAGAAATTGTCCTAATTTCGCTGTCCTATAATCTTTTGGATGAGGTTTATCTGATGGTAATTCTTATAGTTTCACCTCCTTGTGTGAAATCTTGGATAAATTGTAATTAAATTGTATTATAATTATTCAAATAACGGGTATATCAAAACATCAAAAACGTAGAGAAAAAAATAAAATAAAGAACTGTATGTAGCTTTTGTTTCTTGAAATCTGTTTATCTTTATTAGACCACATACTTTTGGTTTAGTTTGTGTTTTACTAGTAACTTAAAATATGTGTGCCCTTTGGCCCACCTCCTTTAAGATTTTTTGTCTCCTTACACTCTCGAACGCGAGTTTCAATATGAGTAGTTTTCTGGAAAAAGGGAACTTTCGTCAGATCAAATTCAAATTTATAAGATAATATGTATTTTATAGTCGTAGTCTCGTAGAGTATTCGAGTTGGTGTCTTTTTGAAAGGGGATCTTTTTAACTGGGATTGGCTTCCATCTGAAAAGGCTGTGTTCTTTTGCTTTATTTTCTAATTCCCAATGTATTTTTTGTCGCACTTTTTGGCATTCTTGTGTGCCATTTTTAAATAGAAATTGACTGATGCTTGTACTGCTACCTACAGAGAGCTAAAAAGTTGTTCCCTTTCTACATCCTAGTGCCCTTCATCCTGCATGATTTTATGTGCACTTTTCTTGCCAGTAAATAATCTATGGTTCCTTGTAGCATCAGCGTGTGAACGCTACAAGAGAACATATCCACTATTGGATCTAAAAGTGGAATCCACTTTCTTGGTCAAAATTTTCCCTGAGAAAGAGAAACAGAATACCAGTCTTCAAAGATATAAGAATTTTCCAACATGAGAGATTCTTCTATGATACTGTAGACATGTATATAGTTATACTCATCCACTGAACACGATTTATTTGTTTAAATTGTTTGCATCAACGAGTTTAGTTAATGGATATCTCATTGAATTTCTTTGTTGGATGGTTTGTGCAGTCGGGGTGTTGTAAGCCTTCTGATGAGTGCAATTTTATCTATGAGAATCCAACTACATGGACAAAGACCGCAAATGCTAGTTTGAACAACCCTGACTGTAATGCCTGGGATAACGATCCCAACACTCTGTGCTTCAATTGCCAATCATGCAAAGCTGGGTTACTGCATAACGTGAAGACTGCTTGGAAGAAGGTGGCTGTTATTAACATCATAGTCCTGATCTTCCTCATTATTGTCTACACCATAGGGTGTTGTGCTTTCAGGAATAACAGACAGGACAATTGGAAGAGATATTAGTTAGGTTCATTTCATTATTCACTTACTACTATTCTATTACCCTGTTCATGAATTTCCTAGGCAGTCTGGTTTATATGCTGGTTTTTTTACTTTTTAGTGAGCTTTCTATATGCTGGATTATACTATTTTAAGCACAGATTATTGTGTAAATTCCTCAGCTTTGTTTTTAGCGCGGATTTCTTAGTAACATCTGTACGTAGGTATTACTTTTGGACACTGCATTCCCATCTGCTCCAACATCTCGTAATGTAGTGGCAACAACTGAATATTCACCCTATACATCATTGATGGTTTAAAGTAGGTTTTTTTTTTTTTATAGTTTAATTCTTTTTATTCCCTACATGCAAATTTTAATTCAGCTCTGTTCATTAATTTTTTCTATATTTTAAATTGTATATTGAAATCTCTCATTTGTGTAATTTTTTATTTACTTTTTTTTTTTTTATGAATTGAATTGGTTAAATTTCACAAATTATGATTTTCAATAAGTATGTATATCTTCTGAAATTTGAATTCAATTTTAAAAATGGAGAATATCGTTAACATGAAATTAAAAAAAAAATTGAAATGGGTCTATCTAATTCGTGCAAGTGAAATTGTTTTGTTGGTTAGTTTGATTAATGCCTTATCATATTATAAAAGCCAAAGTATACTTCTTTGTTTTATTTCTATGATTTTGATCCTTGATCTTTTGAGAAATATCTAGTTCTTTTAAATGTAAATTAATTTGATTCTTTTAAAATACTTAGAGTCGTCAAAATGAGTTGAAATCCATGAGTCAATTCGGCTCACCTCGGATCGGGTTAAGTTAAAAATTTTATAAATTTCAATGTGGTTTAATTTTTGACTCGGCTCACCTAGAACCTAACCCACTCGAGTTAAACTTTTGGTGAGCCGACCCGCAAATAAAGGATCACATATAAGTGTTTTTGGTGAAGTTGGTCTTTGTATTTGGGTAATGTTAGGTTGTTTTTATTAGTCAACACATGAATAATGTGTATTTTTGTGATTTTAGTTTGTATTTGATATGTATTAAATTTTATTTAGATTTTAATTAGAATTATAATTTAACTTTGATTGAACAAAAAATAAAAAAAATTGTATTTTATTTAATTGAGTCCGTGAGCCAACCCATTTAATCCACCAACCTGTGGTGGCTCGAACCGAGTTCAATTTTTTTAGCTCACCAAGAAGTTAGTCGGATTGGGTTTGCTTACTAAGTGATCAATCCATGATGGATCGAGCTGGGTCGAATCGAGTTATCTGTTTTGACATCTCTAAAAATTGTAATATATTTTATTTTAGAGCATCAATTTGATTCTTTTACCGCGCAAGATGGAAAGCTTATGTCATTAGTTTCACTTAAATAAAAACTAATAAAAAGTGATTAATGGTTGAATAAAAATTTATAAAAACATGGTGTAAATTAATTAATAAATTTTAGGATTGTTGTCCTTTTAAAACTTTAGTCACACGAATATGACAAATGTTTTCTATGATGAATTGATACCATGGTACAGATAAAAAAAATGCTACGATGAATTTATTATATACATATTATTTACAGGCAATTGCTTCCTCCACCCCCATCAATTTCTACCTCCATCCCTCCTTTTTTTTCGAATTTCAGTTTCGTCCATGCGAGTTTTATTTGAAACTAAGGGAGATGGTGGTTTGTGTATGCTTTAACGTGGAGAGATTAATCTGACAAACGTTGGCTGAAATGTTGATTGTTTAGTTGTGTTGGCTGAAATAATGTAGTTAAACCCTAAAATAATGGAGTACAGAAGTATATTTCTGGAACAAGTAATCCAGAATTGGTGAAAAGGTGGAAAGTGAATTTTGGATTCATGTTTCCAAGAGTAATTTTACAATAGGAAAATATCATTTTGAAAGCATTGAAAGAGTATTCCGGAATTGGTAGAGAATGTTTTTCTGAAAAGTATATTCTTGGATTATGTTTCCCGAAAGGTAACTCCGGATCAGGGTTAAATTTGAAAACCATAAGACTATTTATGACTTTTCACACATATGAGGGGTGCAGATTAGAAATTTTTGGGGTGCAGGAATTAATTTCCATATTTACAGTCCTTCCAGCCTTGGCCTTGGGCCGACCTCCTTTTGGACTGGGCTCAGGGCCGGCCTGAGCAACGGACCCGTATTTCAAAAGTCTTATAAATTATGGGCAATGCAGCATATCCGTATCTTTAGTGTAAAATTTGTAAGCAAATGAAGTGTCGTTGCAGTTAAGAAATTCACCTTGAGTTTCAAGTGTTATCAGCTTAACCTCTTAGTTTCAATTTTACAAGTTTAGCTTGGATAGAGGGTTCACATCTTTTTTTTTTTTTGTTTTTTTCTGAACATTCTGTCTTCTTTTTTCTTCTAATTTTAAGGTTTGAGATCTTTTCAATTCTTATTTATAATAATTTTTAATTTTGTTCCACTATTTTAAATGTTCTTATTTAATTTATTTATAAAAAAATAAGCAATGTAATTCCTTCTCGTAATGATGTTACTGCATTAACACATGGCCGTCATTGTTTTATTAAGAAGTCATCATTTATTGTTCACGTCATTTTTACCCTTCATTGTTTATATAGCACATCATTATCGTAACATTCTTATAATTAATTTGATGGCAAAAAAACTATATTAATTCTTAGAAAAAGGTGAAATAAAATTGGAAAATTTTAAAATAGAAAAATGAAATTAAAAAAAAAAAGTCATCAAATGAGATGAAAGAAATGATTGGACCTAATTTTAATTATTTTTTGCGTGGTCGAAGGTGTGTGTTGTTGATGGTGAAAGTGAAATGGTGTCATTCTGAGTTGTTGGAGATGTTGTGGATAAGGAGATCTTTTTAGGAGATTATTTCCACACAGTAATGAGTGAAACTCCATTAAGTATTGGTGGTCCATTATTCATTTTCCTCACGTGAAGTCAACCACACAACACTATTCATTCCATTCCCTTCTTTGTCCATTACGTATAAACACAATAATATTTCTCTACCAATACAATGTTTTCATCCTTCCTCATCTTGTATTTTTCTCTCTGTCTCTTTCTATTAAATTAGTGCTACTTATATGTGATGCAAAACAGCGGAGGGAAAGACGTCTTCTTTGTTGGATATTTTTAGAGAAGATATAATACAAATAAGATGAATTTAAACCATATATAAGATATTGACATTACTTTTAACATAAAATTTTAAGACAATAAATTTATGGATATGGTAGTTAAATTTCTTATTTTTATTTAATGTAGTGAGATTTAGACCACACTTGAATTCTCAACCATATCCTCATTCCAATAGTATTATGAATTTTTTCGGTCACATGAAACTAGTTATGTGTTTATTAGAAAAAAACCATATTTCTATAGCGAAGTAAAATGTGTAATAACAAAAGATAGATAATACACATTTATGTACAATTTTAATACATCATAATTGTTGGAAGTTTCACATCGACTAGAGAATAAGGCCAATTTATAATATATAAGTGGATGCAACCTCACATTACAAGCTGATTTTGTGGGGTTGTTAGGCTTAAAGTCCACTTCTAACATGATATCAGAGCAGGTTAGAGTCTATCCTAGTGAACTTTCTTGGACATTCTGTTCCATCCGCTATCGGGCCGCTAACGGATCACCCACTAATTTATTGTCTCACGCACGTAATAAATAGGCGTGAGGGGGTGTGTTGTAAGACTAGAGAATAAGGTCAATTCATAATATATAAGTGAGTGCAATCCTCATCTTACAAGCCGGTTTCAACCACCCACTAATTTCTTGTCCCACACACGAGATGAATATACCTCGATGTGAGGGGGCGTTGGAAGTCCCACATCGACTAGAGAATAAGGGCAATTCATAATATTTATAAGTGAGTGCAATCCTCATCTTACAAGCCGGTTTTGTCGGGTTGGTGTGAGGGGGTGTGTTGGAAATCCTCACCTTACTAGTTAATTTTGTGGGGTTGAATTAGACTTCCACTTCTAACAATAATTTATCATAATAATAATATTTCAAAGCATTCACACCTAATTTTAATACAACACTTGGAACACTCATAAATTGTTTGAATTACATAAGTTTCGAGATTCGATGACATGAAAAATATGTACTAAACAAATTCGTTAGAGATTACCGCTTGATTAAAAATCAGAATTTTACTCACTCATAGGATATTTGACAAATTTCAATGTAGGAATCACTATAAGTTTCTAACCCGTATAATATTGTCATTATATTTGACTTAAAATATTTGTAAGGCATGCATATTTCATATTTTCTTATTACTTAGAATGTGTACCTCGCATAAATCAATTAATACATAGGTATGTACTGTTCTTATTTATCACTTTCCACATGACACATTATAGCAAATATAAGTATAGTTAACATTATTCATACACATATATAAATCTACAAATTCATAATACCAGAATTCATTTCAGTAACTAAAGCATTCATTTTATTTTATTTAGGAGGAGTATTGTTTTAGTTAGATCTTCTTACTCGAGCAATATTTTCTCGAAGGAGAAATAATTGATTCAGATCCTCCTTTATTTAAATGTCATATTGGCTACAAAATGATATAACTTGTCACTTAAATGTTCTCACAATGATTGTCAAGTAGAGGACAAAAAATTGATATAATATATTTTTTCTCGAATAATCATTTTCTTTTATTCAAAAAATAATAATTCATGCAATGACAAATGATTGATAGACTTTAGAATGTTAGTATAATTGAAATGTCCAAATTTATAGTAATGTCTAACATAATCTTATTTGGAATAAGGTTGTCAAAATGAGTCTAACCTAACATGTTTAAGTGAAAGATTTATGTGTTTATTCTTTTAAATAGAATTTTTTATTCTTAATTCTCGTTATCATATGAAAGAAAAAAATATATTAGAGTCTCTCTTACCCTTTTCTTCTTTTCTTTGGTTGTGGATGTCTCTTTTTCCTTTTTTAGGTTTTTCTTTAACACTAATTTTCTAATATATTTGGTTATTTGTTGTAATTCAATATGAAATTTGAAAGTATATTTGGACTATTTTTATTACAATATTATATACTTGATGTGAGGAGTCCCAACTCCATGATTATGACCTCAAATTTTCTAACAATTTATATATTTAAATGTGTTGAACAACTCACATTAAATAGAGATAAGACAATTTCATAATATATATATATATATATATATATATATATATATATATATATATATATATGCCTCAACGTGAGAGGAATGTCTGGAGATCTCACATAGACTATAATAAGGTGATTTAATTATACATAAGTGGATGCAAAACTTACTTTATAAGTTAATTTTGTAAGGTTAAATTAAACTTAAAATTCAATTCTTAACATTTTTCTTTAAAGCTTTTAAATAAATTCTTAACATTTTTCTAAAGCTTTTAAATATTTAAGAAATCATTCATCCTCATAAAAAAAATAAAATAACAAAAAGTATCCAAAATCTTATGTACTCATTTTACCTGGATTATGAGTTTGGAATACTTGCGTACACGTGTGTCCAAATATATATTATAAATTATAAAGTAGTTACATATTAACAATTAATGGGTTATATATGTTTTTGGTCCCTCAAGTTTTAGTGAAATTTGAAATTAGTCCCTCATTAAAACTTTTGACCAATTTAGTCATTCATCTCTCAAAATGCGTGAATTTAGTCCTTTTAACCAAATTTTGTTAAGTTTATCTGACGTTTCAAGCGCATTTCATGATAGTATTTAAGTTAACATTGAAGTAAAAATGTGTCAAACAGTATAAATAATTTAAATACTATCATGAAATGCGCTTGAAATGTCAGATAAACTTAACAAAATTTGGTTAAAAGACTAAATTCACGCATTTTGGAAGATGAATGACTAAATTGATCAAAAATTTTGATGAGGGACTAAACCTAAATTTCGCTCAAACTTGAGGGACCAAAAACATATTTAACCCACAATTAATTACATAAAAATAAAATTCAATCATTCATTTATGTTTTTATTTATTTCGAACAATACCGATCATAAAATCTTTTTTGTGAGATAGGTTTAAATTTATATTCAGTCTAATACAAATTACTTTTTTATTTTCATATTAAATTCAGCTTGCAAATGTCGTCTTCACACGGAGAATAGAATCCATGATCCAGCAGCTCAAAAGTTGAATCTCGAAAAATATGCTTCGAAAAACATACATGGCTGTGAGTGCAAACAAATGACCTGTTATTCTTGTACGCTTATTCTGTTCCGTTCCGGACATTCCTATTGTCTTCAACCTTTATTAATTTCAGAATTTGGAAGGAATTTCATATCGGGAAACTAATAAAAGATATCACAATAATAGATGTATAATGGTTTTCCACACCATCATGATCATATAATTCCACTTAAAAATTTATCACGTACATGATTTTATATTTTTTTAAATTTTTATTTTTTGTGTAATAAAAATTATGAAATACAAATAATAAAATTAAACGAAATAAAAAATTAATAAATTTTTATTTCTATTCAAAACATTATTCGTTATTTTCTCTCATTTTTTATCCTCTATAAAAATGTTAAATTTTTAATTCACATAAAAGTTTTTTTTATAGAGATTAGTTCGTGAACAATGTAGTGATAAATTATAATTTTATTTGTAAATGTAACATAAACCTTTAAATTATATCTTGATATAAAAAAGATAAAATAAGTTAATAAAAATACAAAATTATAAGAAAACTAATTTTCGATAAAAAGTTGAAATTAATTCAAACTTTAAACTAATTTAATTTCTTATATTTAAAAATACGAGGATATAATTATTTAAACTAATTTTTGTTAGGTTTATTTTAAGTTTTAACCGCATTTCTAAGTTAATATTGACTTGAAAATGTGTTAAATGGTATAAATAATTTAAATATTATTATGAAATATGTTTGAAACATAAAATAAATTTAACAAAATTTAATTAAAAAGATTAAATCCACTAATTTCTAAAATTTGAGAACTAAATTAAACTAAAATTTTGAAAAGAGACTACTTTCTATTTTCATTACGAATAAAAAAAAATATATTTAACACCGTTTAAAATTCGAAAATGAATAAATTGTTTGTAATATAATATAGAATCTCAGCGAACCTACGACTATGACATTTATTTATTTATTTATTTTCTCTTTTTGTTGTTTTATTTCTTCCACCTTAACATAATTGCGGTTCACATGATCAAAATGAGATGCACATCTCTACATCAAGATGAAATGTACATTTCCTTAGAATAAGGGTGGATACATTGGTACCACACAAAAATTCTCTTAACATCAAATGTCAAATGTCATTATTTCTGCTTTTTTAATGAACCACATGTAGCTTTTAAGGACAAAAGACAACTTATATTAAATAAGGTCAGATTATTGTAGAAAATTAAATTTTCTTCAAATATTTAATATGTTAATACAGTTATGATTTAAACCTCAAATTATTAATTAAAAAAAGAATAATTAAATATCAAACCATTCAAGCATTGTCATTCAAGAATGAGTTGGTGTTTCTAAATTTTTGAAAAATTAGTGATTATCGAGTACTTTTTTGATTTTGTATTCTAAAAAAATACCTGTTGGGTTATATATTTTTTTCATATATATGATTTATAGTTATAGTCATTGGTTATTGAGAGATTGTAGTTCCATATGGTTATAACATTAGTCTTATACACATGGGCGTACCTAGGTTAGGACCAAGGGGAGCCCTAGCTCCCCCTAGGTTTTTAATTTTAAATTTTGTATATATATTTATATATTTTTTTAATTTAAATTTATATATTTATATATTTTTTTTTTTTAGTTATATATATATATATATATATATATATATATATATATATTTATGTATTAAGTTATGTATATATTTTTAAAAAATAAAAATAAAAACTAATTTTATAAACCTTAGTTAATAAAGCGATTAAGGTTTTGTATCTGATTGTAAATTTTTTTTAGAGCAAACCATTAATAAAATATAAAAATAAAGAAAGAGAGATTGAGAAAACGAGATTGAATAAGTTATACTCACAAGATCTCCTAATCAGTATTTTAGTATAATTTATGTATGTTAGATTTATGATTATCTCATTATTATATTTCTTCTAAATTAAGCTTTCCCTAGTATGAAAACTAATTTGATTTTAGAATTTTTTTTATGAAATTGGCATGAACCCTAATTATATATTCCCAAATTAGTATTACCTACATTATAAAATATTGGAATTTTATATTTTCCACTTCATATAATAAATTAGTTGAATAATCTTGAATTGGACTAGAAATTAGAATACTTATTTTGCATGAATTCAATCTATTAGAAAAATTAAAAATTGAGAAATGTGAATTGCGGTATGAGAATAGTTTAAGTAAAAAAATAATTTTTTTAATTAATAAATTATATATAAAAAATATAAATTGGCACCTCTAAATTTTTGGTCCAAGTTCCACCACTGCTTACACATATAAGACCTTTGACACCACTTTAATCCCAAAATCTGAAAGCAATATTGTCATGGATCTTTATTGTTATATAGTGTTTAACTTTGTCTATTTTATCCAATGTGGGACTTTGACTCACACTTGGACTATTTTCAACAATCTCCCATCAAGGGTGAGTCCCTTGTTGTTGTTTTTTTTTTTTTCATATGATATATTTTCCTTTAGGTGCATGAGTGACCCCTTTTTGGATATGGTTATGCGGTCAGTCACTCTGAACCATCGACTCTGATACCACTATTAGGTTATATTTTTTCACATATATATGGTTTATGGTTATGCAGTCAATCACTTTGGTGACCCTTTTTAGTTATGGTTATGTGGTTATACGGTCAGTCACTCCGAACAGCTTACCTTTTATCAAATCTTTAGTATCTGAGTAAATTTTTATTTAATAACAAATAATATTTAACTTTTATTGATTTAAAATTGAATCATATTAAAAAAAATTCTAAAACCTTTTATATTTTTCGATTGTTTTCTTGTTATTTAAATTTGACATTATTTGAGTAACGGAAATGTTATTTTACTTTCTTATCTCCACGTGTTAAAAAAAATATTTTGTTATAAAAAATTAATATAATAGTCAAGGTAAAAATATAAAATTTCACATTTTTTTAACATGTAAATACAATAAAAAATAAAACAACTGAGATAAGATTACAAGATTAAAAAAAAAGCAAATACTCAAATTTTATTTTTAGGAACTTAAAATTTAACTAAGTACATTATTTATTATGTAATATGATACCTTTGTTTTATTATTTTTATTTTAAAATCCTTTTAAAAGCACTACGTTAAGGAATTTGTGCAAGCTGAGAAAAATAAAAGACTTCATTTGATTAATCATATTAGTATATAAATGTATATAAAACATTTTATATGTAATAATTAGTTTTGTTAAAGAATTTTTCTGACCACTTTAAATATATATGTTCATTGTTTTTTAACAGAAGTTTTATATTAAAATGCAGTAAATTGAAAGAAAGAAAATGATACATTAGTCATTTTAATTTTCTTTTCATTCTTATATTATTTCCACCTTGTCATAATTGATAGCCCAAACAAGAGATGCATTTATCCTTGAAATGAGGATAGATACATTAGTCTGACATAATTTGTCAAAAAAGTGTCATTTCTTCTGTGTCAGAAAAGTGTGTCATTTCTGTTTTTTTTTTTAGACTCTTAAATGAGTTACAATGAATTAATAAGATTATAATGAGTTTTGAGCCCATTTGTATATTTAGAACTTCAATTTGAAACTACTAATTAAATTAAAGATCTATTTATGTATGGGGTATACGAGTGACTGTTGTGAATTGATTTTCCTCTGTTCTGAATATCTCACTACATCCTTAATTATGCCTTTATATTCTTCTTAACAGATAATGACACACCTAATAACATATGAATTTATTTTAATATATTAAGTAAAAAAAATGGAATATTTGGTCATGTAATAACTAATAAAAAATCATAAAAAAAATATTGAGAAAACTTCAAATAAACAAAGCATTATAGTTATCTAGAGATAATCATCTAAATATGTCACCTTTTCTATATATCTAGCAGTTTCATATTACATTTGAAGTTAAAAGTAATTTAAATTAATTTTCTCTTTCAATTATTCAAGATATTTTTTAGGGTAAAAAATTATAACAGAAACTTGAAACTTCAAAAACAAACAATATTTTGAATGCATAATTAACTCTTCTATTCTATTTTATCTTTTAATAATTTTTAATAATTTTTTATGTGATGATAAATTATTGATGAGTTTTAGACTGTTAATATAAATAAGATCTCAAAGAATATTATGTCTACCATGATTTTATTTGAAATTAATTCTAAAAATGTTATCTTAATGTTAAAACAAATAATAACATAATAAAGTAAAAAATTATAAAAAAAAAGCAACAACAAAATTACTTATAAAAAATCATTCAAGTTCACCGTTTATTGAATTCTTAATAAGATGGGACATAAAAAATATTTAGTACCATAAGAAACTATAAACAAATTATGTAAGAAACAGATATCACCTTTAACCATAAAACCTTAAAATTATAGGTTGTTGGGTCTTTAAATTTTTCAATCAAGTTCAGGCTGTTTAATTTTTTATTATTTGGTAACATTATTGTTCTTTTATTTTCTTATCTCCAAATGTTAAAAATGAGATTTTATGCTTAATATAAGTTAATATTATAGTTAATTTAAAAACACAAAATTTTACATTTTTTAACTCATAAATACAATAAAAAAGTAAAATACCAGACAAGATAACATATATGTCAGTTAATCAAAAAAATAATAAAAACTCAATTGAAATACATACAAATTCTGAATATGTAGTATATTTAAAACATTTAATAGATCAAATTAATATCGGAAAGACTTCAAACTTAAGTAAATTATTTATTATTAATATGATATCTTTATTTTATTTTATTTTTCAAAATCTTTTTTTAAAGCACTAAGTTAAGGAATTGTGAAAGGTGAAGAAAAGTTAAGAGACTTCATTTTATTGATCATATTATTATATACATGTATATGTATATAAAACATTATCATATGTAATCATTAATTTTGTTAAAGAATTTTGCCGACCACTTTAAAGATATCTGATCAGGGTGTTTCAACAGAAGTTTTATCATATTTAAACGCAGTAAATTGAAAGAAGAACATTATTTTTATTTTCTTTGTATTATTCTATTATCTCCACCTTGTCATAATTGATAGACCAAGCATGAAATGCATTCATCCTTGAAATGAGGATAGATACATTGGTCTCACAGAACTTGTCTCAAGTGTCAATTCCTGTGTGTAAAAAAAGTGTCATTTCTCTTTTTCTTAGAGTCTTAAAAGAATTACAATCATGAATTAATAAGATCACAACGATTTTTTTAACCAATTTAAATTTGAAACTACTAATTAAATTAAAAATCTATTTATGTATGGAGTATGCAGTGATTGTTATGAACTGATTTTCATCTGTTCTAAGTATCTCACTACATATCATTTTTATTTATTATTTTACCATAGTGCATTCAATGTTATCACACTTACATATGTGTGTGTTTATTTTTTGTTTTCATTTCTGTTACGAAGTATTCTTATACTTCCATATAAGATAACGATATAAAGAGTGGACGGCACTGTTATTATGTTACATATAAAGACAATTATGTTACATTATGTTAATTGTTATAATTATGACCTTTGTGTTTTGTTTTAATAATTCTCTATTTTAATTAAATTTAGTCTCATCCTCACTTCATTATCCTCAATCTCTATCTTATCATGACTTTTATCATCCACTCTTTCAATATCGTCACTCTCCATTTCATGACCCTCTCAAACTTCACTTCATCATGTCGTTCATTATCCACTTTATTATGACCCTCAAACTTTATTTCATCATGTCTTGCACCATCTACTCTTTATCACCCTCAAACTTCCTTTCATCATGTTCCTCATGGATGAAGATAAATGACATGAGGGACATGATGAAGTGAAGTTTGAGAGACATGAAATGGAGGGTGAGGGACAAGATGTAGTGGAGTTTAAATGTTATGAAATAAAGGATAAGGATCATGAAATGAAGGGTGAGGGTGATTAAGGAGTGGAAATTGAGAGTCATGATAAAGTGGAAGTTGAGGGTCATAATGAAGTGGAGGTTGATGATAACAAAGTTGAAAATGTGACTAAATTGACAAAATTTAAGTAAAATAGGAATTTATTTAAACAAAACACAAACAATTATAATCAAAATTGTCAACATAATAGGAACAGTATCACTCCATAGTTATCAATTTAAATGTCATAACAAATTAACAAATTCAACACAATTTAATAAAATATGGACCTAATTAAAAACACAAAAAATAAAAAGACCAAATTGAATTAGAAGAACCAGAACAGATATCAAAATAGAATTTAAGCCTACTGATGATAAATAGAATGTTAGTGATACAATGAGTAAATAATGAAAAAAATAATAATAACAAAAGTGTTGACGATAAAAATAAATGTGGGGATAAAAATAACGGTAAAAAAAGTTATGATAAAAAAAGACTATACTCACTAATAAAAGTCAGTAAAGGAAATTATCTCATCAGTGCATTATGATTAAATTTTAAAACTGACTCATGCCTTTATAATCTTATTGAGAGATAATGACACCTTATAACATTAACGAATTTATATGTTTCTTTTAATAGGTTAACTAAAACAATTGAATGTTTTGGTCATATAATAACTAATAAAAAATTAAAGAATTGGAAGAAATTTTCAAATAAACAAAGTGTTATAATTATCTAAAGAGAATCACTAATATGTGAAGATACACCTAATTTCATATACATTTAAAAGTAATTTAAATATACTGTTGTCTTTCAATTATTTGAGATCTTTTTAATGTAAAAAATTATAACAGAAATTTTAAACTTCAAAACACCAGATGAAGCAGTTTGAAGAAAATTAATAGTAATTATGTGTCTGTATCTTCGGTGTAAAAGAAATAGTTATTCTAAAGAGTTATTTTGTAAATAATATATACATGAGAAAATCATATTATATATTTGTATAAGTATTTATTATTATGAATTACTATGAATGGCATTTTTTATTTATGTTTTTAAAACATTTATGTATAGTATTTAAATTTAAAATGATTGATTAAATAACAGAAATAATTGTATGTTGATTAATTTATTTATTCATTAGTAAAACTCCATTTTTATATTTGAATTCTTTTTTCTTCCTTTTTTGAATAATAAATATTTTTAATTAAGTATTTATTAAAAATATTTTTTATTTTGATGTAAGGGGTCTACCATCTGATTTTTATCATCATATAGAAAATCGAATCGAATGTTTATTTATGTCCTAACATCTCTAATTTTATTATTTTATTTTTTTTATTAACAATGGGAATTGTCAATATTTGTTAGTAAAGGAAATAATCTCTATATTTTTATATCAACCAAACTACACCGGAAGAAAATGTCTTATTAGTAACAAATTACAAGGACCAAAGGTGGTTAGTTACTATAATGACCAATTTATATATCAATTTACAAAGTAGAAAGTTGTTGATTTCTAAAATAATCACTATTATGAATAAAAAATTATAATTGGTCTCTAATTTGATTTCTAAATTAGCTACTAAGGTTTTAGCTACCAATGAAAATTGGTCACTAAACATCATCTACTATCATAGGAATTGATTTCTAAATTAGTATCTAATTATATAGTGGCCAATTAGTGGCTAATGTTTAATGACCAATTTCCATTGACAACTAAAACTAGGGATATAAAAAAATTCCGTACCCGCGGGGTATCGCGTATAAAACCCGCAGCAGGTAGAAAATGAATATTAAAAATGGATACCCGCGGGTAACGAGTACTAGTATTTTTTATACCCGTATGTTAACGGGACGGGTATGGATATCATAGTATCCGTACTCGCTATACTCTAATTAAAATTTTAAAAAATGATTAAAATATTAACACATTGATTTTGAATGAGTTATTTTTTATCAATTGGCTTTAAAAAATCTCTATTTATTTGTAAATTATCATTCAACATTATTTAAATGGGTTATTCGCACTTTGTTTGAAGTTTATAAATGTTATGCATTGTATTTTTATTTGAATTTATAGTTAAAATTTGTTGTTAAATATTAAATTTTTCTTTTTATAGATAGTTGTGGATATCCGTGGATTTTAAAAAAAATATGTAGGTACTCGCATAACGGATACCCATATAACAAATTTCCGCACAGATATAAATATGGATACCAGGAGGATATTTATCCGGAGGGTAGGATACGGGGGACTACTACCCATACCATAGCATACTCGCTTCGTTGACATCCCTAATTAAAACCCTAGTAGTAAAATTTAGAAATCAATTTAGATACCAATTATAAATTTTTATTCATAATAATAATTATTTTAGTAACCAATAATTTATATTTTTTAAATTGATATTTTTAGTCCCTATAATTACTACCAATTGGTTATTAAAAATTAGTTATTAATAAAATATTTTCTTGTAGGATTATTTCTATATATCTTATTTATTTAATCAATGAACTTATTTATTCTCTTTATAGCCTTCGATTTGTTATCCATATTGATTCTTTCTCTTTTAGAACCGGTTAACAAAATAGTTTTAAAAGAGTTAAAAAATATATATACTAGTTGATTGACAATTTAGAGATGAAAACTAAAAGTAAGGACTACATCGTAACAAAATAAAATGATACGATATTAATAAAAGATATTTTAATATTTTGGTACTTAGTTCATTAATTTTTTTTATTAAAACTAATTCCAAAATACAAAAATATATAAAGTATTTAAGTTTTAAACAAGCTTTTATATTTTGAATAGACATTGCACAATCATTTGAAGTAGAGATGTTAAAAAAACAAAATTCTGTAATAAGTTTTTAGTATTAATTATATCTACTCTTATTTTTAAAATATCCTAATTTTAATATATAAAAACTTTACAAAATTAACACCAACAACCCATAAAGAAATTTGAACTCGAGTTGAAGCTTTTCTACCAATATTAATTTTACTTATTCATGCATTCCTTTCCACGGGATTTTTATTTATTTCAAATCTCTTAATTAAATGATTTTCTTTCTAGAATATTAATAAAATTAAACCATAATAAAAATCATCTGTTTATCAATATCTTAAATGTGTTATGTTATCTATTATCTATGATGTTAGAAAATCTTCTTCAATGAAGATTTGTGAAACTTCACACATAGTTAACCCGATTTTATGTAACCTTTTACTGAACAATTATTTATTTACTTATATAGAATAATTATTTAAATTTTAAACAAATACAAGGTTCACAATATAAAGAAAATAAAATACAACACATGAGGATAACTCTGTACTAAAATAAAATGAAAAGCAAAACACCCCTAATTTGCTAGCAAAATCGGAAGGAAGATAGCTTTGATATTTTCTCCTAAGACATATTATCACTTTTACATAATTACCATTAATCAGGGCCATGAACTGAATTTATTTTCACACTGTCATCGTTGGAAATTTTGGTGAAAGAAATGAGGTCAAGTTTGTTTAAGCTGCCACTTGTTCATGTTTTCCGTTTCTTCAATTGTGAAATGATCAAAATTTCACCAAAACTTCTATTGATTTAGTGATCATGGTTACTACACCTTGGTATCCGTCTCTGTTACATGTTCAGCTTTATCTGATAGAAGGGGTTGTTCCAAATCTATCCTACTACTTATCTCATCATCTTGCAAGTTTGGTTGTGGTGCCGCTTGTTTAATCTCAGAAAACTCTTTAGCTTTACCCCAAAGCACAATATACAAACCAGCAATAACTCCAACAGCCCCGACCAAACTGAAAAATGAATCAAGCATATGATCAAACAGTTCATATACTAATGTTTGAGCTATAATTTGTTCATGAACAAGAAAAATAATAGTGTATTTATTACCTTCCGATGTATAATTCTTCTTGTAAGAATGTTGCACTTATGAAAGCAGTGATCACTGTTGCTAAGGGGTTGAACATTGCACAGTATAGAGGACCTCTTTCTGAGATGCACCAGGACTGAATGAAGAAGCTAACCGCTATTCCGATTCCCTATTTCATATAATAATAATAATGATGATGCAATTTTCAACTAGGCACAGTGTTGTACTCACAAGAAATAATTACTAATTCAACTTTTACTGAGTGGAGTGGAATAACTTACTGCGTATAAAGAACATGAAATCTGCAAAGGTGAATTCAAAATCCATGCTTTAAGATCGGGCTCCGAGAGTAGGGCAAATAGCGCTGACTGTACAGTTGAAAAGAGACACATCCAAAAGGTTGATAATAAATGGTCTGGGCAGGACGAAGAGATTGGTACCTGATTGTTAGTTGAAGTTTTGTCAGATCTCCACTGATGGAGAAAGGAATCATCCTAGAATATTCTGCTTTTTGTGGAAAATGTTAAACTTGTACTATGTTTCTTGGAGACAATTATTTGGTCGCTCAGTTGTTGCTAATTTTTCTATTACACGTATAACTAATTATCTTCTCTATGTTAACGATTTTAAATACATGTAATTTTAGATTAATCAGAATTATAAGCATGTGTTAATTTAAGACCTTTTAACTTTTCTCTAGGGGTGCATCAATGGAAGTCGGGAAAAAAATAAGTGAAGAAAAGTTAGAAATATGATACATAATTATATGATGAAAACTAGTGACAAATAAGAAAAACATAGATCTACAGTAATATATGGGTTTGTATTTACCTGTAGAATCATCCAACAAGACCAGAAAACACTGCTTGCTAAAAGCAATAGACAACCGAGAAGCCAATCGTCACCTTCACTACTTCCAGTGAGATGTATAGAAGGAAGAAACTCCGTGTGTAAGAGTTTATGTCCTTTGACCAAGGCCATGGTTAAGGCTCCACCAACACAACAAATGGTCCCTAATACCTTCGCCATGCTTCTCAAGCTTCGTAGTTCAAGTTTCTCAAATCTGACTCATTCATTTTAAGAAAACACGTATCAGCAACACAATATATGATTTTTCGTCTTCCATATTATTAATTAGTTATATTGTATTTTAGTTTAAGTAATTCTGATTTAATTTTTATTTTCTGTCGTACGTGTATAGTTAGAGTTCATGTATATTCTTAGAGCCAATACCCCGCAATTGCTGCAATTACAAACGTTAAAGCAGGTATCAGATTACTCATTGCTGTAGCTGCAGTAGAAGATGAATAATATAAACCTCTGAAATACGCATTCTGGTTTGCCGTGACTCTGCAAAGGAAAAAAAAAAATAAAAAATCTTGGGGTAAGTCTTGTAATCGTTTTTATTTTTTGGTATAGAAAGCAGAGGACGTTAGAAGAGGTTTCAGAAAAGTGTACCCAACAAGAGCGGTGACGAACATCAAAAAGACGCTCCTGAATCCCAAACAACTTTTTACCGATTGTCTCCTGTTCTCAAAAGCAAGCATGTATATGATGATGAGTTAGTGAAAAAAATGATAAGAGTAACCTAAAAAGAGAGAGAGAGGTGGTTTAAGTGTTACCTCTTAGAAGAGAAAAACATAGGGGCCAAAGACAAAGTGGCTATGCCTTGCCGGTACACTACAAAGATTGTCGTACTCAACCCATCTAACAGGGCTGCTCTGGTGAAGATGGCAAGTGCTGCATAATGAACTTGCAGACCTATCATAATAATTAGAGGAAGATGACTCGCTAGACTACCCATTTTTTTCAGATGCAACCTAAAGTTGAAATGTTTTCTCTCCTTCTATTACATATATGTAGAGCAGGGGGTGGATCTATTTATATCAAGCCAACTTCAATTTCTACACCACTTCTCCACAACATTATCATTATTAAAACAGAAATAAAATAAAAAAAGGAAAATGAGAAACTAGTTTAATAATGTCACAACCTATCTTTTTTATCTCTATAAATATCTCAGGAAACACCTCAGGTATGGTAAGAAATTAAGTATTCAATTTAAACATTTATTCACTACCTTAAAAGAAAATGGTTCATTAAATGAATGATTATGACTATTTGACTAGCTTTTTACCAAGAATTCAAACTGAAGAGTTATTGATAATTTGAAATCAATTTCTACCATACACACCATATCCCTCGTCAAGACACGTATGAAAGATTACTGCTTCAAATACTACCATAAAAAGCTATGAAAAATTGGGGCGACTTTAGCCACTATCGCAAAAAAAAAAAAATGGAAAAAAGAAAAATACAAGTCGACAAATAGACAAATTAATGAAGAGGGACACATCCACGTTCATGAATGAATAGGTAGCAGAGATAAGGTTAGGATACGCGGAGATTGGGGATCATTTTGAAAGATGAAATACACCTACACACGTTTAAAAGAAAAGAAAAAAAGCAAGAAACGAAACTTCTAGTAGGAAAACAACGACTCCATCCCATGTAAGACGCTGAATCGTTTGTGTTTTTTACTTCATCCCATGTAAGACGTTGAATCGTTTATGTTTTTTACTTACCAACTGTATTCACCCCGGTAGATATAACTATGAATCTATCAATTTTTTGTATAAATAAGTTTCATAATTTGTTTATTTTGAAGAGATTTTTTAAACTAATATCTTGGGCTATAAAATTAAAACAAATTTGGTTTAAAAGAATAAAATTGAATTGGAAGTTGTTGATGGAATAATGGGAGAGTAGATCTAAATGGTGAGTGGTGAAAAATAATTGAAGGTGTTTGGGAGGGCATAAATAAGAATGGCGTGGCATACATAAAGTTAGGTGAATAATGCCAATTGCCAAGTGGCACAATAAACAGAGTCCAATCAGTGTGATTGAGGAGATAGGATGTCCACGGCAGTGAAGGCCAGGTCAACATTATTGGAGGGGACAGCCCACTCAGACATCTCGAGACTTCATGTTCATCTTTAATTCATACACTCCACACATCACACATACATACATAGGTTTTCAATTTTCAATTCAATAATTATTTTCCTTCAATATTTGTCTTTTTCCTCAAGCGGTGGCAGTTTTCTGCGTACGACGCCATCATCAAATTCTGCCGAAACAAAGAAAATAATTAAATGCGGAAAAGGGATATACCCGGATCGGAATCAGATTAGTTTTGATGTAACATTAATATTAATAAACAACTACAGCCACTGGTGGTACTGTAAAAAGCCCCACAACCAGACATAATAATGAACCATATATTACCATGAAGATTCCAGTAAGTGACTTGGCTTCTCCACTCCTCATCAATATCTAGTGGTTCGTCTGTTCAGTCGTAGAAAAATACTATTTACAAACTCATATAACGACATATATAATAAATAAATTAAAAAGTGGAAAGTGGAAAGTGAAAATTATATTTATCAAACTTTTGTGTAATGACATATACAATACAATATTAAAAAGTGAAAAGTGAAAAGTGAGAATTGAGAATTGATTTGTACAGAGACAAATACAGAGAAAAGTGAAAAGAGAAAGTGACAAGAGATGAAATGAGAAAAATATTAGGGTATATAATTAAATCCAATGCAGTCGATGTTACACGTTCATTACACATGAAATGTCAGACAGAAGCGTCAGAACAGTTGTTCATTTGTTCACGGGTAACTCTTTACCCAAATGGATAAACTGGTAGCACGTGCCAAAGCGATCGTTGGTTCATGGAACGGTGTATATATACTGAAGTACGAGTAGTTTTCTACGTTCTACGGTAGTAGTAGTAGTAGAGCATTAAATGAAGGAATAAAATGAATTATTGGGAGAGCTTTGTTATAGCAGAACCAAATTGACTCTGACGTTAACCCAGCCTTATCTCATCATTTCTGGGGCGAAACTTTGATATTATTGTCATGATTGATTGAATTTGGTTGGCTGAATCAATCTTTCCACCTTGAAATTATTAAAAACTATTCTCCGCATATTCTATTGCCACATGTACCTTTTTCTTGACAAATTAAACGTGAGCACTTTTGTCTATAAATTCAAATTTCCAGTTATCACACTGCGACCTTCAAAATAACATATATATATATATATATATATATATATATATATATATATATATATATATATATATATATATATATGTCTCATTACGGATAATTGATTATCTTACTGAAATAAATAAATAAATAAAATACTGATGATTGTTTTTGTTGAATTAAAGAAAAATAAGACGAAATCTACAGTGTTTTTTATTCATTATATATCTCTTCTTTTTACTCAATACAACCTAATCTGAAAAGTATGTCCATATTATTGTCTTTAGTTCATGAATAGGTCCATATTTTGTGTTGGAATTCATAATTGATGGCTTTCTTAACCAGCTTTGCCAATGCATCGTTGCCGGCTTATTGTCCTCTACAAACTTGCCAAACCCCCATGTGCCTATCAAATAAGGTTATGTTCGAATAAAAAATTAAATTCGTTTTTTCAGATTTCAATACATGTTTTTTAAATTATATGACAAAATAAAAACTGTTGTTTCAAAACTTTATTTAATCAAAAGCATTACAAAACACGTTAAGAAATTAACTTTTAATTATAATTCAATCTTTTAACTTTTAATTGTAATTTAATTATACAAAATTAATTTAAAAAGTGCAATTTACACACTCTTATCATTAGTTGATGTGTTAATCTTAAGATTTCTACCATGAAACATATTATTCTATTTAATTGAAATGGTGTTTGTAAGAAATGTAATCTTAAATTTTTTAAGATTTTTCGATGGAGATGCCTTTAGAAGTAAAAGGGTTGTTGAGTAAGTGTATGAAACATTTGTTTGCCATTGATTGAGAAAGAAACAGAAAATATGATCAAAGTGGAAGACATTTTGGTAGTCTTGTTCTGATCCATTTCTTCATGTTCGTGTAACCGTAAGAATTTAGCGAATTTAGCACAACAACATTAAAAAACAAACTCCACCGGCTTGGAAAGAGCTTCACTAACCATGACCATATATAGCATCGTGATAACCTTCTTCTCCACAGGCATCATCTATTCAAGCCCTTCACAACATCATGCGAGAGGGATTGGATTTGCTGCTTTTATGATGACATCACATCACTTGTCTTCTTTTTAAATTTTATCTCTCTATATGTTGTTTGCAATAATACTTCCGTAGAAACCCATCTAACACATCATTGATCACAATTTAATTAATTAAAATAAAATTTAAAACACTCACATTTTCAAAACATCTTTCTTATCATCTCTTCAACCATTCAAAATTATGTTCTTTTTTTATTATTATTTAATTGAAAACTTAATTCAAAATAATCGTTTCGGTTATAAATAATTGTTTAACAGTTATAACTGAAAATAATCATTTAAATTTTTTATTCATAAATAGTATTTAAAACATTGCATTAAATTTTCAGTTAAAAAATAAAAACATTATTTTTCTTTATAAGTAATCAAATAGAAAAGACTTTTCTGAATGTACAAATCTCTTTAGGCAAAGTTAATTGAAAACAATCTTGAAATTATTTACATATTACTCAAGTTAAATATTCATATTTTCAAAAACTGAAACTTTTAATAAAAGCAATTCATTTATGTTATAAATTTTTTTAAATAATTGTTTATAACTGAAAATTTAATTTTGAATTAAGTTTTTCTCGTAAATAATAAAAATAAGATATTTAATTTTTCATTCAAATAAGAAAATAGAAAATATTTTGTAATTGTAGACTTAATTTTTACACAAAATTAATTGAAACAAAAAGTCTTAAATTTATTTATGTATTAAATTAACTCTTCGATTATTTCTTGAAAAGGTGAATTTTTTTTATAAAACTTAAATAATTTATATATTAATGTTATAACTATTATAACTAAAATTTTATTTTGAATTAAGTTTTCAATTAAATAAAAAAATATTTTCAAAATATAAATGTAAATAGTTCAGACGTAAAGAAGTACTAATAGGAAATAGGTTTTCTTATATAAACTTGAGTAAAAGAAAATTTGAACTTTTCTTTTGAATTAAGTGTTCATTCAAAGAATAAAAATAAGTACATCCTTAAAGAGTTTGAAAAATAAATTGTGAAGAATAAGATGATGGGGTCATCCTATGTAAGAAACCTAGCTGTCTGTGGTGGGTGAGAAGTGTGCTGCAATTTTTGTTTAATTAAAAATTCATTTCCCAATAGAAATGCAGTGAGCAAATTGTAAAGTTCTCAGCCGTCTGATCTATTCGCTGCAACCATTCTTATCGTGCCACGTCAGACCACGTCATCTCTTCCAGTTTTGTGCCAGAACAACTGGAAATCCGATACAACCCTCCGTTTTTGCCACAAAATGTCACGTCTACTTCGCCCAGTTCTTTTACCAGTGAAGAGAGGGAAAAATTCTTCAAATTAAAATTAAAAAAATTAGTTTTTATATTATTTATTTTTATTATAAAATCATTGTTTTTTTTCCCTTTTTTTAATATACACTCACTATGTACATATTAATCATTATCATTAATTTATAATGAATTAACATGTGTTAAGATATTTGAGGCCAATTCCTTTCACTGACATTTAATAATGTGTTTGGTTTTGAAGATGAAAAGTTTGGAGGATCATAAATATGATGAAAATTAGATATTTAAGACAAAATTTTAAGAAAACCAAGATGAATTTTTTGATTCAACTTTCTTTGCTCATATGCAAATATTCAAGAGGAATTTTTTTTTTTTAACTTTTATATTAAAAACCATTTTCATAATTATCATATAAATAAATTTATTTCATTAAAATCAAATAGAGTATAATAAATCAAATAATAATATTAATATTAATGAAAAAAATAAAAATAAAATAATAAAAAAATGATTATAACAATAATAATAAATATAAATAATAATAATTTTTCATTTTTATCAATTAAAATATTTTTTTTAATTTATTAAATCTATCACATCATTCACTAACTTTTTTATAATCTTTCTCCTCAAATTTCTTAGTCCAAATAACTTCATTCTCATCCCCTTTTTTTCTTAAATATACTCATTTCTACAGCCACTCTTTCATCTAAATATAGTCTAAGATATATAAAGTTAATTTGAAATATTTTAAATAAAGAGTAAGACATGTTATGTATTCAACTCTTTCAGTGACAAAATACTAGTAACTAATATTTACAGATAAAAAAAATGCTAAGATATTTTACATTGTCTGAATAACATGTTCTTAAAATAAAAATTTAATAATGAAATTCATTTTTATAAAAGCTTAAGTTTTATATATGCTTTGTTCGTTTGGATTTAATGTGCAGTAGAGGAAAAATAAATTAAGAATAATATATATATATATATATATATATATTTGTATGAATTGAAAGAAGAAATATAATAAAATAATTATTTTGATTCAATTTTCTTGTTATCTTAAGTTAAAATCATTTAACATTTTAAAATTTACATCTTCAAAACAACATGTTTTGCTCAGAAAACGATGTATATCATGTCAATAAAGCAATTAATTATTCGTATAGACTTACAAAAATTATTACTTGCCTACCACTTTAAAACTATCTGAGCATCTACTTTAATTTCTCCCATCTACATTCTCTTTGCATTTTATAACTAAGTGTCTACTGAAAGTTGGGAATAAAAATGTTTGCAAGTCTGAAGTTATTTGCAGGTGGAGAAGTCATTTATGATGTGCAAAGGAAGCAAATTGTTTGATCTTGTTTTAGTTGAAGGGAAGATTTATTTACTATTTTTAATAAAATAAAAAACACAATAACAAAATCTTGAATCGTGTATAATAATGAAAAATATATACGTAACCTTTTTAGTAGGATTGGATATGTTGTCGATAACCAATAATAATGATGGGATATTTTATTTGAGAGATTAAAATATAAAAGTAATATTTTAAAAGATAATGACCAAATGATTTTGAAAGTAGAGTTGGATAAAGGCCAAGAAATTAGAGAAACGTGTGAGGGTTTCTAAGGAAGTGATGAGATTTTGAAGATTAGGTGGATTTAACAGGTGTGCATGTTGACATGATAATCTTCATTATTTCAATCTCAAACACTCATCCTTCTCCCCATCGCTTATTTCTCACTGGATTTTTTTAAGATAACAGTCATCAAAATTAAAGAATACAGGAATGACAAAAGGGTCTGTTCTTTTCCTTAAATTTAGTAAATTGGATTGGAGTTTTTTAATGTCTAAGTTTACTTCATCAATTCACTTGGTCTATTAACTTAGAAAGCAGTAGAATGAACACTCTTTGTTTTTAAATAAAAATTAGGATTAAGTATTTTTTTAATTCTTAAACTTACATATGAAATTATAATTTATTTTTATCTCAAATTTTGATATATTTTGGTTAATGTAAAAATAAATTAATATAGTTCTTTTAACTCAACAAAGTTAATTTTTTTTTACGTGTTAAGAGATGTTTCAATTTAAAATTTGAGTCTAACTTGTTAAATGTTGTAAACAACTCAAATGTCAATTTCAAATACCATTAACACTTGAAAAAGTTGACATCATTGGGTTAAAAAAATTATATTTATTCATTTTTAAAGTTCGGGAACTAAAAACATATTTAACCCTAAAAATTAAAATAAAAAGTAATTAGATGATTATTTTTTTTTTGTGTTTCATTATTTGAAAGATGCAAAATATAAAATAGTATTATAAATTAACGCTTATAAATTAAGTTTTAATTATTGTTTAGGATGACGTAATTTAACATAAAAAATAATTATTATTTTAAGATATTTGATTAAAGACATTAATTGATTAATTAAATCATAAAAAAAATGTTTAGAAATGACATTTTAAAAGATATAATACTTAAAAATAGTGACATTCGATTATAGATATATATTAAAAGGTTTTACTATAAATAATGTAATTCTACATGAGTTTCATTATTTTAAAACACACAATCTCTCTAAAAGTCATTTTTCTATAGTTTTTTTTACTTCTCTCCAAGAATTTTTCTTCTCTGTTCGTCTGATTGAAGAATTGAAACATTAGGATTGATCCTCATGATGAGCTCTTCAAGTTAGACCAATTAATTTTTTCGTGCGTGTAAGTTGAGTTTTAACTATTGTTCTTGAACTATTTTTGTTTTTTGATACATGTGAGCCATCTTCCACTTGCATGCCTTTTTTTAATCATCAATATGAGTCTATGTTGGTCGTCATTGAACATAACAATTATGTTATGATTGTTCTTGTGATGTTTCTATGTGTAAATAGAACATCTATGAATTTAGAGGCGTTTGGTGTTTTTAAAGTTGTTTAAGTTGAATAAGAAGTAAGGAAAACTAATTACACTGTTTTTTTGTTTATTTCAACTCGTTTTCTATTTTTGTTTTTTGTTACATGTGAGTCACTTTCCACTTGCATGCATCTTTTCAATCATTAGTACAAGTCTCTATTGATCAGTAATTATAACAGTTATGTCTTGATTGTTCTTGTGATGTTTCGATGTGTAAATAAAACATCATATGAATTTAAAGGTGTTTGGTGTTTTTAGAGTTATTTAAGTTGAATAACAAATAAGGAAAACTAATTACACTGTTTTTTTAATTATAAAAACACACACACAATATTATAGTTTTTTTTGTTTCTATAATTTTTTCAATATTCATTTTTTTATTATTAATTTTTCTTATAGTTTTTTTTGGTTTCTATAATTTTTTCAATATTCATTCTTTTATTATTAATTTCTCTTAATATATATCTAAAAAGAAAAATAATACACAAATATATATAACTTTTTTATTTTTTGGTTTCTTTAATTTTTTTAATATTCATATTTTTTAACTTCAGGTGTTTTTCGAATGTTTGGTGATATGACATAGTTTCTGGATATCGACATCCGACAAATGTGTTTGAGTTATTTTTTGGATGCTGAGTTTTTGAAAGAACATGAAATCCTCACATTTATGGATATCAAGATCCGGTATGTATTTATATCTTCCAAAAGTTTCACAAATTTTATTAGATATCCACTTTCGAAACTAACTTTCACTGGAAGTCGACATCTGGTAACAACTTCAACCAAAAAACTATACACCGGAAGTTGAGATCCTGAACTTCCTTGTCCGGAAATCGACATCCAAATAAGTTTGGTAGGGTTTGTGATGAGGTCTATGCAGCTCTGATCAAACAGTTGAAGAGTTTTTTTGAATTTGGAAAATGTTTGGAAGTGAAGAAACCCCATATAATTGAGTGAAAAAAAAAATGTAATTGATTCACACTTTGTGACTCACTATAACCCAAACAAAATAATCGTCCCAGAATATCCAAACTGATTTTAGGCCCAAAAAATAATTGGGTTCAAAATTTACGGACTAAACTAGTTTGTTTCTGCAGGTCCACAAATTTCGTCCTGTATCTCCATATAAATAAAATTTTGTTTTTATCTTTTTAAAATTTTATAATTCGAACAGAAGTGAAAAATGTTTCTGAATTATATGATTAAAAAATTAAATAATTTCTATATTATGCAATCTATTTTTTATTTAATTTTAAGAAATTATTTTTTACTTATGGTTGAAAATTTCAGAAAGTTTATGTATTGCACAATTTAAAAAATTCTTTTTTTATTTTCTAATTACATAACTAGAAAAACAAAAACGGAATTTTCTTTATATGAAGTGAAGGTGCACGGGGAAATTTCTGAAGATACACGAAGGAGCGGCCCAAACTAAACTCAGCCCATAAATTACTCAGAAACAAGCTAGAAAAATAATTATGGCCTATGAATTAAAAATAAGCTTTAGAATAAAAAATACAATATGAATGAAATAAATTTAAATTATTTATAAAAAAAGAGACAAAAGCTTAATTTTTTAGTTTTCAAAAAATTAATTAACTTAAATAGTTTAAGTTAAGGTTAAATATATTTTTAATCCCTAAACTTTGATGTAAGATTAGAATCCATTTTTATTTGAAATTTTGATACATTTTAGTCTTTAAACTTTAAGAATGAATAAATATAATCCTTTTAAGTTGACTCTCGAGTAGGAACGTATCAAATCACGCAAACAACTCAAATGCTAGCATTAAATGCGATTGACACGTCAAAAAAATTTAACGAAATTCGGTTAAAAAGAATATACCCATTAAATTTTAATATTTGGGACCAAAATGTATCAAAATTCCGTACAAATTTCAATTTCACGCCAAAATTCAAGGATAAAAAACATATTTAATCCTTTAATTTAATAATGTTTGACTAAGTATGAGTATATTATTTATTGTAAAAAGGAATAAAAAATAATTGCCAATAATAGTTATAAAGATATTAGGAAATAGCCTTTCATCGATATTCTAATTAAATACTTTTTTTTAAGAATGCAATTAATTTGCTGAAAATTTCATTCATTGATCATTATAAGTTATAACTATGAAAATTCAAAGTAATTAGTTAATTTTTGTTATTTTTATTATTTAAAAATGATGAAAATAACTAAATATAGTATGTTAATAATTTGCATGAACAATTAATCGAATTGTTCAATTTTACAAAAGTTCTTATTGGGTTATTATAAAATAGATCATAGTTAATGTGGTTATATTTTATAATTATATAAATACCATAAAATATGTCAAATTTACCCTACTTATATATTATATTAGTTTTTATTAAAAACGTAAAATTGAAACTATTTTGGATTTGAAAAATAATTATATTAGAAAATGTCAAGTAAAGTGAACAAAACATATTTCTTTATCAACAGTAAATTATGTGTTACAGTTTAGTATTTAGTTACTTGGTACAATTTTAAGGTATTTTACTAATCTTTGATAATGTTAAATGGTTACTGTAAGCAACTGCTTTATAAATTTAAAGGTGAAGAAAGGAGAAAGCTGAAGTTGAGCATAGAAAAATATGTTATTGTTAAAATAAGTTATAAATATTATTTTTATCATTATCTCTTTTCAAATATGTATGATCTACGCAATAAAAAAAAAATCTATTTGTTCAGTTTGAGATGTACAATGTTTTTCTCCTAAAATTATCCTTTTATTATAATTATTTGACACATAACCGTCCAACTATGCAGCAACAGTTTTATTCAACTTTATTTTTTAAGATTTTATACATCCAACAGAATAGAGAGAATCAATTGAAAAATATTTTTAAGATTCTTTTATAACTTCTATGACATTTAATAATAATTAAATTTTTTAAATTTTGAACTTTTATAAATTTTCTATTAGTATTATAAATAATTTTAAAAAAGTTAGAATTTTATACAGTTGCTATGTACCTTATCTCTCTATTTTTTTATATTATAATTCTTTCTCTCTTTTATTCATATGCAGGTACATTCATTTTTTTCTTTCTTTTTAGTCATGATTGATGATCTTTCTTACTCCCCTTATAAAAGAGATAAAACTTGCAAAATTATTATTTAAAAAGTATATTTTTTTATCACATTAACTAAATAGTTATGTAATTTGATTTAAACTACTGCATTGAAAAATATTTGATTTAAACTACTGCATTGAAAAATATTTTATTATAAATTTGAGATGTTACCTCTTTAGTATAATTGAATTGGATTAATGTGAGTATAAATTAATTAAGTAGTCATTAGTTTGACTAAAATGCAATGTTTATTAAGTATCAATGTCATTAATGATAGGAGATAAAGTTTCACTAATACCTAAATCATATACATGATTGGTATTAAAGGTGATAGTTAACAAAGGATGAAATTTTTTGCAGTGTTACTTGGTATATTAAGTGTAAGGACTTATCTGCGTAGGTACATGTTAATCGTTATTAAATATGTTCAAAAAATTTCTTTTACTAGTGGAGCTAGACTCTAAAATAAATTTAGACTGAGATTTATTGACTCTATAAAATTTCCATTCCCATTCTGGAATTCATTTTATTTCTTTTATACTCAATAATTTAATTTATATTTAAACCAAATAATTTAATTTAATATATTATTATTTACGGTTGGAATATGGATGTAAAAAGAAAACAGTCTTGTGAGAAATAGCTCTTCCCAGTGAATTTATGAATATGTTTGATAGATAGACATATAAACTTGTAATTTAATATCTCAAAAATAAAGTTTGGTTGGGTTTGATTTCTTTGTATTTGCGACTAATAATAGTATATTATCACATACATATAATATGCTTTAGTTTGAAAATCATTATGTTTCAGTATTTTGAAATTAATTTTTATGCACGTTTATCTTTATTATATTTGTGACAGATTAAATATATTATATGTATTTTTGTAGAATTTGACAGTTTTAGGACTAAACAATAAATGTATAACTCAATAAAACTTTTTCTAAGGAGATGAGAGCATGCTAAAATCTCATATAGCACTGGACATTGCTGATTTGGGCTGAAAGCCCATACTTCTCGTATACGGGTATTTCTTCCTGCACCTCTAAAATTTCTTCTACACCTCCAAAAATGTCTAAATCCCAAAAATACCCTTTGACCATTTAATTAAATTCACTTACATCACACCTCCAAAATTACTTTCAGATATTAACTTTCGGTGAAAAATACTTTCGGAAGTCAAAAGATATAACTGGAAGTCGACTTCCAGAAGTCAAAATATATAATCGGAAGTCAACTTTCGGAAGTAAAAATATATTACCAGAAGTCAAAAGATATAACCGGAAGTCAAAATATATTACCGAAAGTCGACTTTCGGAAGTCAAAATATATTACTGAAAGTCAAAAGATATTACGAAAGTCAACTTCCGGAAGTTAAAATATATAACCGAAAGTCGACTTCCGAAAGTCAAAATATATTATCGAAAATTGACTTTCGGAAGTCAAAATATACTATGGAAGTCGACTTTCAGAAGTCAACACATATTACCGAAAGTCGACTTCCGAAAGTCAAAACATATTACTGGAAGTCGACTTCCGGAAGTCAAAATATATGTTTGTTTTTTTTGTTTATATTTTTTTAATTTAAAGTTTTGTTTTTAAATTTTATTTTTTAGTTTAATTTTTTAATACATTATATAAAAAATTATAATACATATATATAATTTTATTTTTTAAATATATATATTAAAAATACTTAATAAATAAATTAAATTAAAAATACTTAAACTTTATATTAAAAAAATATTAATTTTGTTTTAACTATTTTTAATTTTATTTAAATTTTATGTTTTATAGGTTTTAAATGTTTTTTAGTTTATTATTTATTATTTTATTTATTTTTTATGTTTTCATATTTCTTAATATAATATTTTCAAATAAATTAAATTAAAAAACATTAACTTGTTAACAAAATACTTTAAAAATTAAAAAAATGGAGAAATATATATATATATATATATATATATTAAAAATTTATTTTATTTTAAAAATATGTTTTAAAAAAATAAAAAAATAGAATATTAATATATTATCAGAAATCAAAATATATTACTGGAAGTTGACTTTCGAAAGTCAAAATATATTACCAGAAGTCAATTTTCGAAAGTCAAGACTTCCGATAATGTTATTTTTGGTGTGTAGATGATTAAAGTTAAAAGGATATTTTAGATAATTTTGTAAAATATGGGGTGTTAAAGAAATTGTTGGAAGTGCAGAGAGAAACAACCCTCGTATACCGTTTAAGTGCTTTAGTTCCAACTTCAACTAATTTATTCTTTATATAATAGAATAAAAAACAAAAGTGATGGGAATAAAATAACAATAAGTCAAAAAGATAATTAAATGTTGAGTATGAGTTAGTTATCGAGACAACAGTTAACATTAATTTGATTCCGAATTATATATTATAAATTAAAGCGACAACACATTATTGTCTGGATCCATCTGAATTGCTGTAGTGATTTCTCAATTCAGTTTCTGATATGATATAATATAATAATTTCTACCCTTTCACATTCTTCTTTGATACAAATCGAGCTTTTTCTTTGTTGTCAAAACCACTTGCTTGTAGCTGCAAAAAACCACAATCGCCGACGCCAAATTTCAATAAGTCTTGCCAAGAACCGAGGAACCAACGGGAATTAGTAAATTCAAATTCTGAAAGAAGAAAAATTTTCAAAACGCTAAAATCACCTTTTTTTTCTTATCAACTTTTCAAATCACACAATTAGACAAGTATATTGAAATCACACCCTAATTGATTATCCTTAACAAGTTCTCTTCTTCGTCATTTTTATATTTATAAATTTTGAACATGAGATCTTGTTTCAGGATGCAAGTTTAATAGGTATGGTTGTTTTTTATTATTAAATATTAATTAACAACTTATTTTTAATAAACCAATTTTAAAATGTAAAAGCAAAATAGTTACTCTTTAGTTTTGTCCGGTTACACGATGTATACAAGAGGATACGTGCTTGTTAGAAATATTCGATGTTACATACAATAATCTAATAATCTATCTGCTAAAAATCGAATTTGTGATTTTTACTATAATTATTACTTATTACTTAATCAAATGATATAATTGGTAATTAGATATAACTCGTTTTACTAAGTACATCACAAGTCAATCCTAACTTAGTTATTATATGTAGCTTCAAAATTATATCATGAATATCCTTAAATAAATTCAAATAAGTAGGAGAGATGTGCATACTAATTTGAATTTATTACTTGGTGTTCAATTTGAAAATTAAAAATTAATATATATATATATATATATATATAATAAGGACAAAACTGAACGAAAACATGGACCAAATTAGGACTAAAATATTAAGAGCTGCATCACCAAAACATGAGGCCTAAGCCATAAAAAAAACATTGTTGAGCACTTAGAGTCACAAGTGCACTGTTGAACACTCCCTTGACAGTTTATAAATGCAGAGTTGTCCCCTAAAGCCACTGGTGGAACATTGCATTGATAGGGGAAACCACAGCTCCCCCAAAATTTTTGGAATTATATATATATATATATATATATATATATATATATATATATATATATATATATATTAATTAATTATAATTATATAATATTTATATTAATTTTATATTATGAAAAATAATAATAATAAATAAAATAAAAAATTTAATGGAAACATTGTTTTATAAAAGATATTAAGTTTTTTCTTTTTGCTATAAGATCTTTTTACCATATGAGGAGAATAAAATACAAAGAGATAGATTGGAAAATAGAGGTTGAAGAACACGTAGATTGAAATATACATTTTTGCATGATCTCTCAAATCAAGGTTAGTATCTTATAATAATTTATGTATACTAGATTTATGGTTCTTCTTAAGATGTTTATTCCATATTAGTAGTATAAACTGTAATTATGATTTTAGGGTTTCTTTTATGAAATTGGTAGAACCTAATTATAATTTTTCCAAATTAGTAAATCCTTAAATATGAAATTTAGGGATTTTGTGTTTTCCTGCCTATGGTAAATTTTTTAAAGTTTTGAATTTATATAGTGTTGCTTATTTAATTAAAGTGGTATGAGTTTTGTTATGTTTTGCAATGTGATAATTGTGATTTGTGAATATAAATTTTGTCCTTTTCTAAATAGGTGAGAGGTGATAAATTTCTATTAGAAAAATCATGATAAAGAGTAAAACAAATTATTATTTGTTTGAAGGAGGAATTGTGATAAAGATGAAAAAAAAAATACATCTACGTTAACTAAACTTGAGAAATTCAAAAGAACTAAGAATTCAAGACAATGAAAAACAATTCTCTAAAATTCCTAAAGTTACGTATAATGAATTTAAAAATTCATTAGAACGCGATCCGGGAAGAGCGTTCTCAGATTTCACAATACCTACCAAATGAAATTGATGAGGTACGAAGAGTTTATCTAAAATGTTATTCATGGTTTGATATCATGATATAATAACGAATGATATTCATATTTTTTTTGAATTTTACTATTATGTGTGCTTGTTTTAAGCAGAAGAAATGAAGAGAGAAAATGAAGAATTTTTTTTAACTAAAAAAAATTATATATAGAAAATATAATTTGACACCCCTACATTTTTTGTCCAAGTTCCGCCATTGCCTGAACAAAGATGTAACCCCTTAGAACTCTCTTGTATTGGTCATGTTTCATTTATCAAAGTATGTTTTCATTGTATGTTTGTGAATTAGTTTATGTTTCATTTATCAAAGTATGTTTTCACTGACTTGGGATTCAATGGGAACTGGTTCTAAGTTGTGGTCCAACTAATTCTCTTCATGCTTTTAGATACTAGGAATAAATCTAAGGCTCTTGGTGGTTATAGAGTCCTCCTGATCTTAATGCGGGTGATTCATTTAAGCAGTCACTGAGGAATCATACTGAAGTTTGATGATCTTAGGCAGTGACAGATCTTGGTCAATAATTTTAGAGGAACCAAAATAATATATACTAAAAATTTTTGAACTCATCAATAATTAAATCAGAATTAAAATTTTCAATTATTCATTTTTTAATGTAAATCATATTGCTTGCAAGAAAATCATCTTTCATTTTATTCTACAATCTTGTTTTGAGAATCTTCATTGCAGGAAATGATACATGAAGAGTTAAAATAATATGAATTAAATGATCAATCAAGTAAAATGTCTTTGATTTGTTTGTTCTTGCCAAGAATTGACATAATTCAATAGTGGTTGATAAATTTTTCAAATTTGAATAGTTAGGAGCATCAACAATGAAATGTTGGAGTGAAATTTTAAACTAATCATCCCTTTAACAATATCCCTGTATTTTTTTTAGTTTAAGACAAAAAAATAATTTATCATAATCTAATAAAAAAATTGAGATTTAATTAATAAAAAAATATGATAATCAAGTCACAATTAAAAACGATTATGAAAAAACACATTGTACATTTTTTTTCTCCTATATTCATACAAAATGAATATACAAAAGGCTCATAAGATAAAAGATAATGTTAATTATTAAACAAATATTTGAGTATCAAGTGAGACAAGAGAGTTATTTTTTTCAAGAATGAAAAAGAACAAATGAGAAATGAGAGTAAAAATAATTGGTGTGTCTAACTTCCATATTTTCTTTAGAAAAAAAAAAGAAAACATGTGATAATAGGAGATGAATACAATTCACAAAAAATTCAAAAAAAAAATAAAATAAAAAATAAAAAAAAATATCTTAATAAATATTTTTATTTTTATTGTATTTGATTTTATGTTTTATTATTTATTAATATTAAATATCGTGCTCCATAAAAAATATAGAAAGATGCTTAATTTAATTTTCATAAATTCTCAATATACACTACATATAACTTAAAAAAATTTTAAAAAAATTGAATTTTTTTTAATATACATACATATAGTTTTAAAAATTAAAAAAAAATGGGTGGCCATATAATAATATCTAATATAATTAAAGAACTGAAATAAGAAAAAAAAATACCTTACGTAAGAAAATATAAAAGTAATGAACGAATGGAAGAAAATAAATTATGACCTTAATATAATTATACTTCAAACTTTGTAAATGATTAATATAATTGAAGATGTGTTTAATATTTAAGAATTGTTATGCTCATTTATTAAAAAAATAATATTAAAATTTTATATTAAGATTATATTTTTTATTGTACTAAAAATATATATTAATATTTGTTATACTAATTACTTATCTCAAAAATTATAATGAAATCTTATTCGCAGAAGAAAAAAATAACAAGATAAAAGAAAAATTTAATAAATACTTTGAAGAAAATAATTAAAAACTAAAAAAGTAATTTGTTAAAGTACGTTATTTCAAATAGCGTATGCAAAAGTATTGCAATCTATTAAAAATAATTATTTATGCAAATTGCTAATAAAATCAAATAATTTTTTTTTCTTCCATTACCAAAAAGTGGTTCAAATAACGTGTAAAACAAAACTAGCTAAAACCTATTAATGTGATACTAAATACGAGAAACAAATATTTTTTAACTGAGAAACAAAAAACTTTATAAAAATTTACACAATAACTCCATTGGATTTTATTTATGTTTTGCTATTTTTATATACTATAATAAAAGTACGGAATAATTAAAATGTTGATGGTAGTTTAAACATCATTCATTTATTATACGAATTGTAAAGGTACACCCCTCTGCTTTCTCGTATCTTCTGATTTTAATAGTTTTTTTTTTTTTTTTCCAAAGCTTCATACCTCGATCTACGTTACTACAGTGACACCTACTACATCCTACCTAATGCAATTTACATAAAAAAGAAGAAGAAGGAATATTCAAAGTATCAATTATTTTGGTAAGATGTCTCTTATTTTAATTTAAAACACATTACAAAAATTAAAAAATAAACATGTATATCAAAAAGTGAATCCCTATATAATAACTAATGAAAACACGTATAGTACCTATATATGTGTCACTTTTATATAAATAGAAACTTGGTATACAATGAATAATTTTTATAATTTTATTATAAGTAGATAAAGTAGTTATTGAATTTTAGAAAATAATTCTAAATTGAAGAGAATAAGGTAATAAAAATATTTATATGTGAAATTGACAAAGTGTATATCACCAAAATAGAAGTTACAAACCGTTATAAAAACTATGTTCGCTTCATACTACATATCATATAAGTTAAACCATCACAAATTTCATATATATATATATATATATATATATATATATATATATATATATATATATATATATTCTTTTTCAATCAAAATTCATTACATATCATCAATCATATAAATTTCATCTCAATTTAAATACTAATAAATTAAAATTAATTTTTCACTACATTGATATAATATTCAAATACAATATATTAATTAAATATAATAAAACGAAGGATAAATAAATTTTAGCATTTAAAATCATTTCAAAATTATTCTTTTTAGAGTTCATGGATACTCTTGCTTAGTCAAAATTTGGCTCCCTCGACAAATTAAATATGTATTGAAACTCACTTAGTTAGAATTAAGGATGTCAACGGGGCGGTAGAGTACAGGTAGTAGCTACTCGTACCCTACTTGTCGGATAAATATTCGTTCTGCACCCGTACTCATATCTGTGCGGGTATCTGTTATGCAGGTACACACATATTTTTTTTAAATCCACGAGTATTTATAAAAAAAAATATTTAATAAAAAAATTTAACTATAAATTCAAATAAAAATACAATGCATAACATTTATAAATTTCAAACAAAGTGCAAATAACCTATTTAAATAATGTTGAATGATAGTTTACAAATAAATGGAGATTTTTTAAAATCAATTGATAAAAAATAACTCATTCAAAATCAATGTGTTAATATTTTAATCATTTTTTTATTTATTTTTAATTTAAATTAGAGTATAGTGGGTATGAGTATCCACGAGTACTAATACTTTGATACACTAACCTACCTCATTAACATGCAGGTATAAAAAATATTTGTACCTATTATCAACGAGTATCCATTTTTAATATCCATTTCTTACCCGTTACGGGTTTTATCGCGGTACATATTTTTTTGACATCCCTAGTTAGAATTCTATTCACTAAACCAAAGGCATTAATATAATAAGAAAATTTTGGCTGGTTTGGTGAAAATTATGCTCGCCTAGCGAATGATCACTGAAAGTTTGTAAAAAAAATAGTTTCATTAAGTAGGAATATGACTTGTCCAACGATTTAAAAACACTGGGAGAAGTTCACCCAACAACCAATCCTCTTTGAGCTCTTTGGTTTTTCATAAAACTAATTTCAAAACAAGATTAAACTACTCTAAGGAATAGATGCCCTTAAGCAGCAACGACCAACAAACAACTTCAACTAACAAATGGTACAAAGTAGATGACTCATGAAAAAGCTATTAGCCCCTTCAAGTTGAGAGTATACATTCTTCATTCCCAACTTGGAATGAAGACCCTTGAAGATAATAGGAAGTAAAGGCTTGATAAACATATTTGTGTCCTAAAGGGAGGAAAAAATAGGTAAAAACTTAATTAATCATTTGTTAACTTTTTCTCTAATGAGGTGACAACCTATTTCGATATGCTTTGTTCTCTCATGGAAGACATGATTAGTTGTATACATGATAGATTGATTATCACAAAAAAATAAGAGCTAGTTCAAGGTTAGAAACAAGCAAATTTTCAAGAATGTATGCTATCCACTAGAGTTCATAAGCAGTGATAGCTAAAACACAATATTCAACTTTAGAAGAGTTACGAGATATAATAAATTATTTCTTTGATCTCCACAACATAATTGAATCTTCAATGTACATTGAATACCTAATAACAATTTTTTGTGTTTCGGGGCAACTAGCCCAATCCAACTTGTTATAAGCTTTTAGTTGAAGAATGATATTACTTGTAAGGAAGATTCCATGACCAAGATGATTCTTCAAATATCTCATAATACCACAAATGGCACATTGATGATCAATAGTGGGTGCAAAGACAAATTGACTGAAATTGTGGATAACAAAAACAATATCTAATGAGTGTTAGTGAGATATGTAAGATGATCAATAAGACATTTATACATGGAAGAATCAACATAATTTAGTTTTATACCATAATCATTATGTAACATTGAAAAATGGACCATGAGAGTGAGAATAATTGCAAGCTATCTTTTGGTTTACTTTGAGAAAATCTAAAGCATGTTTGAAGTCTCACATTAATTAAAGATAAAGTCAATTCACAGTATATAAATGGGTGTAAACCTCATTATACAAGTAAGTTTGGTTTTATGAGGTTAGTTAGGCTTAAGAGTTAATTTCTTAATATGCTATCAAAGTCATAAATTAGAGTATACCCTAACGATATTTGTTATTTGTTGAGTCTATTGTTACACACGCTATTGAGCTACTATTGGATCACTCATTGATGTCTAATATGCACAATCGAGATGTATATACCCTCAACATGAGGGGAGTGTGTTGGAAGTCCTACATCAACTATAGATAAATGTTAAGTTACAATATATAAATGAGTGCAAACTTTACCTTACAAATGGTTTTAGGTTGAGTTTGCCTCAAGGTTGACTTCTTAACAATTATTTACGTTGACAAAAATAATTTCATCCTTATTCTATACAATTCAAGTCTAAGAAATTAAGTGAAACTTCAAAGAATTTTTATACGAAAATTTTGATCAAGAAGACTATACAATTTATTTCCTCAATGTTGTCCTCGATGAGAACAATATTATCCTCTTATAAAAGACATACATTCTCGTTCTCGATTCTAACTGTCCGTAAGTCTATTGATTTCAAATTTTTGTCATGAAATATATGATTCACGTCCCAAACACCCTCCCCACAATGTATAAGTAGTTTTAGAATAATGATCGGAAAGGGACACTACATTTCACTTCCGGTCTTAAACAAATGACCACTATCTTTTGTTTTCAACAATGATCACTTATCAGCATCATTTAGTGCTCTTCAATCTTACTTTTAATTCTTGTTACTTTATTCTTCCTTCTTTGATGTTGTTATGAATGTGATCAAAGCAAAAGTGGTTAAAACAACAATCCATTTCTTTTTCTCTAATAAATATTTTATTTTATTTTTCTATCCAGATGTTTCCTAAAGCATCTTATCTGTGATAAATGTTAAATTATTATTTTCGTAATATCTTTACTTCACCAGTTGAGAGACGCCTAAATATTTTATATAAAATAAGCAATAATAAATTTGAAATGAAAATATGTTGTAAAAGATTAAATAGTATTTAAATTAAATATCTTTTTATAAATGTAGTAACAAGTCACTCTCACAATAATGTGTTTAGTAGTTAGGAAATTACGCAGTGGGGGAGACATTTTAAAAGTCATCAAAAACAGGTAGTTAATTTCGTAATCATGTGATAAACTTTTGAGTCTTTCTAATCCATATTAGTTAAGGGATTAACAAATGATTGAAAATAATAAAAACAAAATACATTAAAAATATTGAAAAACACATATATCTGTGTTCCAATAAAAGAAATATTTTTAGTATAATTTGTCTATTTTTTCTTAAGGTGTGAAGCATTAAAGTTTAACATGTCTTTTTTATTAAATAATGAATTTGATAGGTGTTGTTTGCAATAAGAATAGTAAGATTATGTATTTAAGAGGGTATGTTTACTTTTTGATGTATAAGAGTGACCCACGAGTTTGTATGAAGGCACGTGGCAGTTAAACATGGTGGGAAGAAGAACCACGTCTACGATATATGTTGGGTAGACATGATGATGACCCATAACTCCCAGTCTCCCCTCTAACTTCATTATTGGGCGGTCCCAACTGAACCATGCCGTTAACTTGGACCACCGTCTTTCTTCCGGTTAATCTCCAAGTGTTCTCATTATAAACTTATCCTTCGTATAAACTACTTACTTATTTTTCAAACCTTTTATTAATGTCCCTATCTTTATTAACTCAAACATAATCTGTAAATTAAAATCAATTAGTATTTTGGTTTATATCTATAAAAATATTATTTTTATATAAAAATAACTCGTTTATTTTGTCTGTTCTGTTCACTTGACACATGGATTAGCCATGAGAAAAAGACTCACAATCGGATTGAGTAGCAGCAAGAACCTCATGTGAGAGGAACAGGTTTACTTATCAAGGAGGATATTCCAACATAGAAAGACCCAAAGACAAATCACGAACATTGATACCCCACATTAAGTAACGTCCCTAAAAATGTGTAATCTTAATCATCCAGAACTTGCTAGTTCAGAAGAGGTGGCCAAGCTGCATAAGTTGAACTCAGGGGATTTCAATACTCATACTTAATAATTTCTTTATCGATTAAAAAACATCGAAATTTATATTTTGATTAAATAATTGACAAAATAAGTTACACAGTTTAGTTATCAAAGTAATTGAAACAACTTTTTGAAAAGTATTTTATTAACTTTATTTAATTTTCCTTTTATATAGTTCAGAAAATTAAACATGTCATCTCACACACTAATATTTCGTGATGATGTGTCGAGTGGTGAATAATAGTGTCGTCCCGAGAGTCTCACGATAACGAAGAATGGAGAAAGTGAAAAAAAAATGGAATGAGTGCTAGAAAGAAGTTGGAATATGTAAAAATAAATTTTTATTTTTTAACCGATAAAACTCCCTATATTAGTTTAAATGAGAACCGTGATATATAGAAAATTTTATTTTATTTACAGGTTTATGGTTAGAAATTTAAGTGAGTTACAAGTTTTATACTGAATAAAAAATAGAAAGTTAAGTTGTATATAAAAGGAAAAACAAAACCCATGAATATTAAGTATTAAAGACTTATGTTAAAAATGAAGGAAAGTCTGTTACATAACCTAAAAAATTATCAATCTTTCCTATCTATAGTATACAAATTTTGAGTGTAGTATCAAATTTTATTTTGTTTTGGCTGTTCAACTCGAGCAAGTATGTTCTATTATGATAAGAACTAATAATAATGGGGATCAGTGGTATTAAGTATCTTATATGAATCATTTTAAATAAGATCATGTTAGAGATGATTATGAATTTTAACATCTTAGCTAAACTGACACTCCAAAATTCATTAATTATTTGTTATTTCATGAAAATTTATTAAAAATAAACAATACAAAACATGAGTGGATCACACCAAATCCATGACAAACAAATTATATCTATTATGAAAAAAAAACTAAACAAAATACATGAAGGTAAAGTATTAAACCATTTATATTGTTTTCTATGAATTAAGGTTAAATTAGCTAACTTATCGGCACAATGATTTCTTTCATGAAAAATATGAAATTTTTTGAATTGGAGATGCTTACAAATAAGCAAGCATCGACGTTATCTCCCTCTAAGAATATAGGAAACCACTTGATAAAAAAAAGCATAACATACTAAATAAGAATCACTCTTTAACCAAAACCTTTGAAAGTCCTCTCTCTAAGCATGCTCCAATGCATAAATAGTTCCCATAAATTTGAGCGTAAATAGAAATTTGTATCCCTAAAAAAACTAAAAAATTATCTGCATATTCACCTCGATTTTCTCTGAAATACCAGGACAACTCCTAATTGTACCATTAATATTTGCCTAAATCAATTAGCAGATAGAATTTGTCATATTACTTCCATAAATAAAAGTACAATAGTCTCTTTTTAGTTTAACTCATACCTCATAAATATTAATCTTCAAATGTAACCCAATATAAAAAATCTAACGTATTACTCTTATTATGATAATAAGTGAAGTGCAATTCTTACAATAAATTACAATTAAATATTATGTTAATAGTGGTTAAATTTTATAATTAAATAACTTAAATCAATAGAGATTAATAATATAAAGAAAATGTCCAAAATTTGCTTAAAAGAAATTTGTTGTCAAGTTTTGTACCAAAATGATAAGCCCATTTCCACAAACCCCTTTGGGCATGAGACAACTTTTTCTCTCAAGAAACACCTATCTAAGTGCATTACACTTGCACCAAAGGGAATGGGGTTTTGAACCTATCTGCAAATTGTGAAATTATGGTAAACCCAATTGTTCCTTTCACAAAACAATCTATGATAGATAGTTATAGAAAAAAGGACACGTTTTAGAATAAAGAATCATTCATATATCTCCAAATGTTATAGATAACAAAACCAAAGACGCTGAGGAGTAGGACAATCCTTTGAAACTCAATTTCTCCATAACTATTAAATTGTATCATCGATGAACATTCTCCCAAATTCAAAAGTGATGGTTATAAGGAAGGTGATGCGATTTTTACCGAAAATCCCATATTAATTATATATCACTACCTTACTAAATTCATTTTCTGTAAATATCTATTAAACTTAAAAATTGTCTTAATAGTTTTGATGGCAATATTATACGAACGACAACCTTTAATGTTAACAATATCATTATTACACAAAGGACAAACATTAGGCTAACAATACCATTAAGGAGAGGTTAGGAGAAAGTTGTTAAAAGGTAGACTTTGTCCATTTAGAGACTTCATTACTTCGATAGTTGTATCAACGTGACACTTTACTATATTATTATATAAAAAACTATCCATATAGAGACAATTTTGTGTTCAATACTCTTATGAGTGAAAATTCGTATAACAAAAAGTAGTAAAGATTGTGAAGGAAAATAATTTCTAATCTTGCGAGAAACTAGTGACAACACAAAAATAATATTATCGCCAAGTATTTTTATTCAACATGAAATAATAAATTAATAATAAAAAAATTACAGAAAAAGATAAAGTTGATAGAGCAAAAAAGAAGGACCAAGTTTTCGAAACCAGAACAATCAAGAAAAATATAATCATTTACAACTAAAATATATTTAGAAAATTACCATTTTTTGTCATGTTTTAATTTATAATATGTGGTTAAAATTTTAGTTTTCAAAATTTTAAATCCTGGCCCAATTCTGATAATACATTTTATTTTTTATTTATTCAATTTGAAAATTTAACATAACATGTTTATTTAAAATGTAAAAATAAATATATGAAAAATCAAAAATTGATAAAATTAATAAGTTTAGTAAAATTCGAAGATCAAATCATAAAAGAATGTAAAACATAACAACAGATTAAAAATTTAAACAATATCAAATGTACAATTTTACTTATGTTTAAAGAAGAATGAAACGAAAAACTTGTTTTGTCTGTTATTAAAAGTTTTGTAAAAGGGTTAACCACTTTTAGTGGCTAGCATTTATAAGGCGGTAGAATTCATCTTCTCAAATTCAATTTTTTGCATACAAAGATTCATACTAAGCGTGTGTTTTTGCACATAGATAGATTTGAGGAGGGTATGAAGATAAATTTGTGTGAATTTGAGTGAATGGATATGTGTATTTCTTTGTATAGATTTAGAGGGTAGAGTGAATGGATTTGAAGATGAATTTTGTGAAAGTTAACGAGTATTTTGAGTGATGTGTAGATAAAATAAAAAATTATAATATATTCAATTTGAAAATTACTAAAATATCTTTGATGGTAAAAGTATATGAAATAATTTTTTGATTAGTTAAAAATATTAAATTTTAAAAACTATTATTTAATAATTTTCATAAAAAAATAATAAAAAGATAAATTATATTAAACTATTATTATGAATTATTATACATATTAGTATATATTTTTATTATTATTAGCTTATTATATATATATATATATATATATATATATATTTATTGACAACGAATGTTCTTTCACTCTCACACACTGTACACAACACATACCAGTACAAGTGAACTAATCGATGTTCTCTCATTCTTACACACCATAACTACATACAACGCACAGGTTAGCTAATCGGTGCTCTCTCACTTCACACACACCACAACTATACACAACACACACCAACACCGATTAGCTAATCAGTAATCTCTCACTCTCACACACTCCGCACAACACACACCATAACACTCTCGCGTCAAAGTTTAGTGGCACGTGAAGGAAAAAAGCTATAAAATCATACTTCATCCATCCAAATCTTCTCATCTCTATGAGATGGGTTAATCAACCTATTTATTAAATTAATATTTTTTCTCTCTCCCAAATCAGCTAAAAGAAACATTAGTAAACCCGCAAATCTGTTCTACCACATTCCTTTACACAATACCATCCACGCATACGAACAAAGCCTAAATCTTATTTAAAACATCTTTATTTTATACATGATAGATGACATACCATTTGTAATAACTTATACAAAAGTTAAAGTTTATCAACCTAACTAGTTATTAGAGGTTTTTACTGAAAAACATATCAAATTTAATTGATTATCATCCACACATACAAATAGGACCTAAAATCTTATTTAAATCATTTTTATTCTATAGATGATAAATAATATACCAATTTTAATAACTTATAAAAGTTAAATTTTATCAACCTAACTAATTAGTTATCGACCATTTTTACAGAAATCATATCAAGTTTAATTATGTTTTTAAATTAATCAATATTTATTGTATTGTTATATTTTAGCGAAAAATACGATACTTTAATCATAAAGAAAAACTTATGTTTTTAAATATAATTTTTTATATTAAAAACGAAAATTATGAAAAAGTAAAAACGTGTGAAATAATTGATTATCACATCATTTTAATATTCATTTTCATTAATGGTGAAGTCTCTAAATGGATAAAGTCTACCTTTTAACAACTTTCTCCAAATATATAATAAACATGTGATTTGAAAACCAACCAACTTTTTACTATTGTGCTAAAAATATAAAAAACTATCGAAATATTTTTTGTCAAAAAAAAAAGTTTACCCATGACCAACAATTACATACTTTAATCATATAGCAGTTAATTCGAAAAAAATTAATTATAATTTCTTAGTTTAGTAATTTTACAGTGAACATGAACTTATATTTAAAAAAAATATCATACATTAAATATAATTTTTATTGAATTACTACATAATTTGAAACTTTACGAAAATTAATATACTTAATCTGTTCAATAGAAAGTTTAACAAAGCTAACAAAGTTTAATAAATAGAAGGGTTGTTGATCCGATGAGTTATACTTAAATAGGTTAACTTTTCTTTTAATCATTAGATTGGATGAAAATAAAATAATCACTCTCTAATATATGGCTAGTAGAATTAATTGATTAAATATGACTAACATGTTTATTTCTCAATTTTAGTTCTAAGTTTAAATATTTGACTAGCTTATATAAATTTAACATATTTCAAGGCAGCACATGAATAAAATATAGCATAAATAGTCCTACACTTGTTTATTCATTTAAACAAAATTATCATTCGATATCTTTTGATGGTTATTCTAATATCTATTAAAGATAATGTAAATATAGTCAATAAAAGTATAAAATATATTTTATATTTTAATTTTTGACACTACATTTAATGACTATTTTGCATCTTTGAAATATGTATTCGAAGAGATTACAATTTCAATCTAATTTCTTTCAATAAAAGAATAAGAAAAAAAAAACTGAAATATTAAAATAAAATAAAGTACTGAAAGGAAAAAAAGTATTATTATTTTTGTTTTTTACAGTTTCTTAATATTATCAATTATCATATATTATTATTGTAATTAGTATCATATATCATTACTTAATTTATTGTTATTCGGTTGGTGTGTTATTTTATTATATATAATGGACTATTCATCACAATAATAAATAAGAAAAAAAAACATTATTTTATGGTATCAAATATAACACGATCTTTCCTCCTTTTGTTTTTCATCACGTATTTCATATTTTTTTTCTCCATATCTTCGTGGGTCACCATATCTTTTAAAATCTCCTTCCATCTAGTTTTTATTATCTCTAATATAAGAACCATATATTTATCATTTATAATAATATTCAATATGTAACCTGAGCACAACTCTTCAAAATTTAAGCATGGTCTAATCAAGTTCTTTACCACATTATAATGTTATAACAAGGCAAATTAAAATCTTTAACACTAACAATTAGACAAAGAAAAAAACTTTGATTTGATTCTTGATGCAACTCTCTGATGGAATTATATCACCATTTCCAATCACTTATTGTTTGTTATTCATGGTAGACAAGGTATCTCATTTCTTATAATTTTGAAAACTGGGATGAGTGTTTAAACACTACACACCCAACATCTACTTATTGTGTTTTACTTGAGGGTAATTTAACTTATTGGTTCTCAAATTTTATTGAAAAACATTATATTCTTTAAAAAATCAAATTATTAATATGGACATAATTAGAAATAATAAATAAAAAAATTGTTGTTAATAAATTACGTGTCAGTAAACATTTAATAACTTATATAACTCAATTAATTAATCCATAAATTATGTAAATAAGATTAATTTAACTTGTATTTAAAAAATAATTAAATTTTCTATTCTAACTTAACTCGCAATTAGCAGAAACGACTCGCAAATTTAATTCATTATATATATATATATATATATATATATATATATATATATATTTATCAAATCCTATCTATAATCAACATAATAAACACATGTCAAAATGGATATTCATTTTATTTATAAATAGGTTTGGTGTGAACAAGTACCACTTTAACTACAAAAATGTAATAACTAATATGTAACTATATAGTTACTTTAATATTCATTAAGATTCAATCATGTATTTTCTTGGTACATCATTATCTATGAGATATCATTTTATCATTCTGTTATAATATATCATACATCATTTTATTAGTTTACTATTGGGGTAGTTTCACAATAAAGAAAAAGAACCTTGTGTGAACAAAATAGAAACATAGATTGAGAAGAAAGTTTAAATTTATAAAGTTATATATAATTAGTAAACAGTTTTCAATACTAATAGCAAAAAAAAAAAAAATGTAAAAGAAGAGGGTGTCTTAAATTAAATATAAGGATTTATGGTGGTGGTCTCATAATGAAAGGAGCATTTAGAGAGGCAACTCCAAACCTACCTTATCTAACATCTGAGGAGAGGTACTGTTTCGGCTGCCAACCATATAACTAAGCCATTTACTGCTACTCTGCAGATCTGTTCCATTACAATACAACACCTCAACGCGCGGGCTGTCTTGTCTTTTAGGTACATCTCAATTTTCAAACCGATATATAAAATCTCTATTTCATTTTTATTCTTTCTATAACAACAATATAATTAAAAAAAATATAATAACAATAATGTACCCTGGCTTTTTAAATATTAATATAAATTTGATGTCATTTTTTGTATTTTATATTTTTTTATCCTTTTTAATAAATTTTTATGTGGTAATAAATAATTAATAAATTTTGAAGGATTAGTATAATTAAGATGTAAAAATTTATAACGATTTTTGATAGATTTCTTATAAAAATTATTAACAATAAAGTTATTACATATTTCTTTTCCATGTCGAAATTAAGTTGTAACTTTCTATACACATGTTTGAAATAGTTAATTTTAGCGGAGAAATGTGAAAAAAAAATCCAATCTGTCCTCAAGTAGATTTGAACATATTTAAATTTGAAACCAAAATTTAGTGTATCTTTTAAGGACGATTTGGATTGGGGTTCCAATTATCTTAGTTCCTTTTTGTTTTAATATATCATTTAATTATTTTATGGAAAATTTATTAATTTTAAAATATATATTTATGAAATATAATTTACTTTATATATATTTTTTTTCTGTCTGCAATTTAATTATACGTAATGTAAATTTGACATTTGACATGTTATATATGAAGTCGGATAATATACTTTTATCTTACGTATTTTAGATATCTTGGTAAGATCAAGACTTAAATTAACTAATCCAGTCAAAATAATGAGAAACCCAACTCCGACTTATGCTCACCGTTGATCTATAAAAGAAGTTCTGGTTTCTTAGGAGGAAATAATTTATTACATCTGAGAGTGAGAGTCTGTCTAAATATTTAAATCTCTTAACAACTCGAATAACAATAAAGAATTACTAATTTAGTTAATTTAGTTTATATACGGTTAGAGTAAAATATTATAAAATAATAATATTTTGACTATTAAATTTTATTTTATAATAGGAGGTGTTATTTTTTAAATCACCTACTTAATTGAGTTTAAGGTGACCCTTTCAAAAGACAATAACAAGTAAAAAGGTATTTATGACTGAAATTGAGTTTAAGTCTTTATTCTTTCTTAACATGATATTCTTAATCGTAAGATTTTAATGAAGAGTGCGACTTGCAGGGATCTTTTTATTTTATTTTTATTTTGACGGAGCAGAAGACATTTATTGAAAAAAATTAATATCCCAGTAATGAGAAGACAGGTGGAGACTATGGTATTTTGCAGGCCTCAAGATTCAATGCATGATCCGCTACTCTTATAAATACGCGATGGAAGAGAGATTAAGTTTTCAAGTTGTGGTTAAAACTCACAGAGTCTTAGCAATTAAGAAAGGAAAGGATAAAGAAACTCTTTCCTTGCATAAAGGGATCTCTCCACCCATTGGTTCTTCCTCCTTTCTTTCTGCTGCTCTCTGCTGTTACACAGTTTTTACTCTGTTGTATTTTAACAAATACGGAACAAAAAGAAAATACAAAAGGAAGCGTATAGTGCCCACAAGAAAGAAACATTTACGTTAGGCAAAGGAAAAGGTGCAACCGTTAGCAATATAGCGTAAAAGATTTTCAAGATTCTTGATTACAATATAGTGCACTGAAATGGGGGCTCCTTTATCAACATGGCCATGGGAGAACCTTGGAATATACAAGGTACAAAAAATCTACCTATGTGATTTGCATATGTTGGTACCTTTTTCTTTCTTATATTAATTCTGACCTGGGTTATGTGTATGATCTTACTTTGTTTTTCATTGGATATACACAGTATGTATTATATGGGCCGTTTGTGGCCAAAGTCGTGTATGAATGGTTCTACAACGAGGAACACTCCTACTACAACCTCAGTTGGTGCCTTCATTTGCTCATACTAAGTGGTCTCAGAAGTCTAATTCATGTGCTTTGGGGTTCTTATAGCCACATGCTTTTTCTCACCAGAAATCGACGGATTCTTCAGCAGGGTGTTGATTTCAAGCAGATTGACAAAGAATGGGACTGGTAAAAAACTTGGAAAGGAATTTCTTTCTCTCTCCTCTCCATTTGTTCAAATAAAATTACATTATGTTGAAAATGATTTCTTATGTACCGTGTGTCTCTTGATAAATAATTTTTTTTTTTTTCAATCAGGGACAATTTCTTGATTCTTCAAACACTAGTTGCTTCCATGGCCTGCTATATGTTTCCCTTTCTTCAGCATCTTCCTATCTGGAATATAAAAGGTCTTTTCGTTACTTTGATTCTCCATGTGGGAGTCTCCGAGCCACTTTTTTATTGGGTACACAAGAAGTTCCATGGAGACTATCTATTCACCCATTATCATTCACTGCATCATTCATCACCTGTACCAGAATCTTTTACCGGTGAGAATCATATTTTCCCTTCTTTACTTTAATCCTCCTCTATAGATTCTGATTTTGGATCTATCTAATTGTTCAAAAGGAAGATTAATAGGTGTCTACCTGTTCGAACTTCACAACAATTTTTCAAACAATTTGTTAATGTTGTGTTGGTTTTTAAAACATGGTTTGTTTTCCTACAGCTGGACATGCAACACTTTTGGAGCACCTTGTTCTGACGGTAGTCATTGGAATCCCTATCCTTGGGGCTTCTGTGATGGGATATGGATCAGCAAGCTTGTTATATGTTTATGTTTTGATTTTTGACTTCCTGAGATGCTTGGGCCACGGCAATGTCGAAATCGTTCCTCATCAGTTGTTCGAGAAATTCCAATTTCTTAGATATGTGATATACACACCAACGTAAGTTAATTTAGAGCTGTTACATCCGTTAGTTATACATATATTTCTCGGTTACTGGCATCGCCTATTTAATTGTCACACTTGTCACAAGAAAACTCATTGATCTGTGTCAGACTTTTAAGAAGACATGTGAAAAGCATTTACTTGTGACCTAAATGCAATTGAAACCGTACCTGAACAGTTGTGGCACTTCATGTTCTTTATGACAAAGTTGAATGTCGGTAGAGAACGAAACAAGTGAAGGATAATGGAGCTGGAACAAAGTCGGTAGTGAAACTGTGATTTAGATAATTAGATGATAATCCTTACTTATTTTTCCTACTTTCGTAAACCTTCGAAGCAACATCAGAGTTTACCTAAAGAATAACTCGGTGCTTGTGTTCCTCTCTCTCTTTCTTTCTCCGTACACAAAACCTACCATTAAGAGAGGGCAGTGGAAAGGACCTAAAGCTAACAGTCTAGGGTTCTGTCATGTGAAGAGAGAAGTTCAAGTAAAGCAGTGGTCCACGAGAGTTGAACTTGAACAAGTTTTTGGCAATAAGTTTTGAGACTCACAGCTAAAGATGTTTGGCTGGAAACCTATTTAAATTCTGCCGCAAAGTTCATATTTAGCTTTCTTCCATGTGTTGTTGCAACTGCCGAGAGATGACCTAAGTGAGCATGCATTTCCTAAAAAGTGGTCCAGTTCAAAATACGATTCTTTTATTCACGTCCATTTCTAAGCAGTTGTGAGTGGTATGTATCATTCATTTCTTTCCATGCTATTATGCAGATATCACAGCCTACACCACTCTGACAAGGACACTAATTTTTGCCTCTTCATGCCTCTCTTTGACGCGCTTGGCGGTACCCTCAACAAAAACTCATGGCAAGCACACAAAATATTTAGTTCAGGTTCAGGTAAGCTGTGCTATGATTTGATGACTTCTTCTAGTTTTGCTTTTGTTCATTTTGACTTCAATACTTGATGGGCACTCAACATAACAAATAGCAACTTCAAAATAGCTGTATACATGTAAATTTTGTTACCATTACTTGTGAATTATGATTGCAGGAAACGGTGACAGGGTACCCCATTTTGTTTTCCTGGCTCATATTGTTGATGTGTCATCCTGTATGCATGTTCAATTCGTGCTGCGATCCTTTGCTTCATTGCCATACACAACAAGGCTCTTCTTGGTCTTTGGCTGGCCCGTTGCTTTTCTGGTTTTGCTAGCAATGTGGGTTTGGTCCAAGACCTTTTTAGTTAGTTTCTACAATCTGAGAGGAAGATTGCACCAAACGTGGGTGGTACCTCGATGTGGCTTTCAGGTGGGTCAATAAAAGTCAGAAAGCTGTACTCACTTTTCTTTTTCCACCATGAATATTTATTTATTTATTTTTCTTTATCCTCTTTTGCAGTATTTCTTGCCATTTGCTACTGACGGGATCAATAAGCAAATTGAGCTAGCTATCCTAAGGGCCGATAAAATTGGGGTTAAAGTCATTAGCCTTGCTGCATTGAATAAGGTCTGGCATAAACTTTTTTTTTTCTCTGGCTATTTGATTTGTCCAGCATAGTAAATCGAACTTGGTTAATTAATTGAATCTGGCCTTCTCTGAGCATGGTTGGTGAAGGCTTGAATGCGATAGAAGGTATTAGTACGTACATAATAATTGCTGAATAGGAATGGTGGGTCTCTTTTGTAACTTTCGAAACAAATTACACATGGCCTCCCATTTTTGGTCCAGCTATAGATCAACAAAATGAAAGTAGTAAAATTAAGAGGCTTTCTACTCCATGATCTTCCGTTCTAACTTTCCATGGATACTAACTACTTTACTTAAGTGTTGCCAAGTCCATGGTGTGTTGTATAACAGTAACCTATGCATTTAGACAAAGGTACATGACAGATAAAATATTCTGTCATACATTCAGTTTAGTATTAATTAATGGTCAGAACTTTGTTATTTGGTTTCTAACTTATATCATTACTCATTGAATGTAGAATGAATCGCTGAACGGGGGTGGAAAGCTTTTTGTGGACAAGCACCCCAACCTCAGGGTTCGAGTTGTTCATGGGAACACGTTAACCGCTGCTGTCATACTCAATGAAATCCCTCAAGATGTGAAAGAGGTGTTCCTAACAGGAGCTACTTCCAAGCTTGGAAGAGCAATTGCTCTCTACCTTTGCCAAAAGAAAGTCAAAGTTCTGGTAAATTTCCTCTGAGTCCCCATTTTTTGCTTAGAGAAAGCATTCAAAAGTATGTGATTCAACAGTAACGGATGGAAAAAGATGAAGCGGAATTGTGGTGCAGTGAAAATAGATCCTTTCATTGTTTGATTGATTCCAGGGTAGGGTACGCAAGGGGACTAATAGGTTAAGCCGAAAATGGCCCAATAGGAAGAAAATTGAATGATGGAAGGACAATCTTGAATATGAATAGAATATGAAATTATTAGTATAGTATTTATAATGTTAAATTAGTTCTATTTTAAGTTTTGTAAAGTAAGATAAGGACTTGTAGGGTCATTATTAAATTCTTGTCATATATTAGCATCTATTAGGTTCTTTAAGTATATCTCCCTCTTACTTTTTCCTTTCGAATGAAAGTTCAGAATTCTTATTTAATGGTGGATTTATAGCTCATAGCTTCCTATCAATTATGCATATAGATGCTGTGAAAATGAAATTGGTGTTCCGAGAAATGGAAACCTTTTCGCAGTTTGATTAGAGGGTGAGGGTAGGCACGGGGACCCTTTCAATCAATTATGCACATAAATTAATGAGACATCACGAACTCTGTTATTATTTATTTATTTTTACACAGATGGTAATTCAAGTAATGGTGATAACAGTGGTTAATTCTGATGATTCTTGATTTGCAGATGTTAACTCTTTCAACAGATAGATTTCAGAGGATCCAAAAGGAAGCACCTCTTGAATATCAGAGCTATCTGGTCCAAGTGACAAAATACCAAGCTGCGCAAAACTGCAAGGTACAACCATGAAAATATTTTGGTGCTGACAAATCAACGTGGTTTGATTTTGGTGTGACATAGGAAATTGACATGGTGCTTACTTGTCTTTATGCAGACCTGGATCGTTGGTAAGTGGATAACGCCAAGAGAGCAATACTGGGCCCCACGTGGAACCCATTTTCATCAATTTGTTGTCCCACCAATTTTATCATTCAGAAGAGATTGCACTTATGGTGATCTAGCTGCCATGAGATTGCCAGAAGACGTGGAAGGACTTGGTTGCTGTGAGGTCAGTGTTACCAACTCTACCACTATCTCTCTCATTTCCTTCATTTTCTTTCAACTCATATAGATGAATATGCATGCAGTACACAATGGATAGAGGAGTGGTTCATGCTTGCCATGCGGGGGGAGTGGTACATAGCCTTGAAGGTTGGTCTCATCATGAAGTTGGGGCCATAGATGTTAACAGAATTGATCTTGTGTGGGAAGCAGCACTCAAACATGGCCTAAGACCAGTGTCAACATTCACACAGTAAAACAAAATTAAAACTCTTCAGTCAAAAAGTGTTTTTCTCAACTTGTTTTCTTCTTGTTTTGTTGTATTATTTGCACATTACACTCGTCATAACTGTGCTTATATTCTTTGAACTCGCTGTATAACACTTCTGATGTTTCTTCGATGTTAAAATCATCCCATCACATTCAGTGATTAATTCATAGCCGAAAAGCAAGCTCGCAAGTTGCCGTTCTCATTTTTTTTTTTCTTTTTACAAATTCATTGCTTTGTTATTTTAAAGATTTCCTTTTGTACTAGTTAGTGCATTTGTTATCACCGAAAAGAAAATTAACGAGTGGCCAAAGAACAAGAAAAGTAAAATTTTATTGAAGGAAAATATTTGTTCCATTGTTTTCAAAACATGGGAACGTTGATCCATGTAAGGGAAAAATTGATACAAGTTAAGTTTGTCGTTGTGTGACCGCGTTTTGATCTTGAATTTCATGCAAATTCAAACTTAATTTGATTAAAACCTAAAATATATGACACAAAATTGCCTCAATCACATTTTTTTAATATATTAATATTATTATATATGATTAAATTTTATAATAGAAAATATAAAAGTGAAATTGTGACGTGTATAAATAAATTAATAATAAGAATAAACGAAGATTATAAAAAATCACTCTCATCATTTTTATTTTCTCTTCCCTCTCTCACTCTCTCTCAACCCATTCTTTCTCTTTTGTTCTTTTAATTTCTTCCTCGTTTTTTTATTCTTTCTCTTTTCTTTTTCGATTTCTTCCTTGTTTTTTATCCTTTTCAAAATTTAATTGCTTCATGTGAATATCGAAAAGCTAAAGAGTATTTTAAATTTATAAGATTTCAAAACAAAGTAAATTTCTATTTACTTTATAAAATCACTATTCTTTAGTTTTTATGTTATTTTAGTCATCAATATTAGTGAAAACGTTTCTCATCTTATTCCACCACATACTTAAATTATTGTCTTATTTGAATACTTTGCACTAAGTATCTAATTAGGAATAACTCAATCTATTAAATTGTGGAAATTAGTAAGAATTTAAAATACTACTATTAAAATTCTATTGCGATGATGAATATGTTGTGATATTGAACTGAGCTTGTGTAGGTGACTGTTTGTGTTGATTTTAGCAAGTTGAATTGCATAATTTGAGTAAATTGATCTATGAGATATTAACATTGTCAAATTATCTTAGCAGGTTTTACATTAAACCAAATCTATCTATTTTTATACATGAAAAAAGTAGTTATGTATGTTTGATTTAACTTGTAGACAGACATGGGATTGTATAGATGTGGTCATATGAATATGATGCATCAAATTTGTCAATTAGTACTACCCAAGTGAATTTTGAATTGAAATAGACTTACTTTGATACAAGAAAAAAGTAGAATGATATTGAACCAGACATTGGAGGACGGTAAATATATATATATATTATTATTAATCATGTAGTAAAGAAATTGGTAGTATAATATATGCTAATTTGGATCATTACATAAATTAATATGTTTTGTAATATACCTTTTAAAATAAATTTTGTTATACTATAATATTATGTTATACAAAATATTATCCATGAAATAATTGCTTTATTAAAACAAATTTGTAAGAGAAATATAGTCAAGAAAATATTAGGAATTATATTGGTTAGGATAATTTAAAATACAATTTAATCTCATTTTTTAAAAATATATGAGATCAGAAGTTATAACATATAAGTTGGGTCACACTTGTTATTCCAAATAAAGTCATATGGCTATGAATCAACTATATTATATCTTAAAGTTTATCAATCATTTATTATCACATGAAGACAATAGTGTTTTTAAATCTCTTTGATACTTAAACTTGCTTCCAAAACACAAATATTAGAATGGAAGATAATGATGAATAAGGTGCCAATTAAGATAAAGTTAGTAAGCAAAGACATACATTTAAGTAATAACCTATGGAGTTATAGAATTTAGGTAACAGAGAGAAGAAAACTGAATGGCAGTGTATATTCACATCATCAACAAAAGGCTGACCAAAACAGCTTTTATACAGCAACTGGTGTAACAGAACTGACAAAGAAAAAAGGTTCTGTCAGTTACAACAAACTAACAGAACTAAAACAGTGTAAAAGACTTTTGACTTATTCTCTAACAGGAGTTGTGTGCAGAAATTGAAGAGAGTGTCAAACATCTCTTCTTTGATCGTAAAAGAACCAAAACAGTGTGAGATATGTGTGATCGGTGGGTTAGTGTAAATGGAAAACAAAGTAAAAGTTGGAAAGGAATGCGGTTGACCATTATTTGGGAAATCTGAAATAAAAACGAGGTTATTTTAAGGAAAGGAAAGTAGACCCAGAAGAAATCTTTTGTATGGCATAAGTGAGTGCATGAACTTGGATGAAACATAAATTACCAAATGTAACATTTTTATATAGTGACCGATACCAATGTCCAATTCAAAACTTAAAATCATTGTGATTCTATCGAGAAATTACTACTCAAGGACAAACACACACTTGGTTTAAAAGTAGGAAAATGAAGACTTATTTTGTAGGAAATGAGTGTTAAGGGAAGAGTTGAGGAAGATATGTTATGTTTTTGTGGGGATGAGAATGCAGTGGAACACAACTGTTCTATCTATTTGAAATAGACAACATGACAATACAACTCTTATACTGCAAGAATGGAACTGGGTGACAAAAAGCATATGGAGGGATGGTGGACAATGTTGCAATTGGTGAAACATGGGTAAAGAGTCACTAGGAGAATGTCATTATGCCCATTATGTCACCATAACATCATATTGAGAGCATAATTCCATGTGACTCTATAACCTTTGGATTAGTATGAAATGGAAAGGTCTAAAAAATTATTTTGTTATTAGATATGCATGTCATTCGATAACATCTTTGTAATTATAGATTGTTGTAATACTAAACTAACATATTAGTCTATTCCTCAATAATTTATTAACAGATATTTTTAAAACGTGTAAACCTTATGTGAAGGTATCTTGTAACTCTTTTTATAAAAGGGTTAAAGTATCAAGTACTCTATTTAATTTAATATTTTATTTTTTCTTGATAAAAAAATGTAGTGTTGATAAATAAATAAGAGAAATTGTAACTTTCATTCTTTGTAAATAGAAAAATAAGAGAAATTGTAACTTTCATTCTTTGTAAATAGAAAGTGCTGAACTCAATGGGAAGTGACGGTGGGAAACAAATTGCTGTCATTTTGGCTAAATATAGTTAGCATTTATTTTAAATTATGATAATAATAGTATCAATAATAATTACGGATTCAATTATTCATGAAAAAGTTAAGGTAGATGGATAGCTATTGGTTGGCCAGTGGACAGTTCAACTTCAACAAAAGCAGATTAGGTGGTATGTGGGATTATTTCTAAGACTTTAATGCTTTTAGATTTCCTGTCATTTATAAGTTATTAGGAGTAACATCTTAACATAATTTTTTTACAAGAATTATTATAGTCTTAATTATTTTTTATCCCTTTACTTGTTCATTATTTCATCCAAGTTTGTATTTATGTTAATAAACAAGTCAATTGATTCTTTGCTTTTTAAATTCATTTAATTCAGTTATTTCATTCAAATTGATTTTATGCTTTTAAAACTTTTAAACGTTGCAAAATATAATGACAATTTTCCACTGCAACTAATTAATTTCTAACTAATAACTGACAGTTGATAATCGTTCTTAATTTGTTGCAACTTTTTAAGTGATGGTTTAAACTATTGTCATGACTACTAATTTAAAGAGGAGAAGTCAATTACATTGATTTAAAGAAATTAAAAAACTAAATCATGTAGATTTAAAAATTAAAAGATCAAATTAACTCATTTATCAACAATAAGACAAAATTAAATAAATAGTAGTTAAAAAGCTAATTAAACCTTTATTATATAATAACTTATTATTAAATAATAGTACTTCATTAACACAAAATACTTTCTCTTTTCTCTATCTTTATTCACATGATACAACGGGTGTGCAGAATTAGTTGATTGGCTTAGTTTACTTTCGTCTTTAATTCCTGTAATTTTTAAAGTATAAAATGCTTTTTTATATTGCAACATTCAAACGAAACGAAAACTACTTTTGGAAACCAACATTTTTCTATTATTTCTACCAAAAATAAAATATTTTATACTTTAAAAAATAATTTAATAATAATAATAACAGTAGTAATAATAATAAATAATTTCTACAATCTTAAAATCTTTCTTCATAAAATAAAAAGAGTTGTCCGTGACAACTTACATAAATTCCCTATTGTAAAGCTAATTGCCTGTGAGCATTCACTTTTTTTTTTTTCTTTATCACTCTTTTTAAGTTTCTAATTTAGGTTCATCCATTTTATCATTTAAAGAAGTCTATGAAAAAAGTATTTAGTCATTAATTATTACATCGGTGTCCTTAATTCTCCTCCACCTCTACCTTCTTCCACTTATATTGATTCAAAATTTATTTTTATTTTATATTTTAAAATGTATAATTCAGAATATAAATTTATATTCTAATCGTATATTTTGGAAGTCTGTAAATTATATATTTGGAAACTCAAAATGAAAGAAAAAAAAGTAAATTTGAAATTTTCTAGTATATGAGAGTGTGTGAAGAAATTATGGAAATATAGGAAAAAGCTGCCCTATAAATATTCCATAGGCCCAAAGGGAAGCTGTTGGCCCAATAATCTCAGAGGTCGGTCGGCATGGACAAAAGCAACTAACAAACATGACACGTGACATAGCGGTTCCTCGGAATTGGACACGTGTCTCCTTGTCAAAGTTTTCAAACCGCCAGAGAACTAAGTTTTACTGTTCCTTCAACGCCAAAGTTGCATTTTCACAGAGAACGAAGAAGAAGAAGAAGAAAAGAAAATGGAAAAGAGATCGCGCCTGAGAGTCCAAAAGAAGAAACCCATTAAACGCAGAGGAAGGAAAGTGTTTCTTAAAATGGTTTTGAATTATCTTAAGTCTGATACTTTCATGTATGCCCCTCTCCTCTCATCTCTACCCTGTCATGCTTTCAACGCCTTCCCTTCTTCCCCTGCTAAAGGTTTCACATTTACCCTTCATTTTTCGTGATTTCTTGGTTCCATTGTTTTGTTTCATGGGGTGGTTGTTTACGATATCTGAACGTTTCAGAGTTGGAATTTCCAAAAGCTGAAAAAGAGAAGCGGTGTTTTGGGAAACAAGTTGGAGAGTATCTCAAATCTGATGATTATATGTATGATCTGCTGCTTCATCTTCCCCATTCATCTAAAGGTACGCTTGTTGTATAAATACTTCCTTGCCATTTTCAACTTTAATTGTTACCTATTGTAGAGAATGTGCGTGCGGTTCTGTGTGATTGTAGCATCTAAAATAGTAAAGTTTTTGCGTCAAATTTTATGATAAGCAGTCACAATTGATGATATATGAATTGAGGAGCGGATTGCTAACCTAAGGACAATGTTTAAGTAATAAAGTGGAAAGTCTTTATTTTAAGGAGAGATGGATAATGAAAAATAAGTTATACTGTTTACGGAATAACTACTTATTCGTTAAGACCTTAAAGAAACTGTTTTGTGACTTTTATCCAAACAATCCTCAATATGTCTCTTGTGTAAAACGGTGAAAGTAGTGATTTGCTAGTTTTTTCAGTATCATATTTATTCAGTCCTACATTGCAGTCTACAGCTTATTTGTTTGCTTATCACAAAATCTGATGCCTTGTCTCACTTCGTAGCAAGATGTCCTACTATATATGCCATAGAGGCGTAAGACAGTAATACTTTAGATGTCATCTTTACTTGAGACAATTCATATATGAGCAGTGACATGCAGCCAAACGTGATTTTACTGGTTAAAAAATTACATCTTTTCGAATGAATTGTCTCAATTTGATTGTTTCTTCCGTTCTTGCCCTTTTTTTTTGTTAAATGTAAGTTTTAACCCCTTCCCTGATTGGTTGCACTCTGATTTTTTACTAACAGACTACAGATTATAACATGCGTGGGTTTTGTGTTGATCTACCAAATTGCAGAACCTTTGCATGATTCAACTAGAAGGTTGACAACGAAAGTTAATCAACTAACTGATCATATAAGAAATGGAAACCAAAGTTCCGAAAGTCCTGTTCCTCAAACAGACATCTCTGATCAGCATAAACACACAGAAACTATGAAGCATACTGTGTACCAATTTTGTCGCTCAACTGCTGCTCCAAGTAAAAGTTTTTGCTTCGTAAAATGCTTTACTTTACTAACTTAGCTGGCATGAATTCATTAATTGTGTTAATTTATGTTGTCAATCGTTGCCTTGCCAGAAATGAGACTCAATTTACTGCAGGGCATTATAGGACTTATAGTAAATTTATTGGCCTTTTGATGGAGGATGAGGAAATTTCCCGTTTTGATCACCACTATTGTCCAACTCTCAGGTTAACGAGTCGACCACTTTACAATTTTAAGTAGAGAAATCAAGTTAACTTGCTTCAAAATTCATTTATAAGTAAACTCATTCAGACTAATTCAAGGAAATTCGCATCAAATTCTCAAGTCAAGATGTTTGCAAGTTTTTTCTGTCCCAATTGATCCAAAATGACAGTGTTTTATGGGAGAATATCTTCTCAAAAAAAATAACTTGACATAGTCAAATGTTAAAATCTCACCGTTGATCTTTTAAAATAGAAGAATATTGTATCGATACAAAGGTATTGAAGGGTTAGAATCTCATGTAACATGAAATCATTGCAGAGAAATGAGAGAATCCATTCTCTGTTTTATTCTGCCCTGCACCCTTTCCAAAGGCAACAGTAAACATATTTACCATGGCTCTAATCAATTGGCCAGCAAATCCTTTCCATTATTCATTTTCTGCAGACCAATCGGTGATCAGTTGTAGTATAAGTTTTGTTTCCATCAACAAACCAAACCTAGTGCCGACAACTTCTTGTTCCTTTCTGCGTCTTAATTATGATTTTGTCGTAGATAATTACCTGTTTACCTTATGTTTGAATACTAACTCTGTTTTTTAAATATTGTTTATATATAATAAACTCTTATGAAGTTACATGTAAATGAAACCTTCATGATTTTACTTATAATCTTGAGTTTGACAACCTAGATTTTGTTGGTTATTATGGTGTGACAAGCTGACTTATCATAAGGAATTCTAGTGCATCTTTTATTAAGAATGGTTTTTAGCAGTTATAAACTCCCTGCTTATATTTATGGTGCAGGGATTGTTACCCTCAACTCCCAGCTGAGAGCTCATAGCTGATTGGAACTTTGGATACACCAGTAAACATAGATTATAACATATACAGGTTGCTCTTTTAGGTGTACACATTATATGTGTTGTGTAGAATTTTATCAGTTATTATCGTCTTCGTTTTTCGATAGAATATGCAAATGGTAGTTTGAACTTCCTTATCATATTGGTGGTGGGTTTGTCCATCATCAGCATTGTCATTAAGGACTGTATTTTGTTTAAACTTTTCTTTGGGAAACACGAAATTTTAAATGATCGTTTTACCTCCTGGCCAGTGACTCAAAGACCAGTCACGTTTCTTTCTGCATTATTAAAATTTACATTGAATGATCAGCCGGCTAAATACATTGAACGGAGCATGGAACACACTTTTATAACTTTTTCGATTTGCTTGTTTTAATGCAAAAGTGAGAAGTTTGTTTTCATTTTTGTATTCTAGTTTTGAAATTTTGTGAAAGAAAAGAAGTCATTTTTATAATCCTTAATAAGAATGTAGTAACAAAAACAGAAAATAGAAGAAAACCTAAAAGTATTGTACAATAGCCAAGTAAAAAAACTGTACTAGTGGAGAACGTTGGCAGTATCTAATTATTAGTCTTGTTTTTGTTGGTTATATATATCTAGTGTCTTGATCAGTCACAAAAGCTCATTAAGTAACGATTAGTGTTTCTGATAAAGATGGCATTGATTGAAATAGCGAATGTCCCACAACCGTGATGTGTTTGGAGCTGCTATTGCTCACTGTATTAACATGGATAACGCTTACTGCCAATTACAAAATGAAGATAAGCACGTTGTTGTTGGTTTTTTTTTTTTGGTTTTAGAAGTTTAGTAGTTGATACATGCATATGCACGTACATATACTTTCTTGACTTCGTCGTTCATTGTTTCTTTATCTGTGTAGCACTTTTAGGAGGCAGACAGGGAAGTTGTCCGTAATGTTACTGTTTTTCGTTCATTGGCGATTCGCTGTTGAGATATTTCTTCTTAACGTGCAAGTCATCTCCACTGTCACTTTCATTAACAGTTGCTAGTTATGACAAGCCATTTGCATAATTCATTGTCGTTAAAAGGCTAATGCCTAATTGAAGTAAGCACTTGGAAGGTTTTCTCGTCAAATCTGGGTTTTTAAAAGTTATGTTGTACTTGGGACTAACCGTGCACAAGCTCTTCATGGCCTACTCAACTTAATAATCATCTGTTTTATGTCCTCTCCCTTCAACTTTAGTTGTTAAAACGTAACATCTAAGTCCCAGTTTTGACTTGGCTCGTACACGATTGAAGCATGACGTATTTTACTCACCCCATGTGGTAAATGCTACACATTAGGGTGCCAGGGCTATTACCCTAGCCAGGTTTTGGAGAAGAGACGTGCATGCACATTACTTGTAGCTAAAATTTTACGCATGCACTAGACTCCTTTTCTTTGGTCCCAATAACAATCCCATATATGTAGCTAGGGGTCTCTGTAGAATATTACACTTCATCCTATGCTTCATGATTTGACTTCGTGAAGGACGCAGCATAGTGAACACCATTGGTGGATTACATCTGTGGATGACCCAAGTACACATCACATTACAATGTGTAATGGCTCTTATTTTTTAAGGCATATATATGCATGTTATCAACATGATCACTAGCCTGCAAATCCCAAAGTAAAGATACATATATATATACAACTGGATGTTATGTGCAAGTTATGAGACGATGGAATTAATTAACATTAGCATGCGTGAGAATTTTACTGGGGATTGGACCTGAACGAAATGTCACTTTCGTTTTGTGCCATTTAGTGACTTTATAAGTACAACCCCCGAGGATCTCGTAGTGGTAACTCTACCATATCTGGTCTGCCACTGTCAAAATGATAAGGTTATTGTCCTTATAGCTACATATCATGCTCTCTTTGACAGCAGCAGCACCCGTTTTGATTGTAATAATGCATGGTTTTTACATCTCCTAGCTTCTCGCTGGTGCAGTGCGATGCATTTATGTGTGTATTTTAATTTCAAGCTACCCTAGTAGCTTTGTTTTTTCGTACCCTGCAACAGTAAATTTTGTTATCATCACGTTCTGGCATCACAGAAACAATTTAGAAGCCAGGTTTCTGACACTGCAAGGCAAAGAAGTTGAAATTTACGTACGGTAATTATGAAATGGATGGAAGGTAGAGATGATTGGTGAAAGTTGAAGGCAGAAAATCCGGAGGGCACATGCATAGAATGAAAAGACTAGTCTATTGAGCTGCTCATGATTATATGCTGTAGCCTTATCACGAAAGAGAAGTTGTGGTAGAAAAAGCCTCCTGACACCTATAAAGGCCCCCTTCAAAGCTATGCACGTGTATGCCTTTAAATACGCATATCCCCACCTTAAAATCGCAGTGCCATTGCCATCTGTCGCAAAACGCCCCAAAATATTACTTACTCACAATTGTTGCATCCTTGGTATTTATAGATACATTTAGATAGATATACAATACAACAGATGCATCCGAGTTTGATGAATTTTTGTTCCAAAAATACTTTGAACATGGTCACAATGATTGAGAATTAATTTGTATGAAAACTTAATGGCATTTGAATCAAATGACAGACGTGTACGAGAGGTCCATGAAACTATGTATGTACAATTTAACATTATTAATATTATGAACAATAATAGTGCAGTGCCAATCTTTATCTGGGCTAGGCTGGTGTCTTCGCTAGTTTCAGATGCTCCCAAGGTTAGAAAAAGACGTGTAAGAATTTTTCTTTTGATAAGATTGGTCACCATCCGATTCCATGCTCTGGGATTTAATCAATGAATTGACACCCCGTTTCTTGAATAATGCACTCACCTCAACTTTTTCCTTCAGTAAAAACATAACGCTTCCAATCAACTTGTAGCTACTAAGTAAGAACTTAACATTTTGGCTTCTTCGTGAGTGATGCTACTGTTTTCTTCTGTAATTTATTTGATGTTGACTAAAAATATCACGCAAAAAGGTAAATGTATTCATTTTAACATTGTCTTCAAGTAAATGTGTTATGTAGGTTGATGAGTATTTTTTCTATGAATGAGTTTGCAGAAAAAACCAAAGAGCACAGTTTTGTGTACCTATTTCGGTGATTTACGCGAATTCCTCACAATGTGCACGAGGCGACGCACGAACCCAGCTGTGAAAACGACTGCATATTATGGCTTCATTATTATTGTCCTCTTCCCGAACAAACACATACATAGAATCATTTTATTTAAATTTTCAAATAATTGAATAAAAAAGTAATTGGAATTTTAATTTGAAGGACTTTATATTAAAAGGATAATGTATTTCCTAATAACGATATTTTTCAAATAAAATGTGTAAAAATTATGGATTTCATACCCTGCTTTACCCACTCCAAATGTTAAAAACTGGATTCCTTAACTATAACCTGTTTGATTTACAGAAATAAAAAGAATAAAAATGGAAAATGGACCCAAATTTAATTAGGGGAAAAGAATTCCTGATGACAGTTAAATTATTCACTAATTATATGGGAATATATATTTCCTCACAGAAAATATATGAAAATGTGTATTGATACTGCCGTTTACATTACAGCATTTATATATGCGTACTTTTTTGACTTAGATGTCTACATGTATTTAGTACATTGGTTTTAAATAAAAATTAATGTTATTCCTTTTATAGTTACAACTTACAAAAAAAACATGTGATAAAAAAACCTACAAATGATATTTTAATGACTTCTTTTCCGATATGAGAATCTCTTCATCTTTATAAACTATGTGTAAGGGTTTGTTGAGTTAGTTTGGGTAAGATTGGGATAAATTCATCATTTAACTTACTAAAATAATATTGGGTTGGATCAGGTTGAATTTGTATAGTTTTTTTTATAATAAACTCAATTCTAACTTATTTTTTATTGAGTTGGATTTATTTGAGTTAATTGGATCTAGTTGTTAAAAAATATTGTTAAAAATTGTAGTTTCCAAATATTAGTAAAATATAAAAAATAATATAAATTTTAAAAAATTTAATTTAAGCTTTACACAAAATCTGACAAAGTTTGTCCAAACCAATTCAAGAAAAAAAAAAATCACAATTTGTTTATAATACAAATGTAAAAGTGGGTATCAAATTATCTAACCAAAATAAGGATGTGTTAGTTTGAAGGGGAGAATTTTACCTAATCATACACAAAACTTAACACAATGTAATTGGATTAGTTAATGAATGAAATTAGGACATTAAATAACCCAACTCCTAAAACACCCTAACTTGTTGGAAGATGCAGAAAAAACACTTATATATGACAAAAGGAACTGTTCACATATAATATTCAGGCAACGATGAATATAAAGTTGTTACTTCTACGAATATGAATTTGAAGACATTATTTTAATACAAATGTGAAGATATATATTTAATATTTCACGTCAACTCAGGAAGGAAAGAAAAATAAAATAAGTTTCTATGAGATCTTTAAATTAAATAAATAAATTCAATGAATTAAAAATAATTTAATTGCCCATTTTGTACGAGCTTTTTCTCCCTTCAAATCTTCTTGAATATTATGAGTGGTGGAATTAAATCATTTTAATAAGGTATATGTCTTTTCAAAAGCAAAGCTTGTTGAATATAATTTAGAGATACAAGTTTTTTCAAATATGTACATAAAAGTCTTAGGATAAAAAAAAAATGTACATAAAAGTCATAAAATAAGTCTAAGGATTTGTTGGTTTAACGGATGAAACATTTGGCAGGCCAAAGATTTTTATACAAACTTAAATGAAAACATTAAAGGAGTTACTCTAACAAAAAGTATGGGGAGAACACTTCCAACTATAATATTACAAGGAAATTGTATTGAGGTATACTAAGGCGATCATTTTTAGCCGATCATTCAAGTATTTTGCTTGTCTTTGTTTTTGTATTTTAGTATCAGAGAATACTAATAAGTAATACTCGAACATTTAAGTTAGTGTTTGCAGTGTTTCGAATAAATAACTTTAAGGTACTAAAGAACTCATCTTATGTCATGGCTATTATTTGTATTTATAGAGTTAGATGTTGGACTTAATACTCTTCTTCACGTGTTAATCTCAGCCAAAACATGTCTTAATCATGGTTTAATGTTAATTGATTTGTACTAATTTTACTCTTGTGATTATCTTCTTTTGTCTTTGGTTGTAATTGGATATCTTAGATGTTCTTCATCTCGGTTCACAATTAAAAATACATCACTATGATGATCTCTTGTACTTGGTTCTATAGTGAAAGAGGTTTATGGAATTACTCTTGATTCCGAGAGTCAAAATGGTTGAAACACTATTTTGATTTAAATAGTTTAAAATTAACTTTTGAATAAGAAAATTTATTTGAATTAATTTTGTATGAAGATGTGTATTTAAAAATGCGATGTTTTGTCAAATTTTAAATAAGAAAACGGTGAGAGAAGGAGAAAGTAACAATTTGTAAGAATTTTATAAATTATCAATTTATTTTATGAAAAATATTATATTTTTTATCCAGTCTTATTTTAAAATAATAATTTTACTGAGATTTCTTCTAATTATTTTATAATTGTTATTATAAAATTAAAAAATATTTTAAAGTATCTTTTATTTTCATTTTGTCAATATGTTTAATTTTTTTTATATTTTATAAAATACATTTACAGACAGTTTGAACATTATACTACGAGCTTTTAGTAATTTATTTAAATAAATTATATATATATATATATATATATATATATATATATATATATAAACTTTAAATTTTGTACTTGAATTCATTATTTCTCACTAAACCAGATTGATTCATTTTCCATTCATTTTTTCTTCTACTAATTCTAAATTAATTATCATTTTTTTATGTTCCCACCAAACAAAGTGTAAATAAATTCTACTTAAGTACTTTTATACGAAACTAAGTTGTAAATTGTTTGAGTAAGTAGTCATCAAAAGTTCATTGTAACAAGAAGAAAATTCCTTGAAAACATTTTTTAAGTCATTTTAAAAACCTACAAAAATGGATTTATCCGACGAAATGAAGTAAACAAGGTAAATAAACTCTTCCAAACAAAATGATTAAGGTGTAAAGCATTCATGGTCCATTATATCGGCCCAAAAGACTCTGAAATAATTAATGAAACTTTACCACTTAATATATATAGAAATGTTGGAGGTTTGAAGTGATAGAGTATGCAGTGTAGTCACAAATTGCACATATGATGAAAGACAGAATCACGGAAGCTGAAAATTAAATTCTCGTCATATCTTGAAAAGACACGATCACGTATTGGATTTGGCTACAAGCTCTAGTCATTGAGAGATGCCAGTGGTGTGAGTATCCACCACAAACTACTGTTCGAAATCGACACACCTCTAACATTTTCTACCAATTATTTGTGCGACACACCATTCTTCACCCTCAATTTCTTTCCCTATATAAACCCAATCCCCTTCAAACATAACCCCATCTTCGCCTTCGCCTATACCATAACATTTTTTCTCACTCCTCCCACTTATTACTGTCATTTCTAATTTCTCTCTCCTTCTGTGTTGCTTTCTAGGAAAAAATGAGCCCAAGAAAATGGTCAAGACATGTGAGAGGAAGGAAGAGAAGGGCCAAACTGTGTTTGCCTAATAATGGTGTCAAAGTTAAACCTTGCTTGCAGAAGAAGCTTAGGGAGCTTCAGGGAGCAGTTCCAGGGAGTGAGGAAATCGACATGCAAAACTTCTTCCAAAACATTCAACACTACATACTTCAACTTGAAGCTAAAGTCACAGTCCTAAGGTGCTTGTCCAATTTCTATGGAGTATAAACAAGGACAAACCAACAACACCCATTTCGTAGACTCCTAAGAACTCAACCTATTAAAAAAAAGAAAAAAAACTTCTTCTGGAGGCTCTGAACAAAGGTTCAAGGTACCGGTCTTCTTTCCTTTGGGTGTGGAGGGAGGAATAAGGTTGTATTTTATTTCAATTTTATAATAAAATAGGACTACCCTTTTATTGCTTCTTCTGCCATTTTATTTAAGACAAAATGTAAAATAATTTTATACTATCATTTATGTTATTTAATATAATGTATGCTAAGTTTATTAGTTTTACGTTTACTTATATTATACTGCTAATTTTTAATTGTCTTTGTTTATATATATGCTTCTAGAAACCTTTTCGGATTGGAGAAGGCCAGAGATCTAATAGTTATGATCGGTAAAAAAAAAATGTATTTTAACATTTATAATAAAAGGTACAGTGTACTTAAATTCTACAACTATGTTTAGGAATGTTTGTTCAAGTGTACTTTTCTTCGTTTTTGAATTGGGCTGAATGTTATATTTTTAATGCAAAAAAAGAATCACATGAAAAAAAAAATGTTTTTGAGAAAAAAAACCTGCATATGCTTGTGAATATTTGTAAGTATTTAGTTTGTGAGAGAGTTTGAAGAAATATTAGTGATATTTGAAATATGAGGAGCTTAGGAATTATTATTTAGAGTGATTTGAAGTGGAACTATAAAACAAAAGAAACACTGTATGAGACTTAAATGAAAATCCTTGGCGTGACCTTGGACCATAACCATCAAAGCCAGATCCATCCACATATCATTTTCAATTTTTGTATTCTTCAAAAAATACATCCCAAGTCCTAACCAACTCACCAGGTGCCAACTCATTCATACAATCATTCCTACGGCTACGTTCATACATTACAACATCTAAATTATATAATTACATTTTAAGCAGAAACAAACTTTATTTTATAAATTAATTTTGTGAAATTAAATTAAATTTAAGCATTTTAATATCAAAATTATAGATTACAATATATTTTACTTTTTAACTCATGATATATAACGTAAACAAAGTTTTCATTCTCTAATTTATAACGTGGAATTAGCAGAGGCGAAAGTTTTTAATTTTGTTAAATGCTAAAAGAAATAGGGGTTTTAATATATAGCATAATATGATAGCATGAAATCTGAAGATGGCAATAATACAGGGATTCACGCACTTAAGGTCACAAATTGAAGAGCGTGTCACTTTAATGGGCCACTACCTCACCTACTACTATAGTACATAGCTAATTATAGTACAAATTCTCCCTATATATTACTAAATTTAAATCAATTTTCTAAATAAAATAAAACAGTCAATAATAAATATTTGATTTCTCACATAAAATAAATTAGAAATATAACATTTAAAGTTTGAAAAAAAAATAATTATAAGATTTAAATTCAAATATAATTTGGTAACATTTAAAATTAAATATAAATCAAGAATGACTAGATTAATATAACTAAATAGTCAAGAATGATATCTTAAATCTGATATTATGTATTGATATTTAAAATTCAAATTAATCCAAGTTAAGTGATTGAAAGAAATTTTAGAAAAATAATAATATATGAAAGAGTTACACCTATTCAGCAAATGAGGACCAAAATTTGAATACAAATACAAAGTACTGTATAGATACATCTTTTCAGACCAAACTTTTTGTATCTTTAATTGGAAGATATCGTTATCTTATCCTAAAGTTTTTACTCTAAAAAAAGGAATAAATGTTGATCCTGACATTCATTGCATGTAGAGAAAGACATGCCCTGGCTTTGTGCTGCCATGTGTTGATATATAGAATTCAAGAGATAGATGCTTTTTTTTTTATTACAAATACAGTTAATTAATAAACAATTATACTAAATGGGATCTTTGGAGGGTGCATTTAGAAAAAGTGTCTGAGAAGGGACCAAACCCTTGATTCAAGGCCATAATCATGGACTCAACAATTAATTAAAGACGTGAATACGATGCTGTCCATCTAATGAAACACACTTTTAGTCGAGTTTCTGTCTGTATAGTTGCCACATTAAAAACTCACCTCTTTCACCATGTTGCTACCACATACATGTTATAACAACACTTTTTCACTTCGATTTTACCAAAGGAAAAGTTCATTATTTGGGCATTTTCATATTCTTACTGTGTATTATAAAATTACTTGTTTAGAAAAAATAACTTGGTTTTAAAAATGAGTTGTACCATTGGACACAAAGTTGTGTCTAAATTTTAGACTGCTTTCTTGTTTTGTTGTTTCATATGGAAAATAATTTGAAATTGAAAACATGAAATTTTATTAAAAATACATAAACGTACGACAATTAAAAACAATATATTGAACATTATTAAAAATTTAAACAGCAAACCCATATTTAAAAACGTTTTTTATATATTATATTCCACTTAATCTCCCATTCAATAGCAAAAACAATAACTTTCTGATTAGTAGAGTTTATCGATGTCAGGTAGGAAATTCAAACGGGTTTAATTTACTATTTTAAAATTTTAAATAAAATAAAATAAAAATCTTAAAATACTAAAAAAATTATTTTCTTTTGATTTTTTTTTCTAATAAAATGATCGGGGAGAAGATAATAATATTTTGACTTACTTTATTTATCCACCATTTTAATCATCTTCCAATGATCTATGTTAATTTTTTTAATGATAAAATATAATAATTTAAAGGTGATTAAAATGATGAACTAAAAATAAATAAAAAATAATATATCAAAATATCAATTATCCGATTGATAAACAACTTGGCTAATGAAATTATATATCTAAAAAAGATCATTTTGTAGTCTATTATGCGCTAACGGATTAATGCATATAAGGATTTGGCTACAGTGAAGAAGAATGTGTGTGGTCATTACCGGGTCTTTTTGAGCAAATTTATTGAATAATAAAATATATATTAAATATTGAAGAAGATAAAGTGAAACATGCTATTATAAAATTATTAATAAATCTAGAAGTATTGATATAAGGGCTAAATTTCTCCCATTAAATATACATTAAATATAAGGATTAAATATATTGTTTTGTTACTTAATTTTTAATTTTTAGTAAAAATAAAAAATTAGTCTTCCATTAAAATTTTGATCTATCAATTTTAGAATTAAATATATTTAGTCATTTTAACTGAATTATATTAATGTTAAATAAATTTAAAAAAATAAAATTTAAAGAACTAAATTTATATATCTCAAAAATAAAAAATTAAATTGATTTAAGACTTATAAGAAAGATTTATTCTAATTTTTACTACAAATTAAAAGAACTAAAAATATATTTAATCTATTAATTTATTACATCGAATGACACGATACCTTATGGGAGGAACGCATTTGGTGTGAGGATCTAAATATGCAATGTTTTCTTATTTACCTCTCTGTAAAAGTGAAATATGGTAAAACCCAAATGTCATAATGCATATGAGAAGAAGCATATATGTGGTGAATAAGGCAAGTGGTTGAAGGCGGCCTTACTGAAAACCTTAACAACTGAGGAAGATGCAATTGAAGCTGATAAATGCACTTTGAGGAAAGGAAATAGACCACAACAATGTCCACAATAGTTGTTTTTGGTAACATGTGTTTCAGCTTCTCACCATGACTGAATGGAATTTCTTCCAAAATTTCTCAAAGGTTTTTGTTTTCATAAAATTCTAACATTCTCGTCTTATTATGCATGCTCCCTAGCTATTATAATCTAATAAACTATTATTATTCTTTTACATGTTTCATGGTTACGTTGTTAGATATTTCAACAAAAAAATTTCGTCAGAAAGAATTTTCGATAATTTTAATATCATCTTAAAATATTAAAATGTGAATTTTAAGTTTAATTGTTGGAAGTTTCACATCAACTAGAAACAAGGTCAATTCATAATATATAAATGGATGTAATCCTCATTTTACAAGCTGATTTGTGGGGCTGAGTTAGGTTTTAAATCCACTTCTAATGTGAATTTTCTTATTTTTTTATCACATATTATGGAGCTCCTCTTTTATTTACTTGGTATTGGTTTACACCAGTTATTCTTGCAATAATTGTTGATGGTGTAACTTCTCTTGTGCTTACACGGGTTTAGATGTAAAAAATTGCTTTCTATGCCCCTTAAAGTTATTAAAGGATGTAAATAGTTTTTTTTTTTAACTGTCAAAGCGTAATGTAAAAAATAAAAATATTTTTTTTACATTTGATGAGATTTATTTTGATAGTTCATGTTATAATGGTGTGAATCGTAAAAAAGAAAAAATATTGTAAACCAACTTGATTAAGAGTTTATGTATTTAAAGTACATGTTAGGAAATGATCGAGCCTCTTATTTTAAATCCTACAAAGAATTTTATTTTATTTTAGACTTAATTATATTTTTAATGACCGATAAATTTTGAAATTTTCAATTGAGTCTTTTTTAAATTTGTATGATTTATTGAGTTTTCTAAATTTTAATATTTTTCAGATAAATCTTCTATCAATTTTTCTTATATGTGTATGACCTAACAGTTATCTTACATTATTATTCTACTTAAATAACATTACATTAATATATCGTCTCGAACTGCAATAATGACCAAAATATTTCTCAGGGACTTGCTGATATACCTAAAATTATTCTTAAAGCTAATAAAAATAATAAATTTATAAAATATACAATTGAAAAAATATATAATATTACAAAATAAAAAAAAAACTTATAAATTTATAAAATTATGAAATATAAAATAAAAATATATAATTTAATGATTTTAAAAATTTATAATTTAATGATTTTATAATTTTATAGTTTTCAATTTTATAATTTTGTAATTTTGCGATTTATAATTTTACCTTTTTTTGTAAAATCCATCTCCTTCTTCACATAGTCAGTATCACCAAAACTTCTATCCACGTTCTAACCTTCCTCCTTTTCCCTTTTCCTTCCTCTTTAGTATCTCAAAATTTTCTCTCATCCTTACCCAAGAGCTGCTACTCAATCAGAAGGGAGAAGCTGCTAAACTCCTCGTTATTCAGCCCCATTCAGAGGTAATTATATTTGAATATGAAAATATGATTGATGATGTATCTGAATGTGAAACTGATCTTGTAAAACTCTGATGATAATGGGTTTGCGAATATATATATATATATATATATATATATATATATATATATATATAAAAGCATTGTATGTGTTTTGGGTTTGTTGTAATTCCATGGGTCTCATTGGAAGATTTTATGGTAGTGTTATCTTAGTGTATGCATTGGACTATGGATTAAGTAAGGTGACATCCTGAAACTCTAATGATAATTCACACTCAATGGTTCATGTGGTGAGAGTAACATAAGGTCTTAGTCTAGGACAAGATAATGGTCTTAGATGATCTTGGATTAACCTTGTGTATGGTACGGTCAAACCCATTGGTTATGACTCTGCAAAATAGTAGAGAGGTCAGCCACCACAAGCGTAAGTCTGTAGTGATACGATTCAAAATTTATGTATCCAGATAATTGAGTTTAGTGTCAGTGTTTGTGTGCAATTATGTGAATTATGGAAGTTTTGTCTATGTATGGCTTATAATTGATATATTTTAATGGTCTTGTGCAACTCTTTTGTATACTAGCTTACCCTTGCACTTTATGGTTATGTTATTTTCTTCTTTTGTGATGATCACCATTTTGGTAGGAGCAGCTTTTTGTATACTAGTTTACCTTTGCACTTTATGGTTGTGTTGTTTTCTTCTTTTGCGATGATCACTCTTTTGGTGGGAGCAGATAAAGATGCAAGTTTAAAGGCACCTTTGAAGAATGAGGAGTCCATAGTTGGAATTGTGAGATTGCAGCTAAAGTATGAGGGATTAGTACATTGATATAAGTATATCTTTATAGGGTTGGTGTTATTATATAAATGGTATATCTTAAAGAACTGTATTAATATACTTTTTATTCCATTAATATGTCTTTGAATATTATTATAAAATATTTTATTTTATTAGTTTTATACTACTAAAATAGAATGTTACATTTTTCTAATTTTATTATTTTATAATTTTTCATTTATATAATTTGATATTTTGTAAAATAATAAAATTGTGAAATTTTTAAACATTTTATAAAGATTATAACTTCATAAAATTATTTTTTTCATAAAATAAAAAAAATTTAACTATAAATTATTTTTATATTTTATAATTATATTATAATTATAAAAATATAATTTTATAAAAAAATATAATTTTACAATTTTATAAAAATATATAACTTTACAAAAATTATATACAATTATAAAATTATATAAATATAAAATGATAAAATGATATAATTATAAATCATAAAATTACGAAATTATAAAACTAAAAACTATAAAATTATAAAATCATTAAATTATAAATTTATAAAATTATAAATTTATAAAATTATAAACTTTTTAAAACATAAAATTATATATTTTTATTTTATATTTGATAATTTTATAAATTTATAGTTTATATTTTTTATTTTGTAATATTATTTATTTTTTATATTTTTATTTTCTATTTTTTAAAATTTATAATTGTTATTTGCTTTAAGGATAGTTCTAGTTAAATACAACGACAAATCCTTAATAGAGATAGTTTATAGTTTACAACAATTATCATATTTAAGCATGATGAAACTACAAAGTAACTGATTAGTCCTATAGGTGTCGGAAAAATATGATTGGAGAACTCAATTGAAAAGTTTTAAAAATTTTAGAATTCAATATACCTCAACAATTTAACAGCACTCAACTACAAATTCTCACATTTATGAGGGATCTAAAACTTAATTAAACTTTTATTTTATTATTTGTGACAAAAATATTGTTACTTTTTTATATTTGTGGACAAATTTTCTACTTTTTTATATATATATATATATATATATATATATATATATATATATATATATATATATATATTTTTGAAACAACCTCCGAAGTTTATTTAGCATATTTTAACAAATTTAAAATATAATTAATCATAACATATTAATAAATATACATGACTAAATGAATATTAAAATTATTCCATCACACTTTTGTGAACAACACATTGACGAATCTTGGTGAACAATATTGGGGGAGCCAAATAATACGTTCAAAATTTACATATTTTGTTACTCTCACAAATATAATAAAAATTAATACAAAATTTAGTATAACTATAACTATAAAAGAAATCACATATATTAAAAGAATTGTCCTTCGCTTTCGCTATTTTATATTCTTTAACTCATAAATAATTGAATTAGAACTAAATTTTTTAATTTTTCAATGTAAATAATGACAAATAATTCACCTTATCAAATATTGACATAATTCGAACATGTTAATAAATTCTTCAAATAGGGATGGCTAGGAGCATGAACAACAATTTCAAAGTTGTATTTCATATAAACCCCAATTTTAAATAAGTTCTTATAATTTCATTTCTTTTACTCATTAAATATTTTCATATTTGAAAACATTTTCTTGGATCATGTTTTAATGAATTAATATGATCTCATCTGTAATTATTTTAACATTAAAAAATGTTCCTCTAATTACACAATTGAATCATTAGTATTATGTTTGAGAATATGCTAAGAAGTTGAACTTGTCTTCTCACCTTCACCCATAACTCTCCTTTCATTACTTCTAAAAAATTAATCTATTATTTTATTTTTCATCAATATACCTTTTTTTAAAAAAGAAAAGTTTAAGACTATAAAATAATTTATCATAATCTAATAAAAAAATTGAGAAATATCATCACTACAAAAAAATTTATGATAATAAAGCACAATTAAAAGTCAATTATGAAAAACACATGATACATAATTTTTCCTTTTATATTAATAAAAAAATAAATATACATAAAATAACAAAATATTAATTACTAAACTAATATTTTACTATCAAATAAGACAAAAAAGATACATTTTTTTTCTTCAAGAATGAACCAAAAATAATAAAAAATGAGCAGAAATAATAAGTTTGTATCTAATTTTTTATTTTAAAAACAAAAAAAGGTGAAAAAAATGAATACAAAAAAAAAATTATCTAATTTATATATTACATTTAATTCCTATTATATATTACAATTAGTTTAAAAAAATTTCAAAAACTTAGGAGGACCCATGCTCCTTCATCCGCCGATGGAACGACCTATGGTCTCTTCAAAGCCACCATGCTGTGATTATGTGGCTCTAAAATATTAACGGTACTGTAGTAACGGACCAACAACACCGAACTTGGTTATGGAGTTATTATAAGAGATGATTTCAGCCATTGGATTTGTTATCTTGTGACTCATTGCTCAGTATGACATCATTTACGTAGATTTGATGACCACTAATAAAGTATTACCCCAAATAAATATTCTTCATATCCTCCATGGATGATACTTGATATGATAGGATTCAGATAGAATAAAAATAAAATAAATATCAATTTTGTTTTGTGTACTTGGTGTGTTAAGGTAAGTACCAAATATTAATCAATATCATATTAGAATATTTTTCATATTATTTATTAATTTATTGGACATCAAAAGTTTACAATTTTGAATTTTTTTTGTCAACGTTGTTAACAATAATATTTAACAACTTAAGTAATCTAAAAATTAAAAAAAAAAAAGAGTCAACTATCTCATATAATATTCTAATTCAAATACTTACAAATAAGATATAAAAAAATAAGAAAAAAAAGAAAAAAACTTATTAGAAAATGTTGAATAAGTATTGATTTTCATTTCATCATATTTTATCTTTAAATAGATGTTAATATTACGATTCATTTATGTTTATGTAAAGCCCATTTCTGTTTTTAAAAGTTGATGGGCCTAATTTTATAGAAAAAGGCTCTAGGCCAACCACTTGTTGTCTCATTTGGAGTCATCCCTTCAATTTTTCACTCAATCCTGTTTTCACTCAAAAGTAACTCATATTTCTTTCTCTTCTTTAAGCAGAAGCTGAGCTAGGACAATTGCAAAGCCCTCATCCCAGCTAGCGGAACGTTTTTTTCTCTATGTAGGTTGAGCTCAAACTTCCATTTTTCTTCTTTTAAAGCTCTATTGCGTTGGTTTTGTCATGGATTCTTCCTTAGAATCCCATTCTCGTCCCTGTGTTCAGCCCTCTAGTTTGTTTCTAGAGTTACGGTGCTCTTCCTGTCCGGGCTCTCTCCCTCGTATGTGTTTTCTGTTGCTGAATTGATGTTTGCATTGAATTGTATATTGTTTCTGCATTAGTTTTTGGCTTTGCATGTATAAGTGTAGGTGGGGATATGTTGTTATCGCCTAAGCGAGTGGTTTTTCGCCCAAACTATAAGCTTTCGCCTAAGCAAGAAGCTCTTGCCTAAGCAAGAATAGCAGGAACTCGTTCATGCTCTGAGCGAGAGTAATCTCGTCCAAGCAAAATGGTTTAGTTTAAACGAGGACTCGTGGATGTTCCAATGCTCTCTGTTTACAATCTTGCCTAGGCGAGGATTTTTAGTTTGAGCGAGAGACTTTTATCGCTTGAGCGAGAGCTCTTTAGCTTAGCGAGAATGACAACAAAATTGTCCCAATTTCTTGATTGCTTCCATGATTGATTGGTTTGTTTCTTAAAGCATAAAGTATGATGCCATGTATGTTTTATGTCCTGTAATCAGACTGAAATTATTGTTCTTTGTATGAAATGAATGTGTGAGAGTATGTATATGGTATAAGCTTGACATAATTCCATGAGTCACTTTGGGAGACTTTATGGTGGTGTTTTGTAGTGTATGTAATGGAATAAGGATTCAAGTAAGGTTGTATCCCGACACTAATGAATCAGTCAGACTCACATAGAGTAGACTAGGTCATGTGGTGAGAGTAGCAGGAGGTCCTAGTCTTTGGCAGGATAATAACCTTAGATGATCATGGACTAACCTTGTGCGTGGTATGGTGAAACCCATTGACAATGACTCTGCAGAGCAATAGAGGTTACGACAAGTGCAACCAACCCCAATGAATCTGATCATTACATGTATCCAAAATATTGAGTTCGAGAGTATTAATCTATTTAATAAATTGCTTGTTCATGTATATGTTAAAAAATTACTTTTCACTATCTTACCTATTTTTCCTCTGTGTCTGTTCTCTTGTTTGGTTTTTACTTTTGCAATGATCACCAATGTTGGTGTGAGTAGACGAGGGAACTCTTGCTGATCACCATGAAGATGGAGACGCTGCTGTTTAGTTAGGCACGTTGGATCTTGCTCCTTGTGAGTCTCTTTTGAAGAACAATTTTACTTTAAATTTCTTGGTCTGTTGAGCAATCCTTTTGCCAAATTGTTTCATGTTTAAGTTCTCTTTATGACATTGTTTTGTGCCTTAGTATTCCTTTTTTGGTATAATTTGGAATAATTGCAATGGAAAATCTCTGATACTTTACGTCGTCTACTCTCTTTTATTATAATATGTGATAATTTTATTTACTATAAAAATTTATCTATTAAATGGATGTCACAGTTTACATTATTTTTTTCCGTCTTTTTACCAAAAAATGGTTTAGTTTGTATTTCTTAAAATGAATTGTTTAGGTTAAATTATGTTTTTGTCCTCATTCTTCTTGGGAAATATTAATTTGATCTTTTTTTTTATTTGTCTCAATTTAGTTATTATTTTGAAAATTTTAATGTAATCAAGTCATTTCCTTTAATACTATATTTACAACGTTAAAGAGATGTAACATATAAGTTCGTGTTATTTATTTATTTTTTTAATTAAATAAATTAAAAAATTGTCACGTGTCAAACTCATGTTGTGCCACATGGCAGTGATAGTGTGATGTGGTAGTGGTACGTCAAGTGTCATTGCTTCGGTCTTAATTTGGTTACTGTATTCTTATTTTGTCTCAATTTAATCTCAATTTTTGTAGAAATTGAACAATTTTGTCCCACAACAAAATAAAATCTAATTTAATTTTTATATAAATGATATACAAATATTTTTATTAAATATTTTTAACAAAATCAAGTTAATTTACATTTATATCTTACATTAAATTTTATTTAAAATTTTTTTAAAGTGTTTAATAGTAAGTAATGTCAATAAAAAATAATTTGAAATTAATTTCAACTAACAAGTATGTTAAATTTATTTATCAATTGCATTTCATCGAATAAAAAAATTTATCAACTTTCTAAACTTTTTCAAAATATATATTTTACATTAAACTTTATTTGTATTGATATTTTATTATATCAGACTTTAATATTTTTTAATTAAATTTATATTTCAAATAATTATATATTTTTAAATGTGTAAAATTTAATAATTTTAAAATAAATATTTAATTTGATTTAAAGATAACAATTTTATAAATTCAAATGTAAAATCTTTAAAAAATTTTAAACAATTTTATATAAATTTAAAACGAGTAATCTAAATTTTAAAAATAACTTTAAATACATTTGAATGTGAAATATAAGTTTAAATAAACTTAATTTTGTTAAAAATGTAAAAATATCAATTTTAATAAAAATATGTGTATAACATTTGTATAAAAACTATATTTTTCTTTCAATTTAGAAATGGACAAAATTGCTTAATTTAAAAAAAATGAAACTAAATTAAAATAAAATAAAAATACAATGATCAAATTGAGACAAAAATGTTGAGACATTGCGGTGGGTATGACACGTGACACTATTACTATCACATCACACTATCACTATACGTGGCACGAGATCAGTTTAATATGTGGTAATTTTTTTTAAAATAAATAAAAATATAAAAATATTAAAAAAATAACGAACTGACATATGATATTTATTAAACGTGACGAATAAAGTATTAAGCGAATAAAGTATTAAAAGAAGAATCTAATCATATCAAATCTCTTAAAATAGAGACCAGGAAAAAAAATGGATCAAATATGAAACAAAACATAATTTAACCGATTGTTTATTATCTTTTCATAATCTATAGCTATCATATAATTGTTATCTTTATTTTTCTTAAATATTATTACTTAAATTGATTCCATTCTAGTTTGAATTTTGATATACTATATCAGATTATTAAATAGATATGCAATAATTTTTTTTTCATATTGGGAGATTAATTTTTGCATATAGAAAAGATAAGAAAATCTGAATGGTAGAAATTAATTGAGTGTTTAATTTGATTTGTGCAATGCGAATGAGTAGGTGGTGCAACACTCACTCACAACTTGCTGTTGGAAAATGGATAACCGAAAATCACGGACCCTCCCTGGACCACTTACAATTATACCTCGCTCTCTTTACTCTCATCATATTTTTCATACATTCTTAACCAAAAACCACGCACGCACGCACATTTCACTACTTTTTTCAGTAAGACAATTTAAATTTAATACATTACATATATTTCAACAGAACTAAAGAGGAATTTGAGAATGATATTACCTAATCACTAGCCCGTTTTAAAATTGCGACAATTTGGTAAAACAAAAATTAAATGATAATACTTGTTAGCAGTGACTGGAAAAAAGTTACTCATCTTGATAGATAAAACCTTTCATAAATTAAAAAAAGTAATTAATTTTTATCTGTAAAAGTTAAACATTATAAAATGTTTTTAATTACTTAGGTACCTACTTAATGAACTGATGTTCTATCATTTAAACAAAAAAAAGTTTAATAGATAGTGCACATGATGAGCAACGCACATGTGTCCACAAATACTCACATTATTTTTTTTTTTTGAATACGGAAAATCGAATGAGAAAGTTACATGCCTAAAATTAAAATTAGCTAGTAAAGTATGAGATTGATTTAATTTCAAATGTGCCGAAGAAAATTGTATTGACAGTCAATAAACATAATTAGGTTTTATTGTTTTAACATAGTCTTACTATATACTTTTATTCAGTATTATATATATATATATATATATGATATAAGTCAATAAAAAAAATTGATACACATTTGAGATACTTATTTAACATAAAAATGTCCTATTAAAGTTACTAGTATGAATTATTCAAAGGAAAAAAATGATTCACAAACGTTTCTTCATCAAATTACATTAAAAAAATTACCTAATGGAGAGAAACAGAAAAAAAGATTTTGCAAGTGACTTTTTGTTTTTGTTGAAAATGATTTAATTTTTTTTTTCTTGTATGAGTAAACTAGCAAACAAAGTAGTAGAAATTTGTAGCGCTAGCTTAAAGAGACTGAAATGATTAATGAGCATATTATTGACATAAATATGTATGAATTAATTTGGAAATGAGATCGTCATAAAAAGAAACAATAAACATTCATGTTCAAGAATAAATAAACAAAGACAGCAGACATTGGAAAATAATGTGATGTTAAGAATTATTGCACTCATTAAAACTCTTATTTAAGGTAACTCAACCTTTTGTAAAAAAAATGAAAATTTTCGTCGCAAGGTAATGATATTTTTTTAAAAGTCTAAATGATATTTTTTTAAAAGTCTAAATGACATTATTTTGAATTTAAACAAAGCAAAATAAAATGAGTTGATAAAGTGGTTAGTAAATGTCATCGTGTTGGATTGGGATGAGATTATGCATATGTTAAATCTAACTTACTCTCGGATGGATTAGATTGAGTAGGGCCAATTGTTTGTTGATTTTTTTTTTTGTTGAACAACACAATATTTTAACAAATTAATTCAAGAATTCAAGTAAGACAATAAATCAAGTTATAACAAATTTTTAAAACATTAAAACAAAAGATCATATAATTTGTTCATAACACAAGTATAAAAAACTACTAAAAATTCTCATATTACATTAAATTTTTCTTACAAATTTGTTAAAAAAATTTGCAAGAAAAGACTTTTTCCTGTTATTTTTTCTAAGAATTTTAATTGGCGGGTAATTTTTTCATGGGTAATTATTTCCTACAAAATTATAAAATTCGCAAGTATTTCCTACAAAATTTGTTGCGAAAAGTGTTTTATATAAAATATTTTGCAAAAAAATTGGCAGCAATTTCCTGCAATTTTTTTTTCATAACAATTTATAAGTATTTCCTACCAAAAAAATTTCAAAACAAAATTGGTAGGAAATATAAGTTTTTTTAGTAGTCAAAAGTGATTTAGAGATTGAATCTTGAGTGATTCTTACTAAACTTATGATCCAACATGTATAAGAGCCAGTTAGTTTAAGTTAGGTCAAGTTTGACCTATTCATAAATAAAACTCAACCTAATTGGGCCGAATTTAATCAGATTGGATAATCAGATAACCTAATTCAATAAGCATTCCTAACTAAAGTTACATTTTTTTTTCGTGTGTTACAATATTATGTGTATTCACGTGTTAAAATATGATAAGTTCTTTGATATTAATGAAGTAAAATTATCTTTTAGAATTATATATCTTAAAAGAAATTATAAAATTAGAAAATCATAAATTAATCCACTCAAAAATATTAATAGATTATTTTCAAGTGTATATACAGCCTTACATAAAAATGTTTCACATCGCAAGTTCCAAAGTGAACAATACCTTGGATACATGGTGATTGACCCTAACGATATTGTTCCACACCGCTTATCTTGCTTAGAAGTTAGGTTTAAGATGATTTTTAAATACTATGCTTTCCTTCCACTTTCCAATACCCCATTTAAGGACAAAATTATGACAAAATGCATATTCCAAAGCGGACAATAACTCAAATGCATGGTGATTGAAAACGATTGTATCATCAAACATGAGATCGAAAATTGGGGATGATTTGTCATTCCCTTAAGACATCGACTGGAGTATTTAAACTATCTTAGACCTTGATTTCTAAGTGATGTGAGACTATTAATCGTAGTAAAAATAATATAATATCCATTGGTACAATATATAAAAAATGTACTTATGTAAGGATGACAACAGGGCGGGACGGGAACAAGTTTCACTATCCCATCCCCAAAGAAAAAAATTCATCATAATACTCAAATCCAACATGTATCAAATTTTTGTCTCATCTTCATCCCACCGAATAACAGGTATTTACTATACTTATACTCACTTTCTAATTGTTTTAATATTAACTAATTAATTATTTTTTATAGCATAATATAAAATTGCGGTAAAGAACATATTGAATAGTAAAAGGAGGTTTGTTTCTTCAATATCAAATATTGAGAAAAAAATTATAATAATCTATATTTTAATTGTATATATTTCAAATTAGAATATCAAATAAAATTTCGCGATAACTAAAGCATTTATTAAATTTGGAAACAATTTTAATTACTACTTTTTGTATGCAGTAGTGACCAGGAAAAAAACATGATGTATTTTTTTTTATATGTCCTAAATTTTGAATTATAATAAATAATTAATTTACAATTAAAATAACTTTTATAAATGTTAGCTTAAAGGTCAATATAACTAAGCGTGTGGCAGCTATGATTTGTCTTGAATTTTTAGACAATTGAATATAGAAATTGTTTTTCTTAATGAATTTTTATCCACTGATGTATAGATCCATACAACACTAGCCCGGTTGGAAAGACTAGAGATTTCCTACCCTTGTCTTCAAGTTGCATCAAATCATCTGCTCAAAAAGATTCTTGGACATATTTTGAAGCACATCTACACAGTACTCATTTAAATGGCACAACACTATTTAGTCTGAGCAAAAAACATTGTAAAAATTCTACAAGTTATTGTAAAGCCTTGAAATCGAGAAGCATAATTTTAAAACTTTGATGAAGACTTGGAGAATTTCTGAAGACATAAACTCCTTCATAGTCTGAGGCAGCCATCGATGTAGCTTGAAAGGTTGGGGTGATGAAGCAAGCTTGAACAGGAAAAGAGGTCCCACGAATGTTATAGGAAGGAGGGCGAAAAGATGGTCATGGATAGAGCAGGGAATTCCACATATATTCAAAAAGGGTTTGGAGAAAGCGTAAAATGTCTAAAAAGAAGGGAGAGAAGATGGCGACAAATATAGGGACGCATGCACCCCGTTGCTTCCCTTCATCTTCCTAAACACACATAAAATTCTCACCAATCTATTTCTTTATATCTTGGACTACGTCAACTTTATTTTTAAATATTTATCACATCCAAATTAATTGAAATAGGTAAACGTGAATTTGTTAAAGGGTGATATGATATGATATGGACAGACATTTGCGTCATCCAAAAGAGATAGAGAGAGAGAGTTGGAGAAAATGGGAAAGCGGCAATCACAAATTTGCGTATGTTGTTTCTTTGTAAGTGAATATTATTGTGGGAAAAAAAGCGCAGAAAAAGATAGGTATAGCTAGGGTAAGAGTGGTAACGAAAGATAAAATTAGAGATGAGAAACAAATAAAGAAAGAAAACACTTTTGAAAGGGCCATGTGGTGAGCATGTGGGGATTGCATTCTGCTCTTTTTCTTAAGGCAATGCCAAATCCCAAGTGACCGGGAATTTGAATTCCCGTGGGACCTAACGCACTCCTATCACCATGTTTTCCGGATCCTGCCAATTTTCCTTTTCTTCCTTTCATCTTCTCTTCTTCCATATCTCTCTCACACGCCCAACCAACCCCAAACCCTACCTACGCATCACTCTTTAACTCCACTCAAATACTATAATCCTTGAATCAATTCTAAATACTTTTGTTGGGTGAGATTTACCACAACATTCTAAGTCCAACATTCCAGAAACATGGCAAATCATGTTACTGTGGGGAAATCTTATTATTATTTTACCTTTTCTATAATAATTAATAAAAATAACGGCACATGAGATCGTTTTTAATTATGATCTCAGAACATGGCACATGCATGAGAATTGTATGGTAGCCAAACATTAGTTTGCATGTCAACCAATCCGAAATGAAGAGTGCGCATTTCATGCCAACTCCTAAGGCTCTGCAGTTGTTCTTTTATTGCTATCTATCAAATCAAATCATCCATTCATTTTTCTTTTCTTTTTCCTGTTTGCCAATGACACTCCATTCTCTATATTGCAACTGTTAACGTTATTACAAACAATACACTAACTTTCTAAAAATCACTGTTCATGGTGTCTGTGAAAGAACCTATACATCACGACGGTGCTATATTAAATCTATCCCTGCCAGGGAAACAGACCAAATGCTTCGCTTTCTCTATTATTACTTTATCACATATAATTAACTACAATAAATGTAGTCCACCAAAATTTTAAGAACACTGCTTTTAAAGACACAATACACTTGCATACAAAAAATAATATATCTATACAGGGATGCATAAAACTTCGATACTGTATTTGTGACAAGCCTGGGTTGTTTTTCTTTTTTTCAATTATAATATATTTATTAAATTAATGACCGTAATGATCAACCTCTAATTAAATAATAATGTAAATTGAAAAATAACATGAACATGAATTTCAGCTTTTATGCAATGGTGGTAAATGATCGATAGACCTTGAGACCTTGAGATGTCAACATAATTCATGACTAAGATGTTAAAGTTTAATAATATGACGTGACCTTATTTAAAATTTTAGGAAATAAAGAAAAATAATAATAGAACCATTTCTCAATACACTTTATTGTTTCTGAAATTTGTTTAAAATTATAATTTTGATGAACTCATTTCTTTACTTAATGTAAATTACTTAATTATACTTTTGATTTAGAATGTTAGTAGTTAGATTTATTTAGTGATGTTGACTTCATATAATAAAAGAAAAGTACTATATTTTCTAAGTTGCCTCCAATTATATTTATTGATTCAAGTTTAAACATAAATGCATTTTAAAAATAATAACTACATTAAGATTGGGTTAGCGGAAATTTTCTTATAACTAAGTTCATTAAACACTAATAAAATTCTCATATTACATGTCTTGTAAATTTGTTAAAAAGATTTGCAAGAAAATTTTTTTTCTTACTATTTTTTTTAAGATCTAAATTGACAAATAATTTTTTAGTGGGTAATTATTTCCTACAAAATTATAAAATTCGTAAGTATTTTTTATAAAATTTGTTGTGAAAAATATTTTATATAAAATATTTTAAAAAAATTGGCAGCAAATTTTTTTTCATAACAAAATTTATAAGTATTTCCTACAAAAAAAAATTTCAAAACAAAATTGACAGGAAATATGAGTTTTTTTAATAATAAAAGGTGATTATTGTTTAGTATTTCGATCTAGAAGTAGCTTTCAATACATTTTAATCAATAATTATTTTTTTGCTAAAGGTTTGGAATCATGTGCCAAACTTTTTTTTTACTTATAGTACTATTTAAAAACTTTTTGTAGAATATAATCTATTGCATAATGAATTATAAATTTTTAAAAAGCAGTTTTTTGCTCGTAAATTAAGAACTAATTGTTACTTGACTGCACTGTTTTATTCTGTGTTATTTAATATAAATAAATATTCATGTTGGATAACGTATACATATATATTCAATTATATTCCATTTGATCTATATTATGGACAACATAAAATCAGTTAATTAAACTCAGGGATTTAACTAAGTTTGCATTGAACAAAAAGGTACTATTATTATTGTTACATAGTCATGATTAAATATGTTTGATATATATTTTAACCACAATGATCAACGCATTAACAAAGTTTTCCACTATCTAAGCATGATCAATCTAAATCGAGTTTTCACAATGGGAAATAGACTTGATGCCGTTCAAGGACTAAAAGTTCTGCAAACTTTAACATGACGAGGATTACGTATTATTTTTAGATTAAAAAAAATGTTATTTATACAGCAAATCATAAAATAATATTTTGCTGTGTTTATCATAAAAAGATGAATTGCTGTATATATATTGCATCCTTTTTTTTGGAAAACTCCAATCCAAGTTTTACAAGAACATCAAGAAAGACCTGACAAAATGTTGATATATTTTGAACATTTGTAAAACAATATTAAAATATTATGGTGTGAATATCTTGCCTTATCAATAACACGTCATGATTAAAGCATGCTATATTTATTTCATTAATTATTGCATAAAGCAACTTTTTCTATCCAATCCAAGTGAGCAAATCGAATTTTCTCTGAACTTTTTTTTAATAGGATGAAAAATAATGGTGATATACTTTTAATATATGAAAACATATATTGCAAAAACGAAACGATGTAAATCTCTTTTTTGGGGGGAATCTTGTTTAGTTGAAAACTGAATATAAGAATTTATTGTGGAAATGAATTAAGTGTAGAAAATACAAATACATCCTATTCCATAATTTAATTACCCTAAAACTGAGGGCACATATAAGAAGATAAAATACAAGCTATAATCATTAATTAATAATAATTAATAGCGATGATAAGGTACAATCTTTCTCTCACGGAGTTCCACTCGCGGGCCATAGGCACATTGTTTCGAAGTGAGTCGTATTTAGTGAGTTTTGTTTGTATTCAAAACAAAGATACCGATGTTAGGTTTGCATTACATTAAGGTCACCTTTATTCTTCTTTACCACTAATCTAAATACATTGTTTTCTTTATAATGTAACATTATTCTCTATGGTTTTGGGTAGTGGGCCAGGGACTCCATGTGCCAGCATGTGCTGTGTCTTTCTCTCAAAGCCCCACCATTCTCATCTTTCGAGCACATAAATTCCTTCTCTTCTCACTCTTCCTCTTCCCAACCCTTCTCTCTCTTTCTCTCTCTTTCTCAGATCCTCATCATATACCACTTTGCTTCCATCTCTAACACTGCAACGTCACTCATCAAATCTTACTCTTATTTCTTCTTTCTCCATCTTCTACTATTTCTTTCAACAATTTCATCAAGGTATGCCTTAACTGCTTCATTTTTTTCTTTTCTTTCTAGCTAATAGCCTGTATGAATAAATCACATTAAATTGAATTTTCTCTAGCCCTAGCTAACTAGCATATGCATCGCATCACATCACTCTTACACCCCTTCTTGTGAATTCCAAACAGAATGCGAAATATCAACACCGTGAAGCAAGAATTCCTCAAAAAATGGATATGGGGTCTCAGAAAATATAGCTCTCAAAAGAAGAACATGAGTCTGTTGGAGAGAAAGAAGGCCATAAAGCTGTCAGCAGATTTGGCCATGGCTTCCACCAGAAACAAAACCACTCGCTGGAGCAAGGCCCTCATAGCCAATGCTTCCAAAAGTAGCAGCAACAAAGTCCTCACGGAACACGTGCTGGGCTCATCACCACCACCACAGAGGGTAAGGAAAAGCTCAGCGAATTATTCGCACAGCACAAGGATGAGAAGCTGCAGAAGAAGAAAGCGCGCAGTCCACAGACCAAAGGATAGGGTGGTGGCGAGTTTCATTGCGAAAAAGCTGGTCCAGAAGCGAACGCGGAGGCTGAAGAGTCTCTTACCAGGAGGAGAATTCATGGACGATGTGTCTCTGGTGGAGGAAACCCTAGATTATGTAGAATCACTGCGAGCTCAAGTTGAAGTAATGAGATGCCTCGTCACTGCCTCAGAGCTCATGATCCTAAATCCATCGTAAATATCTCTTTAGAATATACAATTATAATCAATCCATATGCTTCATTATATTATATTTTTATAATATTATGTTTTTTAATATTTGTTTTCTGGTTTTATAAAATTTGCCTCTTCACATTTTCTCTTTGTGAGATAGAAGGGGTGGAGAAGAAAATTAAAAAAGAGGCGTTCCCATGTATACGCTAAGGCATTGTACAGAGGTAAACATATATAAATCAAATTAAGGTTTTATTTTCATCCTCAGTTGGCTTATTTGCGTGTTTATCTTTGATTCGTCCACTTTTGTTTTTGCTTTTATCATGATATGCCAATCTGTATGTATCATTAAACCGATGTGAGGAAATTATTCTATATATATGATATCTTGGTTGTTAGTATATGTGTGTCTACGTCTCCATATATTATAATCATAACACTAACAAATTAACTCATTTTATGCGCAATGATCAGAGGAAAAAGATATGAAACTCTTTGCAGAGGTAAATCCATTTCATACTGATCACAGCCTATGATGTTTTTCTATACCTCATTTCAGTGAACACTGCTGCATGTATATATGTATTTTTACCTGTTCAGGTTTATAACTAAAAATTGCTTTAGGTGGAAATGCTTTTAAGAATAAATAATTATATATTATCATCTATTAAAAATCATTATCCCAATAATTTCAAAAAACTATATCGAAAATGTTTTTTACTCACTGCCAAAAAACTTTTATACATATTAAAATTCTATTTATAAATACAAGATTGCACTATAGCTAAGGACTAATATTGCTACACTATTATCTGATTACAAATTAACAATTATTTTACGGTTGTTACACTGTGACTAATTATCTGATTACAAATTATTAATTTTACAATAATTACTCTATAAATCATGTGGACAATGGATTTTTATCTATCAATAATGTAAATCATTTACAATAACATAATGTAGAAATTAAATTATTTTTGAAATACGGTTAATAAGACAAGAAAAATCTTTTTTTCTTTTCTGATTTAGTTCACTATAGATATGCAGGCACAAATGTGTTGACTACATAAGACATCAAATCACATTGACACAATAGAGCTTCTATATATAGATATATAAATCTAAGTTCAGTTTGTGTAAATATATAGATGGTATTAAACATCGTGTTTGTGTGTGTGAGAGTGTATATTAACAAAATATATTATCACTGGACTTTATCCTTCACGAAAGTGATTAATTGCTATATTTTTAACTACCTATGTGGATATATGTACATGGTCAAGGACTTTGAGTTTCCATATTTTATTCAATGTAAGATATATTATTGGTGTAATTTATATTGCTTATATAATACATGATAAAAAAGTTGAATGACCATTTCGTTAAAAAAAATATTAATAAATTAAACTATTTGTGTAAGAAAATGATTTGTTGACAACTATTTTTTTTTCAAACAACTATCTAATTACTAATAAAATATCATATTTAAATAATAATAATAATAATAATATAAATACAACCTTAGAATAAAACAATAATACATATAGTTTTGTAATAGGAATATGAAATGATAATAGGAATATAAAATGATAAGGATGTCACAATATCATCATGTTACCACTTTTACCGACCGTTTATTATATTTAACTATTTGTTTCATTTAATTTTTCTTTTAAATTAATCATTTTTAAACTAAAATAAATATTTTTAATAAAAATATTATTTATAAAATAAATTAATTAAAAAATATTGAACACGCATATTAATAGAATATGTCTTGAATATGTACTTTTAATGTCACTTTAGTTTTAGTTTTAAATAATGTATATTTTTTTTTAACAAATCCCAACTGTTTATATAATATTCATACATCTGTCTTTTTTTCTATTCAAATCAAAACCAGTTGGATTAAAACTAAATTACATAATTTACGAAATAAAAATCTTAACTAAGTCCTATTCGTAACTCTTAATATATAGAAGAAATTTCGCTAACTCTGCAAATTTGATGAATTATTGCCGGTTCCAGTGTGAAGATCCCTTAATGCATGTGATATGTAACAAACATTTACAAGTGTAATATAATAAATTATAATTGTTTAAATTTATTATGGTTGATAAGGATATGACACGTGCCCAATTATTCTTAAACCCCAAGATTATGCCTCATATCAATAGCACTCACTGAGCGATTCCAGATTATATTAAATTGAACATGTAATTAAATTATATGATCTAATTATGCAATGAATAATAAAATATAACTTCCACATTTCCATCATTTCTGAAAATTATTTCTTTTACTTCATTCCAATCAATTTTTTTAGAATTACCATTATTTCCTATAAATTCCTCAAAACATTCTTTAAAAATGACATGCATATTATTATAAGACTTGGTCATATTCATGTATAATAGTAACAAGATAAAGTGTGCTACAAAATTCATGTATAATATTAACTATGATAAAGTACTTAAACAACCAAAAAAAAAAAATATACTATCAACTTTAACCAAATAAAATAGAACTCTAAGCATGACTCGTGTTACAAAAATTATAATTTTTACAATAAAATAGAACAACCTATATAACTTCACTATAGTGAACATATCAATATACTGTGTAAGAATAAATAGTGTGTGGTTACCCAATACTCTACCCAACCACAATGCTAGCGCTTCCTATTTATTGCCAATGTTCCTCGTTTCTATCATTTATCTCACTTATGTTTTTAGTAATATTTGTCCTCTTCAAGACTATTATTATATAATATTTCTTGATTACTTTACAATGGAATAATTAATTAACAAGGACAGAATTTTGTAAAGTTTTTCCTTTGCAAATTGTAGAACTAAAACAAGTTTTTGGCGATCAATTCACAGTGTCCACTTGCATAGGAACAATTAATGGATGAGTTAATAGATTAAGAATATATGAACAGTGAGTTTGAATATGATTTATTCTATGATTGAAAAGAAATCATTTATAAAAAATATATAATAAAGTAGGAGAAACCCTCACCATTCCTTTTTGAAGTGCAATAATAAAAGCCTATATAATTAATAAAATTTAGGTTTAATATAAATTAGTAAGCACTAGGAAAGAAACCCTCTCCACTGCTTTTTTGAAGTGCAATAAGAAGCTTCTCCCTCACATTAGCTGTTATAAAACTAACGCCATTAATTAGGGATGAAAACGCTTCCACGCTAATTAATTGGTATCACGGAAACGTGTTGTTACCATAATGAGCTTTTTGAAGTGGATGTGTGAAAAGCATAGAGTCCCGTCATAATTTTAAACTTTACTAATTATTCCATCATTGATTTTTTTATAATCATTGATTTTTTTTTTAATTTATATTAAGACTTTTAATATTTAATATACTGTGATGTTTCTCTTTTAACATAAGAACATAATAACTAATGTTATCCTAAAGTTTTAAAATAACCTAAATACAAATCATTTAAAAATGACAACAAAGAAAGCAAAAGATACTTTCAAATTATGCATGTAAATAACGGTTAGATGCAATAATAAATTAATGATATTGTTATAAAATTAATTTAAATCTCCTATGGATAAGATAAACTATTTGGTATAGTTATGTGATTTTTTCACCATATGATTATAATTAATTCCAAGTAAAATTATCCTCTTTTAGCAAATTAAAAATAAATATTGACAAACAAGTATTCTTCCTTTCATTAATGTTTTAAAGCATACCACACTAACGAGATTGATCATTGAAAACTGTGAATTTGAATTAATCAAAAGTTAGGTGATGTATTAAATCAATCTTTTTCATAACACCAATAACTAAAAAAGAAACACTGTTTACAAATAATCCTGCACGCGCATATGGAATTATACATACACATTTAGTTGGACATTTATATCAGTAACAACGAAAGGGTTTCTTGTATAATGAATTATATAAATTGATCTGTAATACTGCAGGTTGAAATATTTTTAATAATGAATTAAGATGAGTATTAAAATGTAAAGTTGGTAATAAAAGGAAAATGAAAAAGTTAAAAATAATGGTAAAAGAAATTAAGCATAAAAAAAGAGTGGGTTTTGTGGTGCAGTGACGTGATAGGATGGATTAGCAAAATCTCTGGACTTGCCACCTTTCTGTCAAACTAAAACTTTTGTTGGTTGACAGCTATTAGTAATGAACAATAATGATGGCTTAGTTATTTTAGTTAATTAGTCTACATTTACTTACCCCTTTTTATACGCACCAATCAAATCAACACCAACTATCACATATCTCATCTTTCAACCTCTATCATGTGGGAACAATCAAAGATAAGAAAAAAAGGAGTAATTCATTTAATGATTACCGGATATGAGAAAAAAAATCATAAATTCTATTTTTTTTAAGGTTGTTCTTAAAATCCACAGGTATAATAGAAAAATTATTAGAGTAAAATTCTTCTCATAGTTTCTATTTTGCTTGTTTTTCTTATTATTTAAAATAAAAAATAAAAAATGTAAGTTGTTTTAAGAAGAAACCAAAGGAGTGTCTAATATTAATAGTTTTACTAACTTAATTATAAGAAAAATTAACTATTTGTGCGCTGATTGAAAATGAATTTTTCTCTTTTGTTTTTTACATGTGTCAGTTCTGTAATAAAAAAGGTCTTTTTTTAAATGTTTTTTTTATAATTTTAGTAACACAATTATTATATTTTATTATTATGATTTTAGCTCCTTTTTTATGCTTTTAGTTCTTACAATAATTTTTAAATAATTTACATATTTATTCTTGTTTTCATATGATATATATACATTTTTCTATGTTACCTTCAAATTATATTTATCGAAATTATGTTTAAATTTAAAAATGATAATATTTTCAAACTAGTAGCGAATTAAATTTACTTATAAATATACTAAATATAATATTTAAAATAATAATAATTAGGGCTATGAAGGAGAGAATAGAAGGCTGATTGCGTAGCCCATGGCCTGTCAACTTCGGCCTAAAGTGCGGAAACTGACTCTTTAAAGCGTAACACAGTGAATTCTATGGCCCAACTTGTAGCCCAAGACACGTACTTTTTTCCCCATATCGTGCATCTTTTAATATCAATACAATATTCTTCAAAATACTTTTATCACTTTATTTATTTTATTTCATATTTATTTACTGCTTCATGATTATATAAATTTTTATATTAATTTATTGCATAAAAAATGTATGAAATAGCATATCATAACTTACTAAGGGGTAAATTTTATTACTTATTTTGAGAATAAGAGAGAGAAAAAAATGTTTTTTTTCTATTCCTGCGATAACCTAAATGCATGCCCTAATTTATTCCAACGACAAACAGAACACATAAAACAAGTTTTGCAGCGACTTAAACTTTTTGCTATCAGAATAGCGTTTAACTATAATGAACTTAAAACATGACAAACAATAACGATAAAAAGTTATGACTGAATGTTCCGGTGTCATCAAGTGTTTATTCAGTGTTTGTAAGTTGACTGCATATAATAATATATATACCCAACAACATCTGACATGATACGATAAGAAAAAGGTTAACTCGATTGTTTGGACGTGATTTATTAAACTTATCATGAAAATGTGTAACTATGATTTGATTCATTCAGCGTTTAATCAAAAAACATTGATCCGACTTGACCCACCAACCACGAATCATGAGTGTTGGTCATTTCCTCAAACCCTCTTCCCGGTGCCTGTAATCTTCCTTTTTTCATAACTCAAATGAAGGGTCTATTTGAGGCTTCCAAACCAAGGCCAAAACAATCTCTGTCTACAATTCTTGCACAACAAACATGACCAAGTTGGTTCATTGCGGACCAAGGGACGAATAAATTGCTCTAACAATACCTTTATTCATAAAACAAATAACCAGATTTATTTAAACTAACTGCCTAACTTATCAAAATAAAAGTTAGGTTCCTGTGTGATAAAAGATTATTGATGTTAAGGGTTGGAGTTTTCAGAATTCAGATTAGATTCAATAAAATAAATCAATCTATAATTTAGAATAATTTTAACTATATTAATTAGATTTGAATTTTTTTATCATCTAACTTAAATTGAATTATATATAGATTGAATCTACTTTTTCGATTAGATTAAATTCAAAGAGATCGACTTAATATACCTCATTATTAGGTCCATTAGAGATAAGTCAAACTAACTCGACTCGACTTTAGGTATGGATCGATTCGACACGACCTTCAGTCGATACCAACTTGACCAACCTTCAACTGAGTCAACTTAATTCAATATTCAACTAAATTGATGGCGACTCAACTAAACCTTCAATCTTAGCTTGATCTTCTTCGATCAGGTCAACTTAGTCAACTTTCGACACATGCACACATCGATCCAACTCGACCTTCTACTAAAACTGACTTGACTTGACCTTTGGTTGAAATCGACTCAGTTGACCATCAGTATAAACTGACTCGGTTGACCTTTGACTCAATTTGACTTTTAATCCAAGATAATTCAACTTAATTTTTGGTATAGGTTGACTCAACTCAACATTCAATTCATAATTTCCATTAAAATGAAGTTAATTAAGTGGTTTTTGAATTGAAGTTTTGACTGCACTTTTAACTTTTTTAGTTTTGATTTTGTAAGCCACATATGTCTTTTCTTTTATTTACTCACAATATAGACAATTTTATAGAATACTATTACGTATTTATTTCACAGAAGTTTAATCCATTATATTTGACATCTTTGCGCCGGTGTGTTGGTAGTCCAAATAGTGTGTTATGGGCTTGGATTTGGGTGGTGATCCATAACAAATATATTAGGCTACGTTTGTTTCACGGAATCTTCTTAACTGCCTAAGAACGTGTTTTATTTATTTATTTATTTATTTATTTATTTATTAGCATGTTTGTTTTTAGGTATATTTTATTATTAGAAAATTTTCATAGTTTTATTTTTGCAGTTCTTATTCTTATCTTAGGGAGATGTGTAAGTTTTATTCACATGAGAACGAGGGAAATTAATTTTTAAGCTCAACTATATTTTTCCCATTCTTTTATTATTTTGTTTCTAGTAATTTTAAATATAAAATTATTTTCAAAAATATTAAAATTGAACCAAACATATTTCAAAGTTAAGTTAAGCAGATATTTTGCATCCGTAATATTTAAAATTAAAGTCAATTTTTAATCAAATAAAATTAGACCATGTTAGTTTTAGGATTGACAATTTGGGTCAGACCAGGTGGACTGGTCCGCAATCCGTATAAAAAAACGTGGAACGGGTTAAAATGTTGAACCCATTGGCTTGCAAAAGCCCGCCCGCATAGGTCCTTATTCTGTGCGGGTTAAAGACGGGGTAGGACAGACTGGCCCGCTAACCCGCTTATAAAATTAAATATGCTTATTTTTTAGTTTTCACATCATTCATAATGTTTTTATAAATTCCTTTTATTTTTGTGTTTATTTATAATCATTGTATATAACATAATGATTTTAGTTCTTGAATATATTTATATGTATTTTTGGATACATGTATTGTAAGGTGACATGTGCTATTGTACTTTAATTATAAATTTTGTTATTATTTTTTTGTCTTTGATTAAGTAAATTAGTAAACTCAATATTAAAATACAGAGAGACCAACCTGATCTACACTTTACATATCAAAACGTGGGACAGGTTAAAATGGATCGGACTCACAGACTTTGTAATGTAGTTAGTTTGGTATAATAGAAAGAGATTGACAAATAAAAGAGACGAAAGATGGTAGTTTGACCGGAAACAAAAGAGAGGGGAGTAATTAAAAAAAAAAAAACTGGAACTGACCTTTTTTGCCTTCTGTTTGAAATAAACAAATAATGTGAGAAATTGATTTATGATGTAACATAATCCATTGCACTCCAAAATTTCACCGTATTTTGTTACGCATTTTGGAGCTACATTTTTTATGTTAATAATAATAAACAAATAAATATCAAAATATTAAAAAAATTGTATTTAAAAGATAATAATATATTAATAATTCTGATAATTTGATTTTAAAATTAACTTTTATGTCATTGAGTCTTTAATTATTATTATATTTTAATTTAAATGGTATTCTAGTTTTAATTTAAATTGTTCGTATCGATTTTTATTATCAGTCTTAGTTGAGTAAATTATTGAGATAAATTCTTAACTCAAATTTTAGCTAAATCAATTAAGCAAGTTATGAATTTCCTTATGTGTCCAAATCGCATTATTAAAATTTTTATTAATTACATACGAGATTTAATAAAAGTATTACCACAGTTAAAAAAATAAGTCAAAAAGAATACTCTATCACTGACCAGAAAGTATGATATTGTATTTGTATTTAAAAATCAGATTTTATAAGTTTGTTCAGATTTAAAATCAAATTTTTTAAAATGATATTTCATTTAATGCCGAGTAATATTTGTTATTTATTAAACTAATTATGTTATAAATTATAGAAAAAATTGTTATTTATTGAGTTTATGATACCATTATTATTTAATCATCATTAATGTCTAATCTTATATTTTAGGAGCATGTACGTATTTTAACAGTGAGAATGTGTTAAGATCCATATCTTATTAAATATAATAAGATAATAGATACAAATTTTTTTATTAACTAATTTTGTAAAATTGAATTAAATTTAAAATACAATTTTTAATATTTTTTTTCAATTTCCTTTTAATGGAGTCTCATTTTTTTTCCATCTAAATCACTTATCATCTTCATAAATTTTTTCAATTTTTTTTTTATATCTCTCGCTTCCAAAATATGAACATTTATCTGGACTCCAAATAATTTAACTACATTTTGTCCTTTTTTAATAATAAAATAAGTAGGAATCCAGTGATCCTAGACATGTTTGGTAGAAGTTAGGAAGCAGGAATGAGAAACAACCCCAGCATCTAAAGTAAAATGTGTTTGCTTGGTGACATGAACGTGATGAGCACCCTACCAGTGTTTTACTTAAATCAAATATGATAGATTAGAATAGGTAAGCTAAGTGTGAATGAAGCCATAGCCTACTCGATTAGCTTTACACGGTCTTTTGAAGAGGATGAAAAGTCAATCTTTATCGTTATTATTTAACAAGTAATATGTAATCAAGTGTTTAATTATTCTAATGAAAAAAGTTTAACCATAATGATGGAAGTTACTTGCTTTGATTCATGGCAATCATGGATGTCTAGTTTGTATCCATCAAGAATGGCCCATGAGCATGCTAGGCTATGATGCCTCCCACTTTTGTAGGGTGGCCCTGACGAAAGCTCTGCTTCTCTCTGCCATTTTTTTAATAATCTCAAGATCATGCATCATGCTTACCCTTAAGTTTATGGCTTTCAATTAAAGAACCCTAAAAGAAAGGGGCCTCTTCTTCATTCTTTATACTAATCCCACAATCTTCTATTATGGCTACCATGTGTTATCTCTCATTCGAATCTTGCTCACTTGTTTTCTGCAATCAAAATCTATAAGCCAAATAACCCTTTCGATATCAGGTAGGTCCTTCAGTTTCTGCATCATCGATAACTTCAGCAAAAGTTGTGTACAATTATATGAAGAGTAGCGGCACTTTCCATCTGTAATATACTATTATTCCATCGTCTCGATATTCCTGCTCCCCAGAAACCTTTCAGTATAGCGAGGTATTAGTCATTGGACTGTAGTAACTCCTGCCTAAAATATCTGTACACAATCACTTTCCTTTCAAATTCCATACAATGCATCAATATGACCCATCAAAAGGAACCATACCATAGCGCTTTCCTTCTGTCCACTTTTCCAATGTCCTATTTCCCATAATTTCATTATGTTCATTGGAACAAAATTTTGAAGAGTAAAGTCAGTTACGGAATTCCGAATTCGGAATAAGTCAAGGGGTCACCATTTTAGGTAAAAAACTGCCAAATTATTTTCACTCTAACAATCACTCGGCTAGTTTATAAAATAACTTTTCAAGTAAACTGACTCAGGTATATTATATTGAAATTATGACAATTATTTTAAAGATATTATAATTAATTCTTTATCGACTTATTCAGTGTGTGTTTGGTTTCACGTTCCAACCATTCAAAATCGATTTTAAAACATATAAAATTACTTAAATCATGTTTGATTATTTTCTAAACTTAATTTTAAAAAAGACACATAATCATTTTGTTCAAGTCATTTAAAATCAATTATGTAGACATATAATCAAACACACTCTTAATTCGGTACGTAATACGTAATATTATGACTTTTTTAGTTTCTAAACATGACAACACAATTATCGGTGAATACAAAATCATCGTATAAACACACTATAAACATTCTTCCTTTTTTCCCACTTTAACATACAATGTGTGGCGCTTAAGATATTTCACAAATTCAATATTTAGAACATAAGTCTCAATGCGATTAAAACCGATCCATTAAGACTTGCGTTAGTCTATAAAGAGTTTACTTTATTCTATAAATCTTATTTTTGTGTCCAAGCTTAACATTTACAGGGGTTTGATCTCTAAATACATGTTGCTCTAAATACTCATATAAGAATGTTAGATTGAGTAGAACTTTTTGGTTGATAATGCAACGATTGAGTCATGTCTTGCAACAAAAGGAAAAAACTTTTGCATAGTCAATTTCGTATTGCTAAAATTACCCTTTTGTATCAAGCATGCTTTACACTTGTCCACACCAACATATCTGTCTAACTTTGTTTCGAAAATGTAGTTTTAATAGGTCACATAGCTTCCAAGTGTCATTCTTTTCGATGGAATTGATTTCATCATCCATTGCTTTCGTCCATTTGTCTTCTTTGATTGCAATGTCAAAAACTGTTGGATCACAATCTACATACAAAGTAAAATGAGTAATTTCCTCTTTTAATAATTTCTTCTATCACAAAATTTCTCATCCATGTCTGAAGTATGAGTTGAAAGTTACACCTTAAGTAGGAATTAAAAAGTTGAGTGACATAAAACACTGGACTTAGAGGTTTTAACTTGAAGGTAGTGTGTGGTCTCTTATATGGTTACTCATACCTTAGTGATGGTAAATCTTTTTAGTCTATTTGGAGTGAAAAAATCTCTACAATGATATAGACTCAATAATTTGTCTTGATGTCGGCCGAGACAAATATGTCCCATGACATAAATGGTAAAACAATGAGTTAAAAGTCATATCCAAGTATGAGCTAAACTAAAAGTCTCGTATTGACTCTGATATGAATTACTTGTACATCAATGGTCAATCTGCTCGATCAATGCCGGTAAAAATTTCTAACAAAAAGGATGGTATCAATCTTAACGTGGCAGTGTCGCGGTGGCATGTTCCGTTTAATGGGGTTATTGAGTATACTATACTGCATGTTTAAAAGACACTCCCTTTTACTTTTTTGGTGAGACTAGTGGGGTTTGCAAAATCATTATATTGTTATCATGGTGATTTAGCATGTATAAATATGCATGCATGCTTGCCTACATTTATTCATATTTCAAAACAAGGTAGCTGGATACTCTCATCTTGTTCAACTCATTTCCCAGATATATATAGTTTTGGTTGTGAAAAATTTATCATACTAGGATGGCTTCCGACTTTAATCTATCCCCTTCAGATGCACATCCAGAGACTATGGATTTCCTTTCTCTTGCATGGTGTAACTTCGCTGTGCAAGCTATTCAGCCTGAGCCTCAACATGGATCTGTTGTTCTGCTTGATAATAACTCCATGAAGCCATTAGAGCCTGGTAGTCCAAATGCTAATCCTTCGGTTAGTCAAACTATTTCAACTATTACAATACAATATTCTATTCTAAATTCTCTTACACTATCTTTCTATTAATTCTTGCACTTTTTAATGTTTTTGCATCTTCATACAATAACCTTATTTGTTGTAATGTTATCAATCTACTCCCTGGTGCTGATTTTTATTTTTGAAATTTTACATAAGATGGAAAAGAGTGCTAGAATGGATGGTACCGATTTCGGGCCTTTGCCAGGATGGAAGTCTAATAATGTAAAGGTGAGAAATTACAAGACAGAAGCTACTGATTCTTTATTGAGAATCGATCTTTCATGACTAGTTTTTCTAATATTTCTTTTCATCTTCTGTTTTTTCAGTCATGGATATGGATGCAGCAAGCGATGCATCCTGAATTGAATTACAACAGCTGTTTCAGAAAGAAATGGGTATGTAATCTTATGATCTGTCTCAATCTCATTGTTAGAGTTACATATGTGTTTGTATATATATATGTGTGTATTAATATTCAGTTTTCATTAGTTAGTTTGATGTGGTTACCACTTACCATGCAGGTGCCATGGAAGCAGATCATACCACTGAAAAGTGTTTCAATAAAGAAATGGTTTAAAGAAATAAAGATGAAGAAAAAAGAAGACCAGAGATTGCAAAGAGCAGAGGTGCATGCAGCAATATCAATTGCAGGGGTTGCAGCAGCTTTAGCTGCTATTGCAGCTGAAAATTCGAAAAAGGAATCAAATCAAGACAGAGATGCAGCAGTGGCCTCTGCAGCTGCCTTGGTAGCTGCACAGTGTGCAAAAGTAGCTGAAGCAATGGGGGCAAAGAAAGAACAGCTTAGCAGTGTAATTGGATCAGCCATGAGTGGCACAAGTGCAAGTGATATCCTAACTCTCACTGCCGCAGCTGCAACATGTAATTTCATTATTCATAATCTTATTTCATTCATTTTTTTTTTTAAATGCTTTTATGCTATTTAGAGAGGGGAGAGGGTGCATATGAAAGATTTGGCTACAGATTTTGGAACTAAAATTATTGTATTGGTGGTGGCAAAAGTGTGGAAATTCCTGGCCCAATTTAAATTAGATGGTTCTTGACGTGTCCCTCCCCCATAAGAAAAGGCACTTTTTACTTTTATAGGTTCATTTCCTCACATTCTTAAAATATTTATATGAATAAATTTGTAAGATAAAGTTCCGCTTCACCTAACAAAAGAAACATGCAATTGAGGGAACTGAAGGAAACATGTCTTCCTCATAATTCTGATTTCGTTTTTGGAGTTCATGCACCATACTTTATGTACCATTGTTTGGTGACCAAAAACCTGTTGGCAAACTGCAGCATTAAAAGGAGCAGCCACACTTAAAGTAAGATCTGGTTGCAAGAACAGACTGAATGGTGGAGTTCCTGTCATGCCCCTTGAAGACAGCAATGATCTTGATTTTGACTTTGAAAAAGGCAGATCAATTCTGGCACAGGGTGCTGAGTTATATGTAGAAACACCAGAAGGTAAAGTTATGACAAAAAAAAAAAGAACTGCTCTGCAGTATCATCCACTTATTACTACATAGCCTAAAGAAGAACTATGAACTATTAAGCATCATGTGATTTCCTAATTTATTCTTACTTCAATTATGTCTTTGAACAGGGAAGTACATGCCTAGATCAGTATCTATAATCCTAAGCAGCGAAGCCAAGGTTAGGACCATAGATAATTTTTATGTTTATCTATCCACTCTTATTCGGCTCAATAAGATTTTCAACTGAAAACATATACAGAAAAATCGCAAAAACTACTTCACATGGAGTGACCCTTTTCTGCTGATAATAATGATAATAGTATAATACACTTGCTAGCCAAGCAAAGAATTAAAGACACCGAAAAATCTAATAACTTGTTCAAGTAAACTTAAGGTGCGTTTAATCATTAAAACTTACGGAGTGCGAGTCTTGCCGCTGAATTTTATGTCAAGAAATTGAGTTCATGATTAACTTAGACATTATGATCTCACTCTAAAACTACAGGTTGTACTAATGATGAGGAAGCATAATCTATTCAAAAGCAAGAAGGAGGGTATGCGCATTCTTTTGGTTTTCCAATCAAATTCATTTCTTTTACTTTATTTAAACTTAGATCAGAAGGCACAATGACTCGCAACACTTGCCACAGGAATTGTAATGACTCTGCATGCACAGCTGTACAAAGGTTCAGAGGCAGAGGATGCTGATACATGTTATCTGATTGTGTTGACAACAAGAGGAGGCGTTTTCAAGCTAGACATGGCAGATGATTATCGTCGTTACAAAACATGGTCCACAACCATCAACCATATGCTGAAGATTTCAGCTTCTTTTGCAAAATATGAGCTTCAGTTTTACTGAAATAACTGCTGTCACCACTTACCTTATGTGTTCGTTTTGCTTCCTGTACCCTACATATATTTGTAACTATTACAACGTATCATCCCTACTGTTAAATTCAAACTATCTGTGATATCTGTCTAAAATAAATCTGTACATAAACGCGCCATGTTAAACAAGGGTAGGGTACTGTCATTATACTATATAGTTGAATGTGAAAGAACATGCTTAATGAACAATATATTATGAGTACAAAGTGTATGCACAAAATCTCGTTTGATTATAGCTTTAAGACACGCTTTGAGTGATATGTGTAAAGAATAATGTTGTGGGTGGCACCTTTTCTTGAGACAGGACCAACCGGCTAACTGGTATCTTCTTTTTAGGCTTCAATATTTCTTTTACCTCGATCCACGTTGTTCTCTGAAGCTGTATTTGGGACATGAATCGAACAGGATAAGCTTCCTCCTTTTTTACTTTTTTTTGTTAGACAAAAGGGTAGGCCACACCAACTACATGGTCCCCGTGTTACGAGTAAATTAGAGACAGGGTGAGCGCAATTTTTGTTGGGTAACTCTTGTACTCTAACAAAATTAACCTATTCCCATTTTGTTTTATTAGCTTACATGAATTACATAAATACAAATAGCTTTAACGAATACATTTTATGCTCTTTTTAATCTTTAAGGATGACAAGTTTTAACGAAGTTTCCCTGTTCCCATTTTGTTTTATTCGCTTGCATCACTTGCATAAACGTATCAGCTTTTACCATTGCATATTATGGAAGCTTTTCATGAGATGTTAGATGATAAAATCTCAATGCTATAATTAAAATATAATAATGAATTATTCCTCACCGTATCTCAGTTGCAATTCGTGTTCAGTTGACCTCACCATTGAATTAATGATTTATATTACATTTAAAAAAATGCATTGTCCTGATTTACCTTTTTCAATAAAAATAATTATGGGTTTTGAATATTAATTAAATTTATCTTAAATTTTAGAAAACATAAATAAATATAATCATTTTTAAGTGAATAAATATAAAATTTTGTCAAAGATTGTCTATTTTTATAGTACCATTTAAACATTTATTACCCTTTTCTTTTTCTGAACTTCTATTTAAAAACCATGCTTTCTTAAGAGATAAATTACTAATAATGTATATATAATTTTTTTAAAATAATTTAGTCTTATAATATTTCCTTAGAAATTTTAGATTCTTTAAATTTTATGTAGCTGTTTAAAATAATATTATTCCAAAATGCAGTGCATTTTTTTCATAAACTCGTATTTTATTCATACACACACACACACACACATATATATATATATATATATATATATATATATATATATATATATATATATATTTTTTGATAGGTAATGTTTTACAGTATAAAAGTTTTGGATTTCAAACAATTTTTCATGTATGTTTACATTTTAAAGAAAAATAACATATTCAGGAAACAATGTTTTCATAGAATAGTTTTTTATTGATTTTCTGAAAAAAAAATGAAAAAATGAATATATTACTTTTTCAAGTTAAAATAATTTTTTTAATAAACCATACAATAATACATTACCGTCTCCTTTTAAAAAGACTTATATAAATATTTTTAGGAATATTTTTTACTAACTAAATAGGATTGAGTAATAACTAGGAATGATAATTCTCTATTCGCGATTTTCTGCCTTGGTTTTTTTCTTTTACCAAAGGATTTTTAGTGTGGACATTAGTATTCTTTTGCAGAAGCTCTTTTTGCAAGATAGAATTTCTTGGACTATTACTCCTTGCACCCATAATTACTAACTGCAATTCCACATTTACATGAAAAGATTTAAACATCTTTCACCATTGCACTACACTATCACTACCGCTACTCTTACTGCTACCACCATCACTGTTGCAGAGAAAAAGAAGAGGAGAGAAACGCTGTAGAAGAAGAAGAAGAAGAAGAAGGGAAGAACACTGCAGAGGAAGAAGAGATAAATGTGGAAATTTTGTTTCAGAAAACTTTTTCAAAAACATATTTCATATAGAATATTCTAAAAAACTCGTTCCAAAAAGTATTATGAATTTCAGAAATTTTGTTCCAAAAACTTTATTCCAAAAATCTCATTAAAAAATATTATTTCTAAAATCTTGACAAGTTTGTTTGAAAATTTTCCGGAAACATATAACCGAAAAGTCACTCTTATGGAGATAAAATGGTCATTTCATAAATTTGAGGGGTAGCACAAAGAAAGAAGTTCTGGGGTGCAAGAAGTGAAAGCTTGTTTCTTGCGTTTGGGTCCATAACTGAAAATATTTGTAAACCCAATTTGAGTCGGGTCATATACGGAAAAATGCGGTTAGCACCAGAGTCCACGCTATTGATCCTGGAACTTCTTCCTTTTTCGTTCGTAGTGGTGAAGAAGAACAAAAGTAAATGACTGTAGTCCGTACTCTTTTCTAACGACAGAGGGAAACAGATATCCCAGTCTCAAATAATGAGACAAAGGCACAATAGCAACAAAGATGCCGACAAACAGAAATCCGAAGCTCCAACGTCATCGAAATCAGATTCAGAGCACTCGTCATTCTGCTGTTCTCACAAACGAATCTTCCTTCTCTGCTTGGCGTTCCGAATGGTGAATTCTGTTTTGGTGCAGACTTATTTCAACCCCGACGAACACTGGCAGGGCCCCGAGGTCGCGCACCGTGTCGCCTTTGGGTACGGTTCCAGTAATTTCCCTTTCATTTTTCCGTTAAACCTCCGTTTGTTTCTTCGCCGATGGCACGTAAGCGATGATCTGGCAGGTACGGTCACTTAACGTGGGAATGGAAACAGGGTATCCGAAGCTACTTGCATCCCATGTTCTTCGTTCCGCTTTATAGGCTCCTCGCCTTATTGCATCTTGATACTCCTTGGCTTATGGTAAACACTCTAAATCTAAATGTACCAGCTTAAACAAACAATTCATGTATTCTTTTCTTTTTTTTAATGTATTTCATAGGTGTGGTTCCATTAATTATAATTTTATCACCACTAATATGGAACTATTCTAATTTAAACATCAGTATTGAGTTTTGAGGTTTGCACTGCAGTTGCAATAAATTATAAAAGAAAATTTTATCACCAATAATAGTCTTCCTCTACTTGAATGAAATTGTATCCTGTAATTAAATCTAATTTGAATTTAATAACAATGTCCTACAAATATATGTATTTTATACTGTCTTGTGATTGTTGTAGTGTAAGATAAAGATTGTTAAATTTTATTATAATTATTTTTAAATTCATTTCTGAGTGATTTTAAATTGATTTAATAGGTTAAAATCTTTAATTGACTGAAAATTAACGTATAGAATTTTTGTACTATGTTTGTTAGATGAGGACTCCACGGCTTCTTCAATCTGTGTTCTCTGCAGTTGGTGATTTATACTTGTACAAGCTTTCTGAGGTTCTTTTCGGTGATTGTGTTGCAAAATGGACAGTATCCTACGATTTTGCCTACTCTCTCTTCTTTTTTTTTCTTAAATTGGGTGTGTTTAATGTGATAAATTCTTGCTGTTTTGCATTTTGTGTACTGTTCTTAATTTTTGTGTAATGTTATGAAAACTTAACTCTGTCTCAGCTCTTTTCGCAGTTGTCCAATTGGTTTATGTTTTATAGTTTTTCTCGAACGCTATCGAATAGCTTGGAGACTGTTCTTACACTTGTGTCTCTTTACTTTTGGCCCTGCATGAGATCTTCCAGCAACTATTCCTTTGTTTCAAGGAAGTGGGGTTTAGCTGTGGCAGCAGTGGCTTGTGCTATCCGACCAACAAGTGCAATTACATGGTTGTATGTCGGTCTGCTTGAGCTTTTAAAGGCACGTGATAGATTCAAATTCATTTTTTTGGAGGTGGCTCCTATTGGGTATGTTTTGGGACTGTCTAAATACTCTGATTTTACCAGTTTATTTCTTAGAAAGCTTCATGACATCTGTGGATGGAGATGTAAGGATACCTGAATTTGGTGTTATTTTCCTTGTGTTTCCCAGTAACCAGGATTTATTCAGGCAATGAGATTTTTTATTGTAGCGTATAAAAATTCCATGTAATTTATTTATTTTATTGTACATACTACAATCATTAATTTGACATGTCAGTGCTATTTGAAAATTTAATTATATTTCATATCAGAAAATAACATTAGTAACTCAAAAGTTAAGGTAAATTAATTTATTCAAATCTTTATGAAGTCTCATAATCACTGCTTCTAATTAAAAGGAACAAGAAATATATTTGTATTGAATAATGTTTTTGTTGTCAAATTCAAGTCATCACTCTCCTTTGCTCCTTTCTATGTGCCCAGGAGATTCACTTTATAAATTCTGTGACTTTTCCTTCCCCATGAACGTCAGACGACTCCTTTCCTGAAAGTTCACACATTTTACGATTTATTGTTATGAAAATACAATCTTGTCAAGGAATTGTGCCTTAAGAGTCGCGTGCATTATTATCACATGTGAATTTTCTCTGTTTCCCTTGACCCTGAAGACCTTATTTTATTAACACTTGGGTGCACTCTATCAGGATCCTGGTGCTTGGACTTACCTGCTTATTAGATCGTTTCATGTACGGCACATGGGTTCTAGTACCACTTAATTTTCTAAAATTCAATTTTCTCTCCTCTGGTGGAGACTATTATGGAACTCACAAGTGGCACTGGTACTTCACTCAGGGATTTACAGTTATGATCTTCTCTTACTTACCATTTTGTATAGCTGGTATAATTTATTCCAAACAATGGAAGCTTTCTGGCCTTCTTGCATGGGTTTTAGGTTTCTACAGTTTATTAGGTCACAAAGAATTCAGGTATTCCAATCTTAAAATTTACATAAGCATGTTAACATGTATCCGGTCTATTCTATTGGGTTTAGCTTGATCCGTGACAATGATCACTATGAGGTACAGGTTTGTTTTGCCAGTTCTTCCCATAGCTCTGATGTTCTCTGGTTACTCTTTAGCTGCAATAGAAGATCCTGGTTCTGCAAGGTATAAAGGGAAAGAATCTTCCAAAACGCATACCAGGTGCCCTACCAAGATGAGAATTGCTATCTTATTTTTGCTTGCTACCAATATTCCAATGGCTTTGTATATGAGTTTGGTCCATCAGGTCTCTCTCTTCTTCCCTTCCTATCTTTACTTGGACTTGATGCTGCTTATGTATTAAGGGCGTGTTTGGACAAATTTCTCCAAAAGAAATTATAGAAAAAAAAATGAAACAAGTTTCTCCCTGAGTTAAAATTAGTTTATGAAGCATAAGTTGATTTATCAAATTTTTGTCATATAGTTTAATTCTTACGGAGAAGTTTGTCCAAACGTGCTCTAATCTATTTAGAATCTTCTTTCAATTTGATGTGCTTGTTTATTATATCTAGAGTTGAGCGAAGCAATCTTCTGTAAGAACTTAGAATATTCAATCTCTGTTTTCTGACAGAGAGGACCTGAGGATGTCATGAACCATCTTGCTAGAGAAGCTCTTCATGGGAAAGTGAGAAGCATCCTATTCCTAACGCCTTGCCATGCGACTCCATACTATTCCATGCTGCATCATGACCTGCCAATGCAATTTCTGGACTGCACCCCAAGGTTTGGAAGTTTGCGCATTGTCATCGCTTCTAATCTTGTTGGAAGTTAATTAAGTTCATAATTCATGTTAATGTATATTGTTCACCAGTGAAGAGAAAGGAGTCCTCGATGAGTCCGACCGTTTCTTGATGGACCCTGTTTCTTTTGTGTCTGCATATGCTAAAAACGTGTCTATGGCCAGCCACATAGTTTTATTTGATTCAGAAGAACAAAAATTGAAGAACCTTTTAAATTCATTTGATTATGGGGAGGTAATTATTAGACTGTCCTAAAGTTTATTTCTTAGTTTTTTTATTCGTCTTAATGTTTTGTCCTTATCTTTTTAATTAACTTTGGGATTACAACAGGAAAGAAGATTTTTTAACGCTCACTTCAAGGTAGATCGTGATCTTCAAGCTTCAGTTGTTGTATACGTTCGAAGGAGATAGAATATTGATCTGATCTCCAGCAAATTTGGCTTTGTGACAGTTCAATTTATCATTTCACGTGCTGCAATTCAAATTTTGACTCCGGTAATTTGGTCCTTCGAATGATGAATTCATGTTGTCCGTTAATTTACTGCTTACCTTACCAGGAAATTTCAAGTAGAAAGCTTGTAAATACTCTTTCAATATATTTTTAGAAATGATCATTGATGAATTACAACTTGAGGAATCTCTTTTCTGGGTAGACAAAGATATACTTCTATGAAGCATATAGATGCTATGCTAGGAGTAAATGAATTTGATCTTTCTAGTTATTGCAACTAAGTACATACTATGATATGTTCTTACAATGTTCCGCGCCCCAAATGTTCTAAGGCTGTAAGCCTTACAATGTGTGCTTACAAGGCTTAAAGCTGACCCTCGTCAACCAGATTTGCTAAAAGGGCAAAACACGTTACATTGACGACCTATGTTCTGAAAATTACTTCACAAGAATAGACAGTAAACCATATACACAAGAGATATAGGACAACACTGTTAAATTTGGTCCTTCAAAGCCCTGACCATAGCAGAAGTCTTCGGGGTCGATCCATAAACCGGGCCTGCCACGCGGGTTCATCACTTTCATAGACGAACCCACTTTTCATATACAATTTCTTGGCTGGTTCATTGTCGACAGCAACATGGACGTACAAATCTGTTATACCTGACAACGATAGATAAATGTAGTCATTTTTGGACTAGGAGAGTCCAATCTGAGTTGTCATGTAAAATCAGGTTGTCCTCGTTCATAAACTAAAATGAGTAAAATGGTTAAGGAAAAAAAAATAGAATACTATATGAACACCAATAGTGCTTTACAACACAGGAACTCTTCATGGTCCACAAGAATGTTCACTAAGCACAGACCAAGGATAAGGGAGATCACAATCGTTTCCCTTGATGTCTGGTTCTTGGCATTGAAAAATAATCAAACAAAAATATCATCAACAATATTAGATAACTACTAGGGGGGAAGTGATTATCGTTGTGCTTGGCAATGCTGCCCTGATAATAATATTTTGAATTGAGCCATGCATAACGAAAACTAGAATTGCAACCACTTGTGAATGAGTTTTCTAACTAAACGGAACAAAATTTTGAAAATGCCGAATTCTTACACAGCCGAGTGAAGCACTTATTAAAACAAAGATTAGGATTTACCTGTTCGTAATATACTCTTTACAATACACTATATTATTGTTTAAACTTATGAAAGTTACTTAAGTATCCTTCGTGATTTATTAATTTCAAATATTTTAAACAATAAAAGAGGTTGTATTCGAAGAACTGTAGTTGGGAATATTTTGTTAGCATTCTTCGTATTTGCACATCGATTGACCTTTTTTAAAGACAGCAGAAACGATCGCAACATCCACTTAGCAGTTAAGCGTGTTTTGGATTCTTACCCCAATCAGAGGCTACTAACTTTGACACTTCAAGAAGTGCATAACCCAACCCATTTCTGTGCAACTCCTCAGCAACACATACATTACTGAGGTATGCCCTGGTGACCTCAGCTCCAATCCCCTATAACAGTGAAACATTTAAACAGTTACACACGGTAGCACTGTACAAAATTAGAAAGCAGAGAGACGATTTTCCAGTTTTCGTGTCAAAACTCAAAACCTCTACTAGACAAAACAAGCATACAAGTTTGGACATCAGGAGATAGGAAAATACCTCAGGCTTCAACCCCACAATTTCATCAGGAAGGCTTAAGCACTGATTAAGATCAAGAGTGCCAACTACAATCCGGTCCTCTCCATTAGCAGAAAACTACAATTAGATATGTTAAGAAACAAGAAACAGAACATATCAACACATAGATTATCCCTCCTGTGACAGTTTATCTGATAGAATTGAGGTTTGAACTCTAAGCATAGTAAAAAGATAGGTATGATAAACAGATCTCTCCATTTAATTTTAGCAAATATTAACATTGGGTCATACAAGTATTGCAGTTTGAAGGCACTGGATACTAAATATCGAAATTTGTTATTGGAATGGAATTCGCATAGCAAGCACTGCATTCAAAATGACAATAAAAGAATACATTGATAATGTTTTTGAATGGAAATTTCTATTTTGAATTCCTTAACCAATGACTACAGTTGGCAGTTGCTAAATGTTCATCTCCAAACATACATACATACGTGAAGGACTAGCATTGAGCAATCCATTGATGAAGGGAATCGGGGCGACGTGAATGAAAAGAGGAAATAAACAAACCTTACAAAAAGAACACAAATCATGAGAGAGTGAAGAGATGTGGGAGAATGGAAGGGACGCGTTAATGCAAGAGACTCTTCTGAAGCCCGTTCTTTTCCCCGAAACACGCTCCTTGAGTGCTTCGAACTCGCGCTGAGCCAAGTACCTCATATGATCCTAACACAACTTAACAAACACGAAATACGGCATGCATCGTGTTACATTACTTCATCACAATTCAATTGAATCAAGAATGTAAATTTGAGCTTTAAAGAAAGAATGAGAAGATTGAAATGAGAGACTGACTCGGATTCCGAAGGCGTCAGGGCGGAATTGATTGAAGGAACGGACGCGGAGACAGGCAGCGGCCCATAGCTCGTCCTCGTAGAAGGATTCGGTGATGGATAAGAGAGAGGTGTCGAGTTTTTGGGTGAAAATGTTGGTGGAATCAGAGGAATGAATTTGGAACCTGTGATTGATGGAGAAAGCAGTGGTATTAGACGTCAACGGAAACCATGATGAGCTCGGAATTACTGGAGGACAGGAACAGAGAAAAGATAGAAGCGTCATTTTCTGTATTATCCTCTCTTCTTAAGTTTCTCTCTTAAGTTCTTCATCTCCTTTACTTTTTTTTTTCTCACTGCGGCCCAGGCCCATTCCCGATAAATTCAATCTTCCATTTCCATTTTTTAATTAATATTTCTTCCATATAGGCTGTGACTAAAAAACTAAATATCTTTATATATATATATATTTCTATTATTGAAGTTGTTATATAGAAGATTAATTTTTTGAACTTTATATTTTCATATAACTCATTTAAATTTAATTTATGGTAAGACCAAATTTATTTATATTAATATTTTTAAGAGATTTGATTTAAATTGTACCAAATGATTAAAATTTTAAACTGAATTTATATCTTAAATATTTTGTTTAAAATAATTGTATTTAAAATTTAAAATATTATCTATGATCTATGGATATTTGTGATTTAGAGAGAAATAAAACTCGCTCAGTATTTTTTTTCATTGACAATCAATGAACAATAAAATACAATAAAATAGATAGTGGGATGTATTATTTTAGGTAGGACGAGCAGTCGGTGGATCCTATTTATATTTGATCTGATTTGTTGTCATACCTCGTGGAGAACAAATTAGAAGGAGTATCAAATTACAAAATTCAAAAGTTTCTCCATGATACTATCAAAACATGTAGGTTTCCATTGCACCATTCATATGGAAAATGTCTTTTTCGAGGGTGCAAATAGCAATTGTAAAAATACCAAGGTGGGACTTTTGGGCCTTCAATGGGTCAGGCCATTATCCAGACACACGTTTTGGGTGTATCACTGCGAATTCTCATGTCTGAAACATGAACTGGGGAAAGAAAAATATTTTGACGTTATCCAAAAGTATGATCAAATTAACTTTTTGGTATATTTTAATTTCATATGCATACACATTACACATATAGTCGTGATACATTTTTAATCAAATATTGGAGGCATATAGATTTAGACTTATATTAATGCAAAAACCAATCATTTTTTTTTTTTGATAAATAAGCCAAATGTGACCTTGCATTTAGTTTTTTTTTGGCTGTGTACCTAAGTTTATTATATTTCACTCGAAGTATGAAAGTTAATGTATCTGATTCGAGTAAACAATATTTAGATGAATGTAAACAAAAAAAAAAAAAAAATTAAATTCAAATTTTACTCGCTACTGTGAGGATATTTGCAAAAAAAGTATACAGATATGATTATGTGTATTAATATTTTATTATTATTATTATTTTATTTTAAGTAATCTATTACTATTATTTTAATAAACATATTATTAATATTTATTCGTATAAGCTTCTATACTGTAATAAAATAAATAATTTAAATAACTAATTAAAATAATAAATAAATTGATTATAAACAAATGTTTCTAAAATATAAGAAAACAAATAATTAAAAACACTAAAACAATGAATAAAAGTACAATTAAATAATTTAATATTTTGTATATTGTAATCAAATAAATATAAAAAACAATAATTGAAACAAAATTAATTAATTCAAAATTTGATACTTTATAAAGCAATTTATTTTATTGTTATTTTAAATATAACTTCTCTATTTATTAAGTTACGTTACCTTTACTTTACATTTTAAGAAACAAATTATATCAAATTAGTTTGAAAAAATTATTTAAAAATTGCTTTTTAGATCAATACAATAAATATCT